>OHWR01000330.1_pt1 | contig 25660 bp, 22 predicted proteins | sample 1579771 | NCBI WGS metagenome assembly OHWR01 (sample SAMEA3882542, study PRJEB24775) | human gut metagenome | biome: human-associated habitat; feature: intestine environment; material: feces | place: Netherlands | collected 2009/2010 | reverse complement strand
CGAAAAGGGCAAAAAGCAACGGAAAGACACGTTGGCAGGCGTGTTTGCCCTTGTCAATCGATGGTATACAAAACACAATCATAAATGGGAGGAAAACGACAATGATGCAGATGCGTACACATACCTGCAACGAGCTGCGCGCCAGCGATGTGGGCAAGTCCGTGAAGATCGTGGGCTGGATGGAGAATGTCCGCGAGGTAGGCGGCAGCCTGGCCTTCGTGGTGCTGCGTGACTTCTACGGCACCACCCAGGTAGTGGTGGAGGACGAGGCCGACCTGAAGGTCATCAAGGGCCTGAACAAGGAGTCCACCATCAGCGTGGAGGGCACCGTCCGCGAGCGCGCCAGCAAGAACCCCAAGCTGCCCACCGGCGAGATCGAGGTGGTCCCCACCAAGATCGAGGTGCTGGGCCGCTGCCGCTACAACGCCCTGCCCTTCGAGATCAACCGCAGCCGCGAGGCCGACGAGACCCAGCGGCTGAAGTACCGCTATCTGGACCTGCGTAACCCGGCGGTGAAGCAGAACATCATCCTGCGCTGCCAGGTGGTGGCCGCCCTGCGCGCCGCCATGATGGAGCACGGCTTCCTGGAGATCACCACCCCCATCCTGACCGCCAGCTCCCCCGAGGGCGCCCGCGACTATCTGGTGCCCGCCCGCAAGCACCCCGGCAAGTTCTACGCCCTGCCCCAGGCGCCCCAGCAGTTCAAGCAGCTGCTGATGACCTCCGGCTTCGACCGCTATTTCCAGATCGCCCCCTGCTTCCGCGATGAGGACGCCCGCGGCGACCGCAGCCCCGGCGAGTTCTATCAGCTGGATATGGAGATGGCCTTCGCCACCCAGGACGACATCTTCGCCGTGCTGGAGGACGTGCTGCCCCCCATCTTCGCCAAGTTCGGCACCTACAACGTGGCCTCCTCCGCCCCCTTCCGCCGCATCCCCTACAACACCGCCATGGAGACCTACGGCTCCGATAAGCCCGACCTGCGTATCGACCTGACCTGCAAAAACGTCAGCGAGTTGTTCGTCGCCAGCGAGTTCGAGGCCTTCAAGGGCCAGACCGTAAAGATGGTGCCCATCAGCGACTGCGCCCTGACCCGCAAGCAGGTGGAGAAGCTGCTCACCGACTGCGAGGTCCAGTCCGGCAGCAAGGCCTACTGGTTCAAGGTGGACGAAAACGGCCAGCTGGCCGGCGGCATCGCCAAGTTCGTCGCCCCGGTGGAGGCCGAACTGGGCAAGATCATCGACCTGAAGCCGGGCACCCTGGTGCTGGCAACCGCAGGCCAATACGCCACCAAGTCTGTGGGCGTGCTTATCAAGACCTTCGGCGCCGCCTGCGAAAACCACTTCGACAAGGAGCGCTATGAGTTCTGCTGGATCGTGGACTTCCCCATGTACGAGATCGGCGACGAGTCCGGCGAGCTGGAGTTCTGCCACAACCCGTTCTCCATGCCCAACGGCGGCATGGAGGTGCTGCTGAAGGCCGAACGCGGCGAGATCGACCCCCTGGACATCTACGCCAACCAGTACGACCTCGTGTGCAACGGCGTGGAGCTCAGCTCCGGCGCCGTCCGTAACCACGACCCCGAGATCATGATCAAGGCCTTCGAGCTGGTGCGCCTGGGCGAGGAGGACGTGAAAAAGAAGTTCCCCGCCATGTACAACGCCTTCTGCTACGGTGCGCCTCCCCACGCGGGTATCGCCCCGGGCGTGGACCGCATGGTCATGCTGCTGGCCGGCGAAAGCTCCATCCGCGAGATCATCCCCTTCCCCATGAACAAGAACGCCCAGGACATCATGATGGGCGCGCCGTCCACCGTGGAGCAGAAGCAGCTGGATGAGCTGCACATCGCCATCGTGGGCGAGGTGGAGAAGGACGACTGATGGAGACCGTCAAGCTCTACTACGAAAACGCCTTTCTGCAGGACTTCACCGCCGTGGTGGAGTCCTGCGGGGCTGTGACGGGCGGCTTTGCGGTGGTACTGGACCGCACCGCCTTCTATCCCGAGGGCGGCGGACAGCCCGCCGACCACGGCACGCTGGGGGATGCCCGCGTGCTGGACGTCCATGAGAAGGACGGCGTCGTCACCCACCTGTGCGACCATGAGCTGCCTGTGGGCGCGGAGGTCAGCGGCCGCATCGACTGGGCGCGCCGCTTCGACCATATGCAGCAGCACTCCGGCGAGCACATCGTGTCCGGTATGCTGTGCAGCGCCTTCCACTGTGACAACGTGGGCTTCCACCTGGGCGCGGATACCGTGACCATCGACTACAACGCCGACATCAGCTGGGAGCAGGTGCAGGACATCGAACGCCGCGCCAACCGGTACATCTGGGAAAACCACCCCATCCACATCTGGTATCCCTCCCCGGAGGAGCTGGCCGTCCTGCCCTACCGCAGCAAAAAAGCCCTGGAGGGGCCTGTGCGCCTTACGGAGTTTCCCGGCGCGGACCTGTGCGCCTGCTGCGGCACCCATGTGGCCGCCAGCGGCCAGGTGGGCCTGGTGAAGTTCGTGGGCTGGCAGAAATTCCGGGACGGCGTGCGGCTGGAGCTGCTGTGCGGCCAGCGGGCGCTGGACCATCTCTCCGCCTGCTGGGAACAATCCCGCCAGATCGGGCAATCGCTGTCGGTAAAGCCGGAGGCGTCCTTTGCCGCCGTGGAGAGGATGCAGTCCGAGCTGCTGGCCGCCAGGGAACGCGCCGCCGGATTGGAAGCGCAGGTCTTTGCCCACACGGCGGCGGAATACGCCGGCAAGGGCGACACCGTGCTCATCACCGAACCGCTGGAGGGCGACGGTGTCCGCCGTCTGTGCGACGCCGTGGCCCAGACGTGCGGCGGCCGCTGCGCCGTGTTCTCCGGAACAGACGGCGCGTACCGGTACGCGCTCATCCATGCCGGACAGGATATCCGGCCGCTGGTGAAGGACATGAACGACGCGCTCCATGGCCGCGGCGGCGGCCGGGATGGCTTCGCCCAGGGCAGCGCCGCCTGCACGGCGGAGGAGATCCGGGCCTTTTTCTCCCGCCGGTAAACTGCTTCGCTGCGCGAAATAATTTTGCGTTATTTCAACAAAAAGCACCCCCGAAATGTGCAGAAAAAGCGCATTTCGGGGATTTCCTTTTATGGATATACATGATACAATAAGAGACACTGAATATTTCGCACAGAAAAGAGTGATACCTTGCCCGAAGAAAACAAGCTGGGCGTCATGCCCATTTCCAAGCTGATCTGGAATATGTCCCTGCCCATCATCGCGTCCATGCTGGTGCAGGCCCTGTACAACATTGTGGACAGCGTGTTCGTCAGCCGTGTCAGCGAGCAGGCGCTCACCGCCGTGTCGCTGGCCTTCCCCGCCCAGAACCTGATGATCGGTCTGGCCACCGGCACCGCCGTAGGCGTCAACGCCCTGATGGGCCGGGCACTGGGTGCCGGACAGCGTGAACGCGCCGACAAGGTCGCCAACCACGGCATACTGCTGGCGCTGGTGGGCTTCGTCATCTCCGCCGCTCTGGGCGCCACCTGCTCCGACCTGTTCTTCCGTTCCCAGACCCAGATAGAGAACATCATCCGCATGGGCAACGACTACCTGCGGGTGGTGACCATCGGCTCGCTGGGTATGTTCTGCCAGATCATGTACGAACGGCTGCTCCAGGGCACCGGGCGGTCTATCCTCAGTATGTACACCCAGGGTCTGGGCGCCATCATCAACATCATTCTGGACCCCATTTTCATCTTTACCCTGAACATGGGCGTTACCGGCGCTGCCGTGGCCACCATCATCGGCCAGTTCTGCGGCTGCGCCCTGGCCATATACTTCAACCACAAGAAGAATACCGACATCACCCTGTCCATCAAGGGCTTCCGCCCGGACTTCCGGCTCATCGGCGAGATCTACGCCATCGGCCTGCCCAGCGTCATTATGATCGCCATCGGTTCGGTGATGACGTTCCTGATGAACAAGATACTCATCACCGACCATGCCGCCCATGAAACGGCGGCCACCGCCTTCGGCGCGTACTTCAAGCTGAACTCCTTTATCTTCATGCCCGTCTTCGGTATGAACAACGGCGTGGTGCCCATCGTCGCCTATAATTACGGCGCCCGGAACCGCAAGCGCATGGTGGAGACCATCAAGCGCGGCGCGCTGTACGCCTCCATCATCATGGCCTTCGGCACCGTCCTCTTCTGGGTCATCCCCGGCCCTCTGCTGAAGATATTTGACGCCACCGACACCATGCTCTCCGTGGGCATACCCGCCCTGCGGATCATCTCCATCAGCTTCTGCATGGCCGGCGCGTGCATCGCCCTGGGCGCCTCCTTCCAGGCGCTGGGCAGATCCCTGTACTCCATGATCACCTCCATCGTCCGCCAGCTGGTGTTCCTGATCCCCATCGCCTACGTGCTGGCCCGGTACGGCGCCTCCGTGGGCAACAGCGACCTGGTGTGGTGGAGCTACCCCATCGCGGAGGTATTCTCCCTGACGCTGACGCTGTTCTTCTTCCGCCATCTGTACAAGACCGTCATCGCCCAGCTGCCCGAGGGCCGCGAATAAGAAAAGCGGAACTAAACCCCGCCGCGCTCCGTCTTAGTGGATAGAGGGCGGGTCCATCGCCCTCCCCGCCCCCGGGCGGTGTATATACACAAACAAATAGAGACAGAAAAGGAGGCACGACCCCCATGAAGAAGCTTTTGGCATTTATCCTGGCCCTGGCCTGCGCCCTGTCGCTGATGGCCTGCGGCAAAAAGAACAACGACGACAAGCCCGACCCCGATCCCGCGCCGAATCCCCAGCCCACCGTCACCACCGCCGAATTTACCCACGGCTATGTAGACATGAAGCTGGAGCTGCCGGAGGGCTGGAGCTGGGAGCAGGTGTCCGACAACGGCACCGATAAGACCGAGGGCATCCGCTTTTACAAGACCGATGACCCCACTGTCAGCTACACCCTGCTGTGCTGGACGGGAGGCTACGGCATCTGCGGCACCGGCGTCACCAGTGAGGAGATCACCCTTGCCAACGGCATGAAGGTCTGGCAGCACACGGAGGAGGACACGGAAAAGGGCACCATGGTCATGGCGGACATCTTTTTTGAGGACGTACCGGGCAGCTATGTGGCTTCCCCCTCCGAGACCATGACCACCGAGGTGTGGAACGCCAACCGCGATGCGCTGCTGTCCATTCTGGGCACCGCCCAGATCGGCCGCAAGAGCGTCAGCCAGCAGGCCGCCATCGACGCGGCCAAGGCCCAGTACACCGGCGCGTACGATCAGGTGTACGCCACCTATGACGTCACCTCCGGCGCGTGGACAGTGAGCTTCAGCAAGAGCGCCGCCGGCGGCGCAAAGACCGACCGTCTGGTGGTGGACGCCGCCGGAAAGGTCATGGCCGCCGGGAAGTAACCGAAAACAGCCGAAAACCGCCGCAGCTGCGGCGGTTTTTGCTTTGCGTGCTTGACAACCACCCCGAAACGTGCTATTCTTTTCCCGATACAGGCGATGACGGGCGTGGCGGCCCTGAGCCGCGGGAGGAAATGCCCGCCGGAAGCCCCGTTACCGGCAGAAGAGTGTGGAAGTATCCAAATTCAGGTGGAACCACGGACTATGTTTAGTTCGCCCTGAGCCTTACCGGCTCAGGGCGTTTTTTTGTTGCCAAAACACTTCATATAGGAGGAACCTCACCATGAAAAACACCGAAAAAACGATGGACAAGATCGTCGCCCTCTGCAAAAACCGCGGCATCATCTTCGCCGGCAGCGAGATCTACGGCGGCCTGGCCAACACCTGGGACTACGGGCCCCTGGGCGTGGAGCTGAAGAACAACATCAAGAAGGCCTGGTGGAAGAAATTTGTCCAGGAGAACCCCTACAACGTGGGGCAGGACGCCGCCATCCTCATGAACCCCCAGACCTGGGTAGCCAGCGGCCATCTGGCCGGCTTCTCCGATCCCCTGATGGACTGCAAGGAGTGCAAGGAGCGCTTCCGCGCCGATAAGCTCATCGAGGACTGGTGCCACGAGAACAGCTTTGAGCTCAGCAAGCCCATCGACGCCTTCTCCCAGCAGGAGATGAAGGACTTTGTGGAGGAGCACAACCTCCCCTGCCCCAGCTGCGGCAAGCACAACTTCACCGATATCCGCCAGTTCAACCTGATGTTCAAGACGTTCCAGGGCGTCACCGAGGACGCCAAGAACACCGTCTATCTCCGTCCCGAGACGGCCCAGGGCATCTTCACCAACTTTGTGAACACCCAGCGCACCACCCGCCGCAAGCTGCCCTTCGGCGTCTGCCAGATCGGCAAGTCCTTCCGCAACGAGATCACCCCGGGCAACTTCATCTTCCGCGTCCGCGAGTTCGAGCAGATGGAGCTGGAGTTCTTCTGCAAGCCCGGCACCGACCTGGAGTGGTTCAACTACTGGCGCACCTTCTGCCACAACTGGCTGCTGGGCATCGGATTGAAGGACGAGAACCTCCGCCTGCGTGACCACGACCCCGAGGAGCTGTGCTTCTACTCCAAGGCCACCACGGACTTCGAGTTCCTGTTCCCCTTCGGCTGGGGCGAGCTGTGGGGCGTGGCGGACCGCACCGACTACGACCTGACCCAGCACCAGACCGTGTCCGGCAAGGACCTGACCTACTTCGACCCCGAGACCAACGAGCGCTACATCCCCTACGTGGTCGAGCCCTCTCTGGGCGTGGAGCGCAGCGTCCTGGCCGTGCTGGTGGATGCCTACGACGAGGAGGTCGTGGACGCGGAGAAGAACGACGTCCGCGTGGTGCTGCACCTGCACCCGGCCCTGGCGCCCTACAAGGCCGCTATCCTGCCCCTGAGCAAGAAGCTCTCCGAGCCCGCCCGCAAGATCTACGAGGACCTGTCCAAGGAGTGGATGCTGGACTTCGACGAGACCGGCTCCATCGGCAAGCGCTACCGCCGCGAGGACGAGGTGGGCACGCCCTTCTGCATCACCGTGGACTTCGACACCGTGGGCGATGCCGAGCACGCCGGCGACAACTGCGTCACCGTCCGCGAGCGCGACACCATGGAGCAGGTGCGTATCCCCATCAGTGAGCTGAAGGCCTATCTGGCCGAGAAGCTGGCCTATTAAGCGTAAAAAAAGAAAGCCCCGCGGGGCTTTCTTTTTTTGCTCACATATCCACGATCTGCAATTCGCTCTCGTCCACCTTCTGCATGTCCTTCTTGTTCATCATGTCGTACATACAGGGCACCACGAACAGCGTCATCAGCGTGGCGTACAGCAGTCCGCCGATACAGACCACGGCGATGGGCTGCATCAGCGCCGTGCCGGCGTTTTTCGCCGTGGCGGTGACGATCAGGCCCAAAATCGTGGTCAGACTGGTCATCAGGATCGGCCGCAGGCGGGTCACGCCCGCGTCGATGATCGCCTCCCGGCGCTCCATGCCGGACAGCCGCTGCTGGTTGATGTAATCCACCAGCACGATACCGTTGTTGACGATGATGCCCACCAGCATCACAAAGCCGATCAGGCTGATGACAGATACCTCGATCCCCGCGATCAGCAGGGCCAGGAAGCCGCCGGTAAAGGCCAGCGGGATGGTAAACATGACGATGAACGGGGACTTCAGCGACTGGAACTGTGCCACCATGATGAAGTACACCAGCACCACGCCCAGCAGCAGCATCAGCAGCAGCTGGCTCATGGCCTCCATGATCTGCTCGTTCTCTCCGTTGAATTCCGCGGTGACGCCCTCCGGCAGCGTCAGACCGCTGACGGCCTGCTGCGCCGCGGAGGTCACGTGGGTGACGTTGTAGCCATCGGCGATGGCGGCGGTCACGGTAACGCACCGGCGCTGCTGGTCACGGGAGATGGTGTTCATGGACACCGTCTCCGTCACGGTGGCCACATCGCCCAGCTTGAAGGTCTTGTCCTCCTCGCTGTCCCCGGTCAGCTGCCCCGCGGCGCTGCTGCCGGTCATGCCTGAGGCGCTCCCAGTCATGGCGGAGGACGCGCTGCTCTCCGCCGACAACTCCAGCTCCAGCAGGTTCTCCCGCTTGAGGACGCTGCCCTCCGCCGCGTCCACGGTCAGGTCCATGTCCTCGCTGTCCAGCGTCACATCAGAGACGCTGGCGCTGCTCTGCAGCGCCGCGGCGATCTGCATATACACCTGGGCCACGGTCAGCCCCTTCTCCGCCGCCGCCTTCCGGTCGATGGTCACCTGCAGCGCCGGGGCCGAGGCGTCCAGCCCGTCGCTGACCTCGCCGACGCCCTCCACCTGCTCCAGCCGCCGGGCGATGGTCCGGGCACTGCTCTGCAGGTCCGTCATATCGCTGCCGAACACCTGCAGCGACACGCCGCTGCCGGTCATATAGCTCATCATACCGCTCATCACGCCGCTGGCCGTCACCTCACAGGGCAGGTCGGCACACAGCGTCTCGATCTCCTTCCCCGCCACAGAGCCGAAGGTCCCCTCCGGCATGGTGATGTAGCCCTCCACGTCATAGCTGCCGCCGGAGGTGCCGCCCATGGCACCGCCCATGTTCAGGCCGCCCATGGTGCCGCCGCCCATCATAAAGCCGGCGTCCTGCACGTCGTCCACAGTCATCACCCGCTCCAACACCTCGTCGGCCAGCCGTACCGCCTCCTCGCGAGAGGTGTCCTCCGGCATGGTGATGGTCAGGGACAGGTTGTTCATATCCATCTCCGGCATAAAGGTAAAGCCGCGGCGCAGGCACGCGCCGGCACTGGTCACCAGCAGCACCAGCGACAGCAGCAGCACGCCGGCCTTGTGGTCCAGCGAAAAAGCGATGGCCTTCCGATAGGCGGGATAGACCTTGTCCAGCAGGCCCGGCTTCTGCACCATGGGCCGGCGCAGCATACCGCTGGCCATCGCCGGCACCAGTGTCAGCGCCACCAGCAGGCTGGCCAGCAGCGAGTAGGTGATGGTCAGCGCCAGGTCGGTGAACAGCTGGCGGGTCAGGCCCTCTACGAACACGATGGGTGCGAACACGCACACGGTGGTCAGGGTAGAGGCCGTCACCGCGCCCAGCACCTGGCCCGCGCCGGACACCGCCGCCTGAATGATAGTGGCGCCCTTGGCCCGCAGGCGGTAGATATTCTCAATGACCACCACGGAGTTATCCACCAGCATACCCACCGCCACGGCCAGACCGCTCAGGGAGATCATGTTGATGGTCACGCCGGTGAAGTACATAAGTACGATGGCAAAGATCACGCTGACGGGGATAGATACCAGCGTGATGACCGTGGGCCGCCAATCCCGCAGGAACAGGTACAGAATGACCACGGAGAACAGCGCGCCCCACAGCAGCGACGAGGTGATGGTCTCCACGATCAGGTAGATATAGTCGCCCTGGTCCATCAGCGGCGCGAAGGACAATCCCTCGTACTGGCCCTCCAGCTCCTCGAACCGTGCGCTGATGTTATTGGACACCTCCGCCGTGGCGTAGTTGGACTGCTTGGTAAAGGTGATGAGAATGCCGTTGTCGCCGTTGACCTTGGTGTACAGCTCCCCGGCGTTGTCCGTGACCACCACGGTGGCGATGTCGCCCAGTGTCACCGGCTCGATGCCGTCCATGCCCAGGTCCAGCAGCACCATATCCTCCAGCTCCTGGCGGGAGGACACGTTCTCGCCCACGGATACCATGTATTTCACGCCGCTGTCGTCCTCAATGTACCCGGCAGGCATGGCGAAATTCTGTGCCGTCAGCAGCTGGCTGACGGCGGAGATGGACAGCATCCCGCCCACGTCCGTCTGGTCGGCGATGGACTTGTACGCCTCGTTGATCTGGTCCATGCCGGCCTCGATCTGGGTCATGGCCTCATCCAGCTGTATCTGCGCCTCCGTCAGCTGGGTAATGCCGTCGATCAGGGAGAGCGTCAGGTTATAGACCTCACTGGTGACCTCCCGCTTCAGCTCGCCGCTTTCCAGATCCTGCATCAGCTTATCCAGCGTCGCGTTCAACCGTTCCAGCGTCTTTTGCAGCTGTTCCAGCCCGGGCACGGTGATGGGCGGCTCACCGGGATCCGGATCCGGGTCTGGCTTCGGGATCTGGCCCCGGGCCTCCTTCAGATATTCGTACAGCTTATCCACCGCCGCGCCCGCCTTGGCCGCCGCGCCGGCGGCAATGGCCTCCTTGGCCTCATCCAGCTGTGCCTGCCCCTTTTCCACCTGGTCCTTGGCCTTCTGCAGATCCAGCTTCGTCTTGTTCAGTTCGGTACGCACCGCATCCGCCAGCTTCTCCGACAGGGCGTCCAGCTTGGCCTCGTCCAGGATCACATGGGCCTCCCGGGTCACGGCGCCGCTGACCGAAATGCTGGCCACACCGGACACGCCCTCCAGCTTGGGGGACAGCTCTCCGGTGACGAAATCGCTGAGCGCGTACACGTCCATGTCCTCCCGGGACACGGCGGCCACCATCACCGGCAGCATGGAGGGATTGATCTTCAGCACATAGGGGGCGGAGACGGTGTCGTCCCAACTGCCCTGCAATACGGAGATCTTCTGCTGGATGTCCACACTGATGGTATCCATATTGGCGCCGTCCTCGAACTCCAGTATGACCATGGATACGCTGTCCTGGCTGGTGGAGGTGACGGTCTTGATCTTATCCAGCGTAGCCATGGACTGCTCCACCGGCCTGGTGATGGACTGCTCAATGGACTCCGGGCTGGCGCCGGGATCAGAAGTGACGATGATGACATAGGGAAAGTCCATGTTGGGCAGCAGATCCGGTGTCATTTTCAGATACGCCACCACGCCCAGCACGATAATGCCCAGCACCGTTACAAAGATCGTCAGCGGTTTTTTCACGCTGAAGCCGGCCATATCCGTCCCTCCTTCTTCCGCCTGCAGCGCCCACGCACCCAGGGTAAAACTGTAATAATGTGTAAGTGTACCATCCCCGCCGCCGACTTGCAAGCGGGACGGCGCAGAATTCACGAAAGCGTTACAAATACAGGATTTTTTCGGGAAAATAGTTCGGAGTTCGTAGTATTCTTTGCGCCGTCTTTACGCGTCCGGACGATGAAAAACGCGGACGCACCTGCGTCCGCGTTTTTCGCAAATAAGAAAGAGAAAAGGGAAGAAAACAGCAAAATCAGCCGGTACCCCGTTACAGCAGCGTGCACAGCAGGCGCAGCTCGGCGGCCAGCCACACCGGCATCAGCATGGCGGTGACACGGCACACGGGGTTGATGTTCCCCGTCAGCAGGCACACCAGCGTGAACGCCAGAATAACCGCGATCACAACAGCGGCGATCGCCTTTGCCGGGGAAGTCTTGGTTTTCGTGTTTGTCATAGGGAACAACTCCTTTCTGTATTGTGGCCAAATCATACCACAAAGGTTGGTGCTTGTAAAATTGATTATTCTACGGTATAATATAGACATAAGCTATAATTTGGAGAGCCGCCTATGACCAACCAGGATATCGAGACCTTTTTCGCCGTGCTGGACCACGGCACCATGACCGCCGCCGCCGAGGCGCTGTACATCACCCAGCCGTCCCTGTCCGCCCGGCTGAAGGCACTGGAGGACCAGGTGGGCGCGCCTCTGTTCCACCGGGGCAAGGGCCAGCGCCGCATCACCCTGACGGATGCGGGCCAGCACTTCCTGCCTCTGGCCCGCCGGTGGCAGAATCTGCTCTCGGAGACGCAGACCTTCGCCGCCGCGGAAAAGCGGGAGTTCCTCCACGTCATCGCCGCCTACACCGCCAACCAGTACATCCTGCCGCCGGTGTACCAGCGCTTTCTGGAGCGCGAGCTGCCGGTGAACCTGTGGGTGGAGTCCATGCGGACGGACCAGGCGGTGTCCGCCGTAGCCCGGGGCGACGCGGACATGGCCATCGTGGACGGCGGACTGCACTACGATCTGCAGATCGAGGCCAAGCCCCTGTTCCGCGAGGGCTTCTTCCTGGTGGTGCCCAAAACGGTGTCACTGACGGAACCGGTAGAGGCCACCACCCTGCACGTGCAGGACGAGATACTCATCTACGGCCAGCCGGAGATACTGCAATGGCACGACTACTGGTACGGCGTGGATGCCCGCCCCCTGCTGTACACCGACACGCCCCAGCTGGCCGAGACCCTGCCCGCCTGCGGCAAGCGCTGGAGCATCATCCCCGCCGGCGCGACCGAGCCCTATCTGCGGATGTTCAGCAACGTGCAGGTGCTGCGCCTGGCCCACCCGCCGGCGGAGCGCACCTTCTACCTGGTCACACCCAAGGGCCGTGTCCTCTCCGCCGCCGCGGAGACACTGCTGGACGACCTGCGGGTGCAGATACAGGATCTGGAGGGCATCACCTGGTATTGAGCAGCGAAAGAGACACACCCTTCGGTGTGTCTCTTTCTGTCGTTTTGTGTCGCATTCTGTCCTTGCACGTCGTATGGCGGCCATTCACGTCGATTTTCGTCTTTTGACGTCGCACGATGACCTTTTGCGTCGTTTCCCGTCGTTCCCCGTCGCACACAGACGTATCCCGTCGCTTCCCGTCGACCCATGTCGAACGCGGACACATTTCGTCGCTTCCTGTCGCAATGTGTCGAATACCGTCCTATCCCCGCCGCAGCTGGCCCCGGATCAGCCGCGTCACCGCGTCTGCCAGCCACCCGATGGCCGGCAGGCGCTCCATGGCCTGTCCGTAGATACGCCGGGCGTCCGGCACCTCCCGGTCGCTTCCGGTGAACAGACACACCGGCAGCACGCCCCGCAGCCGCAGGGCCGCGGCCTCCGCCGCCGTGTCGTCCACGCCGCGCTTCCCGGTGTAGGCCCATCCGCCCAGGCCGTTGGGTATCCGCTGGTCGTCGTTGGGGCTGGCGTCCGAGAGCACCAGCAGCAGCGACTGCTCGCTGCGCCGCTGCCGCAGCAGCCAGCCCATGGCCCGCAGGGCCAGCCCGTCCCGGTTCCACCCCGCGGCCACATAGTCGAATGCCCCCTCGTTCTGCTCCGGATGGTCATAGTCCCGCAGCACCCGCAGCACCGTGCAGCCGCTGACGGAGCAGAACGCCGTCACCCGCACGGGGATGCGGCACCGGCTCAGGCTCTCTGCGATGAGATACGCCTGGGTGGCCAGCTTCTCCTGCTGCCGGTTCTGCGAGGCCGAGCCGTCCAGCAGCAGGTCCACGGACAGCTCTCCCGGCTCCTGCGGTGACCGGCGGGAAAACACCCGCTCGTCCCCCAGCGCCCCGGCGCGCCAGGCCAGCTCCGGCCGCAGCCTCCCGGCGCGGCCCGTACCGCCCTCGTCCTCCGCCCGCAGCAGCAGCGTGTTCTGCAGCTTCTGCGTCAGCTGTGCGATGGCCAGCTTGTTTTCCACCAGATGCTCCTGATAATACGCCCGGTTCTTCTCCCGCTGCTGCCGGAAGTGGGCCGCGTCCCAGGCCGCCTCCGGCGCGGGTGCGCGGCCCACCGGCTCGCCGCGGGTAAAGTGCAGCCGGCAGTTCTTGTGCACGCCGGTGCACAGGGTGCGCTCCGCCTCGCTGAGCTGCCCCGGCGTCAGCATGGACGCGCCGAAGCAGTCCTCCACATACCGCCGCAGGATCGGCTCCGGCGTCCGGCCCTGCAAAAAGCTGAACAGCGTCTGCTTCTGCAGACCGCCGCTGCCGCCGGGCGCGTCATGTGACAGCGCCCGCAGGGCGTTGGGCCGCACAAAGTGCACACCGCCGCTTTTGTCCCGCTTTCGGCCTACCCACGCCGCCCACTGGCGGTCGTCGGCGGCCCGGCGGGCGCGGCGGAACCAGGTGTACAGCACGCGCTCCGTCCGCTGGATCAGCTGCGCCTCCGTGCTGTCCCCCGGCGCGGCCAGCTCGTCCAGCAACGGCGACAGGGCCGGGTCCTCCGGCTGTCCCAGCACGCGGCAGGCCCAGGCCCGGCGCACGGCGTCCCCGTTCATGCCCTCGGCCATCGGCGTCTGCGCCAGCAGCCGGCGGGCATAGTCCCGCCGCAGCGCCGGCAGCAGCGGCCGTTCCGCCGCGCCGCGGGCGAACACCGCCCCCTCCAGCACCAGGAAGAATATGTCCGTGTACAGTGCCTCCTGCGCCGACCGGTGAAACTCGTTCAGCAGCGGCCGGAACCGGTCAAAGTCGTAATACCGGCAGGCCAGACCCAGCACCGTATTGCCGTACAGCTCGGCATCCCCCGCCCGGTCGAAGGTCAGCAGCTCCGGCTTGCGGGCATAGTCCCCCCAGCCGTTCCACACCTGATTTTCCGCCCGGCGCGTCTCTCTGTCCTGTCTGTCCATATCAGTCGAACAGCTTGTCCCGGGTAGCGTCCCTGGGCAGGCGCGCCCACACCGCGTCCGCCACCAGCTGGCGCTCAAAGGGCTCAAAGGCCTTGTTGATGATGCCCAGGTCCAGCGCCTGCCCGGAGGGTATCCCCTTCTCGATCAGGTGCAGGGCCGCCAGCAGTCCCCGCAGGTCCAGCGCCTTGGTGGATATCTCACCGCTGTCGCACTTGGTCCGCAGGTCCCGGAACAGCGCCGTCAGCTGCTCGGCCCACTCCCGCTTCAGGGTGGGGAAGCTGCGGCGCAGCAGCTTCTGCAGATTTTCGTCGGAGATCACCGGCATATCCACCACCACGAACCGGCTCACCAGCGCCTCATTCAGCTCCCGCGTCCCGGCGTAGCCGTAGTTCATGGTGCCGATGAACCGCGCCGCGTCGTCCAGCTGTATGCGCTCATACCCCGGCACGTCGATGACGCGCCGGTGGTCCAGTGTGGCGTGCAGCACGGCCAGCGCCTCGTTCTTGGCCATGTTCACCTCGTCCAGCACGCCGAAGCCGCCCAGCCGCGCACAGGCGCACACCGGTCCCTCCCGGAACACCACCTGCCCGTCCTTCAGCGTGTCCGCGCCGATCAGGGCCGCCGCGTCCACGTTCACATACATGGACACGTCCCACACTGGCCGTCCGAACAGCGCCGCCAGGTCCTCCGCCAGCACGTTCTTGCCGGTGGCCTTCGGCCCCGCCAGCAGCAGGTGCTCGCCGCACAGCAGTGCCGCCGCCGCGCTCTCCCATACCTCCCTGCCGTAGTAGAGATACTTCGGCACGGGCACGCGCTCCTGCGCCTCCGGCGTCAGGGGGTGGGCTTCCCGGAAGCGGCGTACCTCGTCCAGCAGGCCGCTGTCCACGCCCTCGTCCCGCAATTCCTTCCAGATATCCATAGACTCGCCTCATTTCATCTCCGGATGATGCCAAATTATACTCCCGCCGCCCGCTAAGTGTCCGTTAAGGATGTGCGGTCCGTTCCCTTTGTCATATCCGCCCGCGTTCCGCCATATAGATAGAGCACAACGGCATGGGAGTGTTGCGTTATGCGAGACGATCTGGAGCAGCGGGCCAAAGAGCTGGCCCTGTACATGATAGAGAACCGGACCACCGTCCGCGCCGCCGCCAAGAAGTTCGGCGTCAGCAAATCCACCGTACACAAGGACCTGTCCGAGCGTCTGGCCCTGTGCGACCGGGCGCTGTACACACAGGTAAAGGCCATACTGGACGAAAACCGTTCCCAGCGGCACATCCGCGGCGGAATGGCCACGCGCCGCAAGTATAAGGGGATATGAAAAAAGGGACGGCGCCGCCGTCCCTTTTCCCGTATAAACCAAAACGGACACCCTTGCGGATGTCCGTTGCGTTTGGTCATTAGCCAATGTTGTTCAGCTTCAGCGTCAGCGCGCTCTTCTTGTGGGCCGCGTTGTTCTTGTGCAGCAGACCCTTTGCAGCAGCCTTGTCGATCGCCTTGACCGCCACCTTGTAAGTGCCCTCGGCCTCGGTGCGATTGCCTTCAACGGCAGCAGCCTCGAACTTCTTGATAGCAGTCTTCAGTGCGGACTTATTGGCTTTGTTGCGAGCATTTCTCGTCTCTGCCACCAGAACACGCTTCTTAGCAGACTTGATATTCGGCAAACCAAACACCTCCCCGACTTGAATTTTTTGTGCAGCGAAAATATACACTTCCACGCAGGATGATATTTTAGCATCTTTGCCTGAAAAATGCAAGACTTTTTTGCAATTTCCGCGGCAGTTTTTGTATAAAAGCGATTTCACCGGCCATGCTACCCAAAAGCCACAATATTTTGTGTTCAGAAGGGAGCGTTGACCACTACTATGAACCTCTCGCGTACCGATCTGGCCGTGGAAACAGCGGAGGCGCTGCCCACCGGCCGGGATATGTTTGCCCCCGGCACCGGCGTCACCAAGTCCGAATGCCTGCTGTGCGGCTGTCCCGTCACCCGCATCCATGTCCATACCCCGGCGGGCGCCCGGGCCATCGGCAAGCCCGAGGGCCGCTATATCACCATCGACCTGCGCCCCGCCCTGTCCCGTCAGGAGGCGCTGACCGGCCGGGCCGCCCTCTGTCTGTGCCGCGAGCTCCGCGCCCTGCTGCCGCCGCCATCGGACGGCCCCGCCCTGGTGGTGGGCCTGGGCAACGACGCCATGACCCCCGACGCCGTGGGGGCGGCGGCGCTGGAGCACCTGCTGGTCACGCGGCACATGGTCCGTTCCATGCCCCGGCAGTTCGGCGCGCTGACGCCGGTGGCGGCCCTGGCCACCGGCGTGCTGGCCCGCACGGGGGTGGAGACGCTGGAGCTGATCCGCGGCGCGGCGGACCGCCTGCACCCCTCGGTGGTCATCGCCATCGACGCGCTGGCCGCCCGCAGCCGTCACCGGCTGTGCGCCACCGTGCAGCTGGGGGACACGGGCCTGATCCCCGGCAGCGGCGTAGGCAATCACCGCAAGGCGGTCAACGCCCGGACGCTGGGCGTGCCGGTCATCGCCCTGGGCGTCCCCACGGTCATCGACGGCGCGGCCCTCTGCGGCGGCGAGGACGCCCCGCCCACCGGACTGTTCGTCACGCCCCAGGACATCGACCGCCGCGTCCGTGAGCTGGGCCGGCTCATCGGCTATGGCGTCACCCTGGCGCTCCAGCCCGGCCTGACGCCGGAGGATGCAGCGGCCCTGCTGGGATAGCCCTTGCAAAATCCTCCCCGACGCGGTACAATAGGGCATCAAAACTTCGGAACGGGAGGTATCGCACATGGAATTCAACCCCCAGATACAGCTGGCCGGCCTGCTGGAATGGATGGCCGAGCAGATGAATGCCTGCCACGGCAAAACCGCCGTCATCGGCATCTCCGGCGGCAAGGACAGCTCCACCGTGGCCGCCCTGGCCGTGGCCGCCTATGGCCGCGAAAACGTCCTCGGCGTCCTCATGCCCGACGGCGTCCAGCCGGACATCGACTACTCCCAGGCGCTGGTGGAGCACCTGGACCTGCCCCACACCACCATCAACATCCACGACGCTGTTCAGGGCGTGCTGAACGAGATGGAGAAGGCGGGCCTGACCCCCAGCCGCCAGACGAAGGTCAATCTGCCCAGCCGCGTCCGCATGGCCACCCTGTATGCCGTGGCCCAGTCCGTAGAGGGCGGTATCGTCATCAACACCAGCAACCTCAGCGAGGACTGGGTGGGCTACTGCACCATCTACGGCGACAGCGCCGGCGCCTTCTCCCCCCTGGGGATGTACACCACCGAGGAGGTCGTCGCCCTGGGCCGTCAGCTTGGCCTGCCGGAGAAGTTTCTCATCAAGCCGCCGTCCGACGGCCTCACCGGCCTGACCGACGAGGACAATCTGGGCTTCCCCTATCACGCGGTGAACGAGTACGTCCGCCGCGGCGTGGTGGACCCGGCCATCAAGGAGCGCATCGACGCCCTGCATCGTGCCAGCCGCTTCAAATTCCAGACCCTGCCGGTCTACCACAACGGCCTGCCCATGGCGCTGACCGACGAGACCGATTATTATAACTGAGCTTCGTTTCCTTTTGTGCGCCTTTTTTCTCTCCGCCTTTTGAGAACACAAGGCTTTGGATCCTTCGGGAACACAAAGGCACACCATGACTGCCTCAAAAGTATAAAAAAGAGCACATAAGCAGCACATGCAGAGGACAACCAGGCAAACGCTGCGTAAACCGAAAAGCAAGCAAACAGACATTACCGAAAGCAAAAAAAAGCAGAAACACCCCGGCCCAATGGCCGGGGTGTTTCCGTGTGTTTGTGTTAGGAGAGAGAGAAAATCACATCAGGAAGTGTTGTTCCTTTGGATGATGCTATAATACCCTCTAATTTTGGCCGAATCTTGAAGCGGCCATGAACAATTTGTGAATTCTGCCTTTTACGCCGCGTTTTTTCCACAGCAGACAGCGCATTTCACTGAAACTTTCTGCTCTCGGCCACAGCCATCTGGTCGCAGCGGTTGTTTTTTTCGTTCTCCGCGTGGCCCTTCACCCAGTGGCAGCGTACCTCGTGAATATCGGTCAGCGCCAGCAGCTGCTCCCACAGGTCCGGGTTCAGCGCCGGCTTTTTGTCGCTTTTCACCCAGCCCCGCTGCTGCCAGCTTCTGGCCCAGCCCTTTTCCAGCGCGTCGATGACGTACTTGCTGTCGCTGTACAGCTCCACCACGCACGGCTCCTTCAAAAGCCGCAGCGCCTCGATGACGGCGGTCAGCTCCATGCGGTTGTTGGTGGTCTGGGCCGCGCCGCCGGAGAGCGCCTTCTCCGCACCCTTATAGCTGAGTATCGCCCCCCAGCCGCCCGGGCCGGGATTGCCGGAGCAGGCTCCGTCGGTGTAGATCGTAACGGTTCTCATATATCCTTCCTTCACTCCACCCCAACGACCCGCACGGTCCCGTCCTGCACGGTAAAGCGCACGTTCTTTCCTGCGTAAGCCATGCCGTACACGCGGTCGGGGTCGTCCTGATACCGGGGCCGCGGGTCGGCGGCCAGGGCGCTCAGCAGCCCATGGCGCTGTCCGCTGTCAAACTGCGCCAGCAGCTCCGGGGGAAAGTCCACCGTCAGCACCGCGCCGGCATCGCCGCCGGTAAAGCCGCCGGCGGCGTCGGGATAGCTGTCCGCGTAGGCCAGATAGGGTTTGATGTCTACGATGGGCGTGCCGCTGACCATGTCCGCGCCGCGGACATACAGCACCGGACCCTCCGGCTCGTCCAAGGCCACACGCTCCAGCTCCACAGCGGAGAGCCCCAGGCCGTTGGGCCGGAAGGGCGAACGGGTGGCGAACACGCCCACGCGCTCGTTGCCGCCCAGCCGGGGCGGCCGCACCGTGGGCGACCAGCCCTGCCGCTGCGCCCGGTCAAACTGCCAGATGAGCCAGATATGTGAAAAGCCCTCCAGGCCCCGCACCGCATCCACGTCCCGGAAGGGCTTTTCGAACACGATGCGTCCGGGGCTGTCGGCAATGCCGCTCTGCCGCGGCACGCCGAACTTCTCCGCAAAGGGCGTCTCTATCCGCGCGATGATGTCCAGCCCGGAGCCGTTCACAGCGGGGCCTCCTCCAACGCGGGCTGCTCCTTCTCCTCGGGATCGGCCAGAGCCAGCGAGATGACCCGGTCGCCCTCCTCCTTGAAGCGCATGACGATGACGCCCTGGGTGGCACGTCCCGCCACGCGGATATTTTCCACAGGTGTGCGGATCAGGATGCCCGCCGCCGTTACCAGCAGCAGGTCCTCGGTACCGTCCACCACCTTCATGCCCACCACTGGGCCGGTCTTGTCCGTGACCATATAGTTGCGGATACCCATGCCGCCGCGGTTGGTAATGCGGTACTCCTCAATAGGCGTCCGCTTGCCGTAGCCGTTCTCGGTGATGGACAGCACGGTCTTGTCCGCGTCGGCGCGGGCGGCGCCAATGACATAGTCGCCCTCCCGCAGGCGGATGCCCCGGACGCCCACGGCGGTACGTCCCATGGCGCGCACATCCGTCTCGTCGAAGCACACCGCCTGACCGTCGTGGGTGGCGATGAGCACACGGTCATGCCCCCGCGTCTCCGTCACGGAGATCAGCTGGTCGCCCTCGTCCAGCGTCAGGGCGCGGATGCCGTTGTTCCGCAGGTTCTTCAGGGCGCTGACCTCCAGACGCTTCACCGTGCCGTTCCGGGTGGTCATGAACAGGTACAGCTCCTCGTCGCCCGTCTCGCGGAAGTGGAGCATGGCCTGTACGCGCTCGCCCGTCTCCACCTGGATGATGTTGACGATGTTTGTGCCCTTGGCAGCCTTGCCGCTCTCGGGGATCTGATAGCCCTTCTTGCGGTAGACCTTGCCGGTGTCGGTAAAGAACAGAATATAGTCGTGGGTAGACGCGGTGAACACGTCCACCACCGTGTCCTCCTCACGGGTGGTGATGCCCTTCTTGCCCATGCCGCCCTTACTCTGAGCGGCGTATTCGCTGACCGGCGTGCGCTTGATGTAGCCGTTCTCCGTCAGGGTGAAGACGCACTGCTCCTCCTCGATCAGGTCCTCGATGTCCAGCTCGTCCTCCACGTCCTGGATCTCGGTCTTGCGGTCATCGCCGAACTTGTCGGCAATGGCGGTCAGCTCCTCCTTGAGGATGGACTTCACCAGTCCCTCGTCGCTGAGGATACGCAGGAAGTAGGCGATCTTCTCCTCCAGCTCCTTGTACTCGGTCTGGAGCTTCTCCCGGTCAAGACCCTGCAGCGCCTTCAGGCGCATATCCAGAATGGCCTGGGCCTGCACGTCGTCCAGCCCGAAGCGCTGCATCAGGTTCTCCTTGGCGTTGTCGTAGCTGCTGCGGATGATCTTGATGACCTCGTCGATGTTGTCCTGGGCGATGAGCAGACCCTCCAGCAGGTGGGCGCGCTCCTGGGCCTTTTTCAGGTCGAAGCGGGTCCGGCGGATGATGATCTCCTCCTGGAATTTCAGGTACTCGTCGATGATGTGCCGCAGGGACAGTATTTTCGGCTGCCGCTGGTTTTCCACAAGCGCCAGCATATTGATGGCAAAGGTGGTCTGGAGCTGGGTCTGGGCGAACAGGCGGTTCAGCACTACCTGGGGATTGGCGTCGCGCTTGAGCTCGATCACGATACGCATACCGTTGCGGTCGGACTCGTCCCGGATGTCGGAGATACCCTCCAGGCGCTTGTCCTCCACCTGATCGGCGATGGCCTTGATGAGCATCCGCTTGTTCACCTGATAGGGCAGCTCCGTGATGATGATACGGGTGCGGCCGTTGTTGAACTCCTCAAACTCATGCCGGGCACGGACCATGAGCCTGCCCCGGCCCGTGGCGTAGGCGGCGCGGATGCCGCTGCGGCCCATGATGATGCCGCGGGTAGGGAAGTCGGGTCCCTTCACATGCTCCATCAGGTCGCTGAGGGTGGCGTCCGGGTTATCCAGCACGCAGATGCACGTGCCGATGACCTCCCGCAGGTTGTGGGGCGGGATGTTGGTGGCCATGCCCACGGCGATACCGCTGGAGCCGTTCACCAGCAGGTTGGGGAACCGGCAGGGCAGCACCCTCGGCTCCTTCCGCATCTCGTCGAAGTTGGGGTCCCAGTCCACCGTGTCCTTCTCGATGTCCCGCAGCATCTCGTTGGAGATCTTGCTCAGCCGCGCCTCGGTGTAACGGTAGGCAGCGGGGGGGTCGCCGTCCACGGAGCCGAAGTTGCCGTGTCCGTCCACCAGCATATAGCGCATGGAGAAATCCTGCGCCAGACGCACCAGCGCGTCATACACGGAGGCGTCACCGTGGGGGTGATACCGTCCCAGCACGTCGCCCACGCAGGTGGCGGACTTCTTAAAGGGCTTGTCAGAGGTCAGGTTGTCCTCGTACATGGCGTAGAGGATACGCCGGTGCACGGGCTTCAGACCGTCCCGCACGTCGGGCAGCGCACGTCCCACGATAACGGACATGGCGTATTCGATATAGGATTTCTCCATCTCCGGCACCAGCGGGGACTCCACGATGTGCTGGTCGGGGAAACGGATCTCCTCAGGGTCGTATTGGGGCTTTTTGCTCATTTATTCCAGCCCTCCTTAATAATCCAAATTCACAGCGTACTGTGCTTTTTTCTCAATAAATTCCTTCCGCGGCTCCACCTTCTCGCCCATGAGGACGGTAAACGTGGCGTCCGCCTTCACCGCATCGTCCAGCGTAATGCGCCGCAGCGTCCGGGTGTTGGGGTCCATAGTCGTCTCCCACAGCTCATGGGCGTCCATCTCGCCCAGACCCTTAAACCGGCTGATACCGATTTTCACGTTGGGGTCGCCGTTCCGCATCTCGTTGGACACCCGGTCACGCTCCTCGTCGGAGTACGCCACCCGCTGCTGCTTGCCACGGGTCAGCTTGTACAGGGGCGGCACGGCGGAATAGACGTAGCCCTCCTCGATGAGGGGCCGCATATACCGGAAGAAGAAGGTCAGCAGCAGGGTGCGGATATGGGCGCCGTCCACATCGGCATCGGCCATGATGATAATCTTGTGATAGCGCAGCTTGTTCTCGTCGAACTCCTCGCCGATACCGGCGCCCAGGGCGATGATGACGGGCTGGAGCTTGTCGTTGCCGTAGACCTTGTCCACCCGGGCCTTCTCTACGTTGAGCATCTTGCCCCACAGGGGCAGGATGGCCTGGAACCGGCTGTCGCGCCCCGCCGTGGCGGAGCCGCCTGCGGAGTCGCCCTCCACGATGTACAGCTCCGTCAGCTCGGGGTTATTCTCGTTGCAGTCCCGCAGCTTATCCGGCATGGCCGCGCCGCCCAGCACCGTCTTGCGCCGGATGGACTCCCGCGCCTTCCGCGCCGCCTCACGGGCGCGGTTGGCGGTCATGGCCTTGTCCAGAATGGTGCGCGCCACCACCGGGTGCTCCTCCAGATACACCGCCAGCTGGTCGTTGACGATGCCGTCCACCAGCGTGCGGATATGGGCGTTGCCCAGCTTGGCCTTCGTCTGTCCCTCGAACTGCGCCTCCGTCAGCTTCACGGAGATCACGGCGGTGATACCCTCCCGCACGTCCTCGCCGGAGACCTTGTCCCCCTCCTTGATCATGCCGTACTTCAGACCGTAGGCATTCAGTACGCGGGTCAGGGCCGCCTTGAAGCCCGTCTCGTGCATGCCGCCTTCCGGCGTATGGATGTCGTTGGCGAAGGAGACGATGGTCTCGTTGTAGCCGTCGTTATACTGGATGGCGATCTCCGCCGTGCTGTCGCCCTTGGCGCCGGAGAGATAGATGACCTCCTCGTGGAGCGGGGTCTTGTTCCGGTTGATGTAGGTAACGAACTCCCGGATGCCGCCCTCATAGCACATGGCCTCGGACTTCTCTCTGCCCGGCCGGGCGTCGCTGATAGTGATCCGCAGACCGGCGTTCAGGAACGCCTGCTCCCGCATACGGGTGTGCAGCGTCTCGTAGTCGTACTCCAGCGTGTCGAACATCTCCGGGTCCGGCTTAAAGGTCACGGTGGTACCGGTATGGTCCGTCTCGCCGATGACCTTCATCTCCTGGGTGATATTGCCCCGGGAGAATTTCATCTCATAGATTTTGCCGTCCTTGTGTACCTGCACCGTCAGCCACTCGCTCAGAGCGTTCACCACGGACGCGCCCACGCCGTGCAGGCCGCCGGAGACCTTATAGCCTCCGCCGCCGAACTTGCCGCCCGCATGCAGCACGGTGAACACCACCTCCAGGGCGGGCCGGCCCGTCTGGGCCTGGATATCCACGGGGATACCACGGCCGTTATCGGTGACGGTGATGGTGTCACCCTCGTTGATGGTCACGGTAATGTCCGTGCAGTAGCCGGCCAGCGCCTCGTCGATGGCGTTGTCCACGATCTCATATACCAGGTGGTGCAGACCGCTGGCGCTGGTGGAGCCGATATACATACCCGGCCGCTTCCGCACAGCCTCCAGCCCCTCCAGCACCTGTATTTCTGATGCGTTGTATTCCGTATCCACCACGGTCTTTTCCAGTTCTGCCATGTACTACTCTCCTTTTCCTTGGACCCGCTTGCCCAGCGTCCGGGAATTGATCTGCGACAGATACACGATCTGCCGGTGATAGGGATGGTCACACACCACGAAGGACCGCGGTATGTCCTCGCAGGCGCTCTGTACCACACCCTCCTGCTCGGCTCCCTGTAAAAACTCTCTCGTTTTTTTTGAGGTAGAGGTGTTATCCAGGTCAAAGATACCGATGACCCGCCGGTCCTCCACCATCACGTTCATACCAATGTGCAGATACGCCATCACAGTACCTCCCCGCCCCGCACATGGAACACCCTGCCGCTGAGCAGCGTGTCCAGCCGGTCGTTTTCGCAGCAGGTGATAAACACCTGTCCGCCGCTGATGCGATTCAGTACGTATTCCTGCCGCCGGGGGTCCAGCTCGCTGAGCACATCGTCCAGCAGCATTACCGGATACTCCCCCATGGCGTTTTTGTGTATCTCGCGCTCCGCCAGCTTCAGGCTCAGTGCCGCCGTCCGTACCTGCCCCTGCGAGCAGAACTGCCGCGCGCTGCGCCCGTTGACCAGCACCTCGATATCGTCCTTGTGGGCGCCGGAGAGACACAGCTTCGACGCACGCTCCGCCGCCTGATGGCTCTCCATATGCGCCGCCAGCGCCGCGTAGATATCCGCCTGACTGCCCAGCGGGTCGGCGACGGTCCTGACGGTCTGGTACGTCAGGGTCAGTTCCTCCCTCTCGCCGCTGCACTCATAGTGTGCCTGTCGGGCATATTCCGCCAGCGCCGCACAGAACCGCGCCCGATAGCCTATCAGCACCGCGCCGCTGCGGCACAGGCCCTCGTTGAATTCCGGCAGCAGGTCCAAAAGCTCCGGCTTGTCCTCGCTGTCCCGCAGGATACGGGTCTTGTGCTCATACAGCCGGCTGTACTGGCTCAGCGCCTCGGCGTACCGCGGCCGCAGCTGGCACAGCGACAGGTCCATGAACCGCCGCCGTTCCGCCGCACCGGCCCGGATCAAAAACAGATCCTCCGGCGCAAAAAACACCGTATGCAGCACGTCGGACAGGGCGGCGCTGTTTTTGGCGGGCACACCGTTAACGGTCATTTTCCGACGCTTTCCGCGGGAAAGCCGTATGTCCGTCACAAATTCCCGCTGCCGGGAAAAGATATCTCCCAACAGTGCGGCCTCCTGCATATCGAAGCCGATCAGCTCCTTGTCTCCGTGGGCGCGGGGACTTTTTCCACAGCTAAGATATACGATGGCCTCCAGCAGATTTGTTTTTCCTTGGGCGTTCTCTCCGTAAATAACGTTGCAGCTGGGGTCGAACGTCAGCGCCTGCGTGCCGTAGTTCCGCCAGCCCTGCAGGTGCAGGGCGTCAACTCTCATACGTCACCGTCAGCGTCTGCCCGTTGAAGGCCACCACATCGCCGGGTCGGATCTTCTTGCCCCGCATGGTGCACACCTCGCCGTTGACCTGTACTTCGCCGCTCTGGACGCACTCCTTGGCCTCGCCGCCGGTCTCTACCACGTTCGCCAGCTTCAGAAGATCCTGGAGCTTGATATATTCCGTTGTAATGGTCATTGTTTTCATGACGGTTTCTTCTTTCCTATGATTTTCCATGCTATATAGAAAATAACTGCAGCATAAATAAGCACATCAGAGATGATCGCTATGGTATCGCCTGCCGGATTGTAATTCTTTTGCATGACCCAGCCAACAATACCAAGAGCAACAGAAAAAAGTACAAGAATCGTCCATACGTAATAGATGATTCTTTTCATTTCTGAACCTCCTTACTCCGCGCTCTTCAGCCGTACAGGCAATACCATATAAAGGAAGTTCTCCTCGCCCTCCACAGGGACGATAATGGCAGGGGAGACCCCTGTGTTCAGCTCGATCTTCACCTTGTCCACC
>OHWR01000318.1_pt1 | contig 26375 bp, 18 predicted proteins | sample 1579771 | NCBI WGS metagenome assembly OHWR01 (sample SAMEA3882542, study PRJEB24775) | human gut metagenome | biome: human-associated habitat; feature: intestine environment; material: feces | place: Netherlands | collected 2009/2010 | reverse complement strand
TGACGGAAAGCAGACGATTGCTGAGAAAGAACAGGAACTCCTTGACGGAAAACAGACCATTGCAGACAAAGAGCAGGAACTTCTCAGTGCGAAAGCAACCATCGCCGATAAAGAGCAGGAACTGGCATCCGGCAAGGCAACGCTGAAAGATAAAGAGGCGGAACTTGCGAGCGGAAAAGCGACGCTGGAAGCAAAGGCGGCAGAGCTGGAAAGCGGAAAAGCAGAGCTGAATCAGAAAGCCGATGAACTTGCAAGTGGAAAAACCACACTTGAGGCAAAAGCGAAAGAACTTTCCGACGGAAAAGCACAGCTTGCAGAGAAAGAAACAGAACTGGCATCCGGCAAAAAAGAGTTAGAGGAAAAAATGACGCAGCTTTCGGCGGCAAAAACCGAACTGACTCGGAAGCAGACAGAGCTGAATACTGCAAAAGAGCAGCTTTCCGAAAAAGAAACGGAATTGAATATTGCAAAGGAGCAGCTTTCCGCTGCACGCGAGGAACTGGACAACAAGAAAGCAGAAACCGCTGCAGGACGCACACAGTATGAAGCGCAGAAGGCAGCGTATGAAGAACAGAAGAGTCAGTATAAGACAGCCAAGGATCAGTTAGCCCAGATTTCCAGTCAGCTTCCGATGGTGGAGGCTGCGCAGACAGAAGTGACTGGTCAGATCGAGGTGATTGAGGCTCAGCTTGACGGACTGACGGAGGAAGATGAAGCATATGTATCCCTGTTGGAACAGAAAACTGCGCTGGAAGCAAAGCAGACAGAGTTAGCACAGCAGCTTTTCACGATGCAGGAGCAGAAAACATTTCTGGAACAAAACATCGCAGCGTTTGAAGCAGCAAGCGCTGATGCGGAAGCCCGGCTTGCGGCTGCAGAAGCTCAGATTACCGACGCAGAAAGTCAGCTTGCCGCTGCAGATGCACAATTAACAGAAAAAGAGCAGGAATGCGCCGCAGGCGAGGCACAGATTGCTTCTGCAAAAAAAGAACTGGAAAGCGGCGAAGCTCAGATTACAGAGGCTCTTGCCCAGCTTCAGGATGGAGAAGCACAGGCAGAAGCTTATCAGAAACAGATTGAGAATGGCGAAGCCCAGCTTGCCTCTGCCAAAGCAGCGATTGCCGACGGAGAAGCTCAGATTGAGACGAACCGCAGTAAATTAAAAGACGGAGAAACTCAGCTTGCGGCTGCCAGAGCCCAGCTTGCTGATGGGGAACAGCAGATTGCATCGTACCGACAGACGATTCAGTCGGGTGAGGCCCAGCTTGCGGCTGCAAAGCAGACAATTTCCAGTGGAGAAAGTCAGCTCGCCGACGCGAAACAGACGATCGCCGACGGCGAAACCCAGTTAGCAGAAGCAAAGCAGACGATCGCCGATGGAGAAAGTCAGCTTGCCGAAGCAAAGCAGACGATTGCCGACGGAGAAACCCAGCTTGCCGACGCGAAACAGGAAATCGCCGACGGAAAAATCTCCCTTGCGGATGCGAAACAGGAAATTGCCGATAAAGAAAAAGAACTTGAGGACGGCAAAGCCGAATACGAAAAAGCAAAAGCCGACGCCGAACCAGAAATCGCAGATGCGAAGCAGGAAATTGCGGACGGTGAGAAAACACTCGCAGACCTGAAAAAACCAACGTGGTATGTCTGGGGACGGGATAAGGTAACGTCAACTGAGAGCTTCGGTCAGGATGCCGGCCGTATCTCGAATATCGGAAAATTCTTCCCGGTTATCTTCTTCCTCGTGGCTGCTCTCGTCAGCCTGACGACGATGACACGAATGATCGAGGAACAGCGTCAGCAGATCGGAACGTTAAAAGCCCTCGGCTATTCCGACGGCGTGATCGCCTTTAAATATTTTGCATACGCGATGCTCTCCACCGTATCCGGCGCTCTCGCGGGCGTGGTGGTTGGAGAAAAAATCCTGCCCTGGGTTATTATGAATGCCTACGGCATGCTGTATACCGGACTCCCGTATTACATGACCCCGCTGAACTGGGAGCAGGGAGGCCTTGCGATTCTGGCGAGTGCAGCCTGCACCGGCGTGGCGACGATCGCGGCATGCTACAAAGAACTCGCCGCAGGTCCGGCAGAGCTGATGCGGCCGGAAGCACCGAAAAATGGCAAACGGATTTTCCTGGAACGCATCGGCGTACTCTGGAAACATCTGAACTTTACGCAGAAATCAACCGTGCGGAATCTGGTGCGGTATAAAAAACGATTCTTCATGACCGTTATCGGAATCGGCGGATGCATGGGTCTGATCCTCGTCGGTTTCGGCCTTCAGGATTCCATCACCGCGATTGCGAAAAACCAGTTCGTCAGCCTCTTCACCTATCAGGCGAATGCTGTGCTGAATTCAGATGTGGATGAATCCGAAAAAGAAGCATTGCAGACCGATCTGGAAAACTACAGCGGCATCGATGAGCTGCTGGAAATGTACTGCCAGAACATCGAACTGCAGACCGACAAAAAGACCGTGGATGCAGTGCTTGAAGTGCCGAAAGAACTGACGAATTTCAATGACTTCTATGCCTTCCGAGACCGGAAAAGCGGAGAAGTTTACGAATTCCCGACCGACGGCGGCGCAGCCATCAGCGAAAAGACAGCAACGATGCTCGGCGTAAAAGCAGGCGACACGGTTCAGCTGAAAAAAGGCGACGATATTGTGGACGTAAAGATTTCGATCATCGTCGAAAACTACGTGCGCCATTACCTGTATCTGGCCCCGGATCTCTACGAGGAGCTGTTCGGCGGAGCGCCGGATTACAACCAGCTTTTGATGAAATATCAGGACACGTCGAGCAATTATGAGACAGCACTCGGAGAAAAAATCATGACGTACGACGGTGTAGCGGCAATCTCGTTCACATCCGACCTGATTGATCAGATTGACAACATGCTTCGTTCCCTCGACATCGTCATCGTGGTGCTGATCGTATCGGCGGGCCTGCTGGCGTTTGTGGTGCTGTACAACCTGAACAACATCAACATCACCGAACGACAGAGAGAGCTGGCAACGCTGAAAGTGCTCGGCTTCTTCGACGGCGAGGTGGCATCGTACGTGTACCGGGAAAACATGGTGCTGACACTGTTCGGCGTTATCGCGGGCATGGGAATTGGAACGTTTTTACATCATTGCGTAATTCAGACCGTCGAGGTCGATATGATGATGTTCGGACGAAACGTGTTCCCGCGGAGCTACGGCTGGAGCGCCCTGATTACCCTGGCGTTTGCTCTGTTCGTCAACTTTATGATGTTCTACCGGTTAAGAAAAATTGATATGATTGAATCGCTGAAAAGCGTGGAGTAAACAACAGAAAAAGGCCGTCCGCGGTGATGCAGAGAATCTGCAGAAACCGTGGGCGGTTTTTTCATTTTGAAAGTGAAATATGAGCCGGAATGCTTGTTTTTTCAGACATTTCGTTGTATAAAAAAGATAAGGGTTTTTATCAGAACAGAATCAAAAAACAAAGAGTAAAGGGGATTTTTACAAATGGGAACAACAGAAACGAAAAAAATGAGAGTCGGCGTTGTCGGCTGCGGAGCGATCAGTGATATTTATCTGACGAACATGATTCATAACTTTGAGAATCTTGAGGTAGCAGCATGCTGCGCAGGCCATCTTGAACATGCGAAAAAGAAAGCAGAGCAGTATGGCATCAAGGGCTGTACCTACGAGGAAATTCTGGCAGACCCGTCGATTGAAATGGTAGTCATTCTGACACCGGCACCGACCCACGAGGGGCTGATCCGTCAGGCACTGGAAGCCGGAAAACACGTTTACACTGAAAAAACAATGACCCTCGCACCGGAAACGGCAGCGAAACTGATCGAGCTGGCAGAGGAGAAACATCTCTATCTCGGTTCCGCACCGGACACCTTCCTTGGATCGGCACTGCAGACCGCAAGAAAAGCGATCGACGACGGGCTGATCGGCGAGGTGACATCTTTCGAAGCATGCGCAAACCGCGATCTTGATTTGCTGGCGAGCATCTTCCGTTTTCTGCGGATGCCGGGCGGCGGTATCTGCTACGATTTCGGTGTTTATTATCTGACCGCCATCGTCAGCCTTTTCGGCCCGGTGGACCGTGTCGTTTCCTCCGTGCGCAACCTTGCGCCGAAGCGCGTCAATGTCGTCCCGGACAGCCCGGAATACGGCCAGGAATTTGACTACAGCAACGAGAGCCAGGCTTTCACGATTCTGGAAATGAAAAACGGCGTGACCGGCACATTCTGTGTCAATGGCGACAGCACCATCAACGATCAGGCGGTATTCACAATTTACGGCAAAAAAGGTATTTTAAAGCTGGTGGACCCGAACAATTTCGGCGGCGATATCGTCTACATTCCGGGCGTGAAGGACTGGACACAGCAGGCAGTTCCGGAAGTGCTGGATTATGGCTTTGCCTACAGCGAAAACAGCCGCGGCCTCGGTCCGTCCGAGATGGCAGAAGCAATTGCAGAGGGCAGACTAAACCGTGCGAATGCCAAAATGGCATACCATGTACTGGATGTGATTGATCAGATTATGAAGAGCGCAAAATCGGGCGCATTTGAGAAGGTTCCATCCACCTGCGAGAGACCGGCGGCCATGCCGAATTCATAGCCTATTTCTGATAGGATTGCAGGTACATCTGACGGAAGTCGGTAGGGCTTACATTTTTTGATTTCAAAAAGACTCTGTTAAACGTAGAAATACTGTTAAAACCGGATTCGAGCGACACTTCGGTGATCGTGAGATCCGGTTTTTTTAACAGGTTTTCGGCGATATGGAGCCGTTCCCTGGTGACGAAATCCGTGAAGGAGAGGCCGGTGTATGCGCGGAACAGCTTGGAAAAATGGCAGCGGGAGAATCCGGCGACTTTTGATGCTTCTTCCAGGGAAACCGGTTCGGTGCAGTGACTTGAGATCCAGGTACATGCAGCAACCATCTGGCGGTGTACCTGTGCGGAATGGCCTGTTTTTTGCGGTGCGGCAGTTTCGGTCGGCACGGAGAGATTTTCGCCGAGCAGAATAAAAAACTGATATAGCAGAACGCATCCGCGCAGTTCAGAAAAACTGATACCGGAGAGGGAGAGCCTGCGAAGCTCTGTCAGAAATCCGCGAAGCTTTTCGATTTCCGGGAAGTTGTTCTGATTCAGAAGACGGATCTGATAAAAAAGATAAGCAACAGACTGGAAATCCACGCGTTTTTCCAGAAAATCTGCATCGAGCTGAAGCATGATCAGGCGATGTTCTTTGTTGGTTGTGGAAACAGCGTGCAGCTCGCCGGGCCAGATAAAAAGAAGATCACCGGGCTTTAGCGGAAAGGTTTCTCCATTTACTTCATAGATAATGCCGTTATCCTGTGCAAGCACAATTTCGATATAGTGATGCCAGTGCAGACCGAAATAGGCGGGGACATGCGAAATAGAGATATCGTAAACATAGCTGTTAGCAAAATGATTGTTTTCGAAAAAAGAAGTCGAATCGTTTTTCATGGCAAAAGAATCCTCCGTATCTGATAAACGGTATTATACAACAGAAGAGAGAAAAAATATAGAAAAAATCGAAACATCTGGGCAATGATCGGCAATATATAAGTAGTGTTTTACGAGGATCTGTATTATGGTTAAGATATGAAAATTGTGAAGAACGGCAGAAATCGGAAAAAGAGTAATGTGATTTTGGCGAAAATTCACAATAAAAGTTTATGAAAAGTGAAGAAGTGAGAGGTAAGCGAAAAATGCAGATTTATGTAGATGGAAATGCTGTGCGAAGCGGAAATGGGCAGAAGGAATATCCATTTCAGACGATTTCCGAGGCGGCAAAAATTGCAATGCCCGGCGACGAGGTGCTTGTAGCGCCTGGCGTATATCGGGAATATGTAGATCCGGCGAATGCGGGATGTGAGGATGCAAGAATTGTGTACCGTTCTGTGGAACCGGGAAAAGCTGTGATTACCGGTGCGGAAATTGTGGATAACTGGGAGCATTTGGAAGGTGATGTGTGGACAGCGCGCGTTTCGAACGGATTGTTTGGGGATTACAATCCATATACGACACTGGTCAGCGGTGACTGGTTTATCGCATCCTACACGGCACACACCGGAGAAGTGTATCTGAATGGAAAATCTATGTATGAGGTGACAAGTCTGGATCAGGTGAAAAAGCCGGAGATCTATAAAAAATCCTGGGATCAGGCATTCACGGTTTACAACTGGTATGTGGAGCAGGACGAAGAGAAGAATGAGACCGTTTTCTATGTGAATTTCCAGGGGAAAAACCCGAATGAGGAAACGGTGGAAATTAATGTGCGCGAGAATTGCTTTTATCCATCGAAGGAGGGCATTGGTTATATCACGCTGTCCGGCTTTGTTGTAAAACAGGCGGCAACCCAGTGGGCTCCGCCGACGGCATATCAGGAAGGAATGGTCGGCCCGCACTGGTCAAAGGGATGGATCATCGAGGATTGTGAGATTTCAGATTCGAAGTGCTCGGGCATTTCACTTGGAAAATACAGACAGCCGAACAATGACAATAAATGGCTCAAATGGAAATTCAAAGATGGTACACAGACGGAGCGTGACTGTATCTGCCAGGCGCAGCGAGAGGGATGGACAAAGGAAAACATCGGAAGCCACATCATCCGCCGGTGCAACATCCACGACTGTGGACAGACAGGTATTGTAGGCCACTTAGGCGGTGTGTTCTCGATTATTGAGGATAACCACATTCACCATATCAATAATAAACAGAACCTTGCGGGTGCGGAGATCGGCGGCATCAAGATGCATGCAGCAATCGATGTGATCATTCGAAGAAACCATTTCCATCACTGTACGAGAGGCCTCTGGCTCGACTGGCAGGCACAGGGCACACGTGTTACGCAGAACCTGTTCCATGACAATACGCTGCCGAACGAGGAGAATGCAAATCCGGAGGGGATGGACGGCATCGGCGAGGATATCTTTATTGAAATTTCCCACGGACCGACACTGGTGGACAATAACGTACTGCTTTCGGACCGCGCGATGAAGCTGGCAACGCAGGGTGTTGCGGTAGTACATAACCTGATCGCGGGATCGTTTACTGCTGTCGGCCGCGGTGTCAACAATGGCTCCGAAAAGCTGCCGTCGCCACGCTACACACCGTACCATGTGCCGCATCGCACGGAGATCAACGGATTTATGACGGTTCTTCACGGTGACTGCCGGTTCTACAATAATATCTTCATCCAGAAGCCGGTTCGTGCGGGAATGGAAGAAATCCGTAAACTGACCGGAGATAATGAGTGGGATGACGGAAATCTGACAGCAGGAACCGCACCGTACAGCGGATATCCGACATTGGAGGAGTACGTGGCAAGATTTGAGGGCTACTGCGGAATGGGTTCCGGAAAGTCACCGGATCTGTATTACGAGAAGCTGCCGGTATGGCTTGGCGGCAACGTTTACTTCAATGGGGCGAAGCCGGCGGAGCAGGAACAGGACGCTGTAGTGGATACCGAGCATGAAATCACCATCGGTGTAAAAGAAGAGAACGGAAAATGGAAACTGGAGACCAATGTTTACGATTATCTGCCGCAGAATGCCTGTGCAGTGATCTCAACGGAGACGCTTGGCATGGCATTTGAGCCGGAACAGAAATATGAGAATCCGGATGGAACGCCGATCGTGTTCCGATATGACTACTTCGGAAACCGTCAGGGCATTCATCCGCTGCCGGGCCCGTTTGCATCAAAAGAGGCTGCGGAAGAAGCATTATCGTAAAGAAATTCTATAGACCCGCAAAAAAATAGCGTAAAAAATTCAGCGCCGCAGAGAGTGAATGATTGCGTCACAGCCTTTTTTGCAGTGTTTTCGGGTTTTACTATAACAAAAAGGAGTATAGAGAAATGATTTACTATGTCAATAATTCCGCTCCGAAGAATGGAAACGGAACAAAAGAGATGCCGTTCAAGTTCATCAACGATGCGGCAAAAATTGCAAAGGCAGGAGATGAAGTTCTGGTTGCACCTGGTATTTACCATGAATATGTTGATCCGGTCAACGGCGGAACCGAGGATGCGAGAATCGTCTATAAGAGTGAGAAGCCGCTCGGCGCAAAGATCACCGGTGCGGAAACGATGAATGACTGGGAGCATTACAAAGATAATGTGTGGGTATGCCGTGTAGACAACGGAGTGTTTGGCAATTATAACCCATACACGACAATGGTCGGCGGTGACTGGTATTTTGCACCGGTGGTACGCCATACCGGCGCGGTTTATCTGAATGACCGCCAGTTATACGAGGCAGAGACACTCGAGGAGTGTATCAAGGGCGAGGTTTATGCGCCGTCCTGGGAGCCGGAGTGGTCGGTTTACAAATGGTATACCGAGCAGGACAAAGAGAAAAATCAGACGGTCATCTACGCAAACTTCCAGGGTAAAAACCCGACGGAGGAAAAAGTAGAAATCAACGTAAAAAGCCCGACCCAGATGGAGCGTGATGCTGTGTGCCGCGGCCAGTATCACGGCTGGACGAAGGAGAACATCGGAAGCCATATCATCCGCCGCTGCCACATCCATCACTGTGAGCAGACCGGTATTGTCGGACGGATGGGCGGTGTGTTCAGTATCATTGAGGACAACCACATTCACAACATCAACAATATGCAGCAGCTTGGCGGAGCCGAGATTTCCGGTATCAAGATGCATGCAGCGATCGATGTTGTGATGAGAAGAAATCATATTCATCATTGCACGATGGGCATCTGGTGCGACTGGGAGGCACAGGGAACACGCCTGACCCAGAACCTGCTGCACGACAACTGCCCGCCGGAGGGAACACCAAAGGCAGAGGGCGCAATGATGAGTCAGGATATTTTCATCGAGGTTGGCCATGGTCCGACCCTGATCGATAACAACATTATGCTCTCACCGGTCAGCGTTCGTATGGCGACCGATGGTATTGCCTGCGTACACAATCTGATGCTTGGCTCATTAACTGCAGTTGGCGGCGGAACAGGAGACCGTTACACGCCGTATCACATCCGTCACCGTACCGAGGTTGCCGGATTCATGACATTCCTGCATGGCGATGACCGGTTCTACAACAACATCTTTATCCAGAATTACCCGGTTGAGGAAACAGAAACGGTTGAGGACATGGGCTTCAAGATGGAGGATAACCAGGAGGTCGGAACGCATGTGTTCGACGAGTATCCGACCTATGACGAGTGGATCAGCCACTTTGAGCTGGACAAACCGGCCGACATGAGCAAGCTGGAGCCGTATCACAACAAGTGCCATCTGCCGGTTTGGGTAAACGGAAACGCTTACTTTAACGGAGCAAAGGCGTGTGTGAATGAAAAAGAGAATCTTATGGATAACGAGAACCAGGTTAAGGTGGAACTTGTGGAAAAAGACGGCCACTATTCCATCAAGACGAACGTGTATGAGTTCCTGAAGGATTTCCGGACGGGAATTATCAACAGTGATATTTTAGGATACGCCTTCGAGCCGGAGCAGAGATTCGAAGATCCGGACGGAAGCACGATTATCTTCGATCAGGACTATCTTGGCGAGCACCGCGGCGTGGCAGCAATGCCGGGACCGTTTGCGGATGGAGCTGAGGCAGAGAAGATTCTGTGGTAGAAAAAATCAGAACTTACCGGTTGATATGAAAAAAACAGGGCGCTGTGCAGGAAATGGCACAGCGCCCTGTTTTGGTAAAAGGAAAGTCAGGATGCCTTTGCAGAATCTTTTGCCGTCGGCATTTTCGCGTATAAGATTTTCAGTATAATCGGTGTTGCAACACTCGAGAAGAGAATCAGCAGAATCACGGCACTGAAGAAATCGCCGGATAAAAAGCCTGCATTCAGACCCTTTTGCGCAACGATCAGACAGACTTCACCACGGGTCATCATACCGACACCGATTTTCAGGCTGTCGCCCCAGGTAAAGCCGCATCCCTTTGACATCAGGCCACAGCCGATAATTTTTGCGGCAAGGCCGACGATGACGAAACAGATGGCAAAGAGTACGAATTTCTCGTTCATGCCGCTGAGCGTTGTTTTGAGTCCGATACTTGCAAAGAAAATCGGTCCGAAAATCATATAGGAGCTGATATCCATTTTTTCTTCGATGTAATCGGAAGAATCGAGGGAACACAGGATAACGCCCGCAACGTATGCACCGGTAATATCGGCGATGCCGAAATATTTTTCGGAAATGTAGGACAGTCCGAAGCAGAGCGCAAGACCCAGAATCGGGAGACGGCGGGTGTGCGGAAATACGGAGTTCATGCGGTTGAACAGCTTAAAGCAGAGAAAACCGAGCACAATCGCAAGGGCAAAAAACAGAATGGTGGAGGCTGCTACTTTCAGCGGATTGGATGTCGGATCTTTAAAACCGATGACAACAGTCAGCACAATGATACCAATGACATCGTCGATGATGGCCGCATTTAAGATGGTTGTTCCAACCTCTGTTTTCAGCTTGCCGAGTTCTTTCAAGGCCTGTACGGTGATGCTGACCGATGTTGCAGTCAGAATAACACCGATAAAAACAGCGTGGTAAAATTCTTCCGTTCCGACAGCAGAGAAGCCATAAAAGCTCATGTATAAGATGGCTCCAAGAACGAGAGGAACAAAAACACCGGCACAGGCGATCAGCAGGGATTTCACTCCGGTGCGGAGCAGATCCTTCAGGCTGGTGCCAAGACCTGCGGAGAACATCAGCAAAATGACACCGATCTCAGCCATCTGTGCGAGAAAGTCAGACTGCTGAACGAGTCCCAGCACACTGGGTCCAAGGACAATACCGGCAATCAGCTCGCCCACAACCTGCGGAGCCTTGCATTTTCTGGCAAGAATACCAAACAATTTTGCGAATACGATAATGATTGCCAGGTCTTTTAAAATGACATACGTATCCATGAAAAAGATACCCCCTTTTATGAAGTTTATGTATGTGTCGGCAGCTTGAAAGAGCAATGCCGGAGTTTGATACGCATACATTTTCAGTATAACAAAAATTGAGAAAAAATACTATCGGCAAGAAAGAAAAAATAAAGTAAAACGGAAAAATGATGCAGGCGTATGGAACCGTTCTTTTGTAAAACAAAACTGGAAAAGAGGATTGTGAGGGTTATTGTCAGATTAAGAGGAGTGAACGGTAATGGAAAAAGAGATATAGAAAAGAGCATGTAGATATAGTATGATCAAAGCAGCAAATAAATTTTACATGGAGTTTAAAAAGCGGGATCAAAGAAAAAACGAAAGGGGAAAGAAAAAATGAGAGTTGGAAACGTGAAAGAAATTGTATTTTCGAAAGATCCAAAACAGATGAACTGGTTGCGTGAGGATTTTCCGTATGCCGAAGTGAAATGTCCTCCGGAGTTTTCAGCGGAGGTGCAGAATGAGAAAGACGGAGATGTGCTGACAACGAAGATTGTGGTTTCTTACAACGGTGCGCATCCGTATTTTACAAATGCCGGAAGTATTGGGGTTTCATTTCCGTTGCAGGACCGCTACACGGACAGTGTGACCTGCCGGGATTACCGGTGCCATGCACATATTTTCTGCGGGGAAAATACCAGTTATATCATGGCACTCCGCATGGGCGGTGCGGCTCCGCATCTGGGAATGGTGCTCACAAAAGGCAGTCTTTCTGCTTACAGTATTGAGCGCGATCTGAAACTGCAGAGCAATGACAGAGGCTGCTTCTGGCTGCATCCGTCTGCACAGGAGTTTGCGCCGGGAGACACGATGACGCTGGAGTGGAAAGTATTTCCGCATCAGGGACGCGAAGATTTCCGGGAGAAATTAAGAGCATTTTCCCAGGTGATTCTGGTGGATGCGGAGCAGTATGTGATTTATCCGGGAGAGACGAGTAAGGTAACCATTGAACCGGTATTTCAGGCAGAAAAGGTAACGGTAAACGGAGCATCGCTGGAAAAGACGGAAAATGGTGTTTATGAATATCTGTTTGAAAATGAAAAAACAGGAGAGTATGTGCTTTCGATCTGTGCCGACGAGGTGAAAACCATCTGCCGTCTTCTCGTGCAGGAGCGGCCGGAAACACTGGCGGCAAAACGGTGTGCGTTTATCGTCGATCACCAGCAGTATCATGGAAAGATCAAAGAACTGCAGGGTGCCTATCTGCCGTATGATAACGAAGAAAAAATTCTCGTCTGCACGCCGGAAAACGATTTCAATGCCGGACGGGAGCGTACCGGTATGGGTGTGCTGATTGCACGGGCACTGCAGCAGAATCTTTTAAAAGACCGGGAAAAAGCGGAGCAAAGCCTTCGTGAGTACCATGCATTCTATCTTCGCGAGCTGGTAAATGCATCAACTGGACTTGTATGCAACTGCTCAGGAAAAGACAACAGCTATTTCCGGCTTTACAACTACCCATGGGCAGTGACATTCTTTCTTGAATGCTGGAAGCTGTGGGGAGAAAAAGAAGATTTGAAGACAGCAGTTCATATCACAGAGAAATTTTATGAACAGGATGGATTCCGTTTTTATCCGATTGAAATGCCGATTGTGATGCTCTGTCATGAGTTGGAAAAAGCAGGAGAACAGAAGGATCTGAAAACAGTAAAAGATCTGTTCCGACGTCATGCCGACCAACTGATTGAGATCGGAACGGCTTATCCGGCTTCGGAGGTAAATTACGAGCAATCGATCGTACAGCCGGCGGCCGAAGTCATTCTTCAGGTTTACGAAGTGACCGGGGAAGAAAAATACCTGCGCGGAGCCGAGCAGCAGATCGCCGTCCTCGAACTCTTCGACGGCCAGCAGCCGGACTACCATCTGCATGAAACTGCAATCCGCCACTGGGACGGCTACTGGTTCGGAAAACGCAGAGTCTTCGGCGACACATTCCCGCACTACTGGAGCGCAGAAAACGGTCGGACCTTCCAGCGCTATGCCCGCCTGACCGGAAACGAAGAATATAATATCCGCGGTGAGCATTCCCTGCGCGGCGTGCTGTCCATGTTCTTTGAGGATGGAACAGCGACCTGTGCGTACGTGTATCCGTATTCCGTCAACGGCCAGAAAACCGATTTTGCCGATCCGTATGCCAATGACCAGGATTGGGGATTATGCATGAACCTGGAATAAAGAATGACCAGAACCTTCAAACTGAAATCATACAGAGTGATTCAGTTTGGAGGTTTTTTGAAGGTTCAGATTGCAGCACGGAATCTGGCGGATGATTTGCAGAAGATATTACAGGCCAAGGCAGTTTTAAAAGAAGAAACCGGCGCGGAACTATTTATGTAATCTATGATTTCTGCCGCTTCGCAGGCGTTTCCCCATGGTATTACTGAGCAGATGTGCCGATAAAAGAAAAAGAAGAACTTTGCCGGAAAGAATCGGATGTGCGGACAGATTTTCCATCGGTAGAATACAGGAGCGTTTTTATCAAGGATAAGGAAGAACCGGAGCACTGGGCGCAGCTTCATATGAAGGAAGATACCATGGATTGTATGTGACAGAGAACGACGATTAAAGAATTTGAAAAAGCAGAAAACAGACATTTGAAAATAAGAAAAAATTTTAAAATAGCGTATGAAATTTTTGCGATTTGGAGTAGAAAATTTCATGCGTTATTTTTAATAATATCCCAAAACACATTAATCCAGTGGTCACAACCTTAATTTTGTGGTGTGTTTTTCGGCACTATGACGGAGATATAATAAAACCACAAAGAAAAAGAAACAAATTCACGGAACTATTGAGAATCAGATATGGCAGCGAAATGTTTTTTGCGGAACTCCTGATTCGGAATAGGAAAGAAAGAGAGGGAGAGCTGTAATGAAAAAAGCAGGAAAAGGAACGGCGTTGAAGCAGAAGAGAACCTGGAAGCAGGAAGTTCAGCATAACTGGCCGCTGTATGTACTGATTTTACCATCGTTCGTGCTGGCAATTATTTTTTGCTATGTGCCGATGGGCGGTCTGGTGATGGCATTCCAGGATTACAAGCCGTGGCTTGGCATCACCGGTTCACAGTTTGTAGGAATGGATAACTTCCGACAGATCTTCGAATTCAAAGAATCGTATCAGGCGATCATCAATACGCTGATCATCGCTGTCAGCAAAATTATTCTGGGACTGATTGTTCCGATTATCATGGCACTGCTTCTGAATGAAGTACATAACATAGGACTGAAAAAAGGAATCCAGACGCTGGTTTACCTGCCGCATTTCCTTTCCTGGGTTACTGTAGCCGGAATGCTCCGCGATATCCTCGGAACCGACGGTATCGTCAACATGGTACTTCAGAAATTCGGTATTGATCCGATTTTCTTCCTCGGCGAGGCGGGCATGTTCCGACAGATCGTCGTTGCGTCCGACCTGTGGAAGGGCTTCGGATTTGGAATGATCGTTTATCTGGCAGCCATCTCCAACATTGACCAGAGCCTCTACGAGGCAGCCGAGATGGACGGCGCTAACCGCTGGAAACAGACATGGCACATTACACTTCCGGGCATCATGCCGATGATCATCGTCATGGCAACGTTAAGCCTTGGAAACGTCCTGAATGCCGGGTTCGACCAGATCTTCAACCTGTATTCCCCACTGACTTACAGCACCGGTGATATCATCGACACCTACGTTTACCGTCAGTCACTGATCAATGGACAGTACAGCTTTGGTACCGCCGTCGGCCTGTTCAAATCGGGAATCAGTCTGCTGCTTACTGTTGCTTCTTACCGCATCGCCTATAAGGTAGCGGGATATCGAATTTTCTAAGAGGGAGGACATAAACATGCGTCATACATCGACAAGCAGAAAAGTATTCGTTGTCTGCAATACGATTTTTCTGGTAACCATGGCACTGCTTTGCATCCTTCCGCTCTGGAACCTGCTGGCAATCTCTTTCAGCGGAAAGAGTGCTGCAAACAGCGGAGCCGTTACCTTCTGGCCCATCGATTTCACACCGCTGGCCTATGTAAAAACTTTTAACAACAATAACTTCATCCGGTCCATGATCATTGCATTCCTCCGAACCTCATTTGGAACACTGCTCAGCATGTTCGTCATCACGACAGCAGGCTATGCACTTTCCAAAGAATTCCGCGGCAGAACACCGCTCATGTGGTTCTTCGTATTCACGATGCTGTTCGGCGGCGGTTTGATCCCAAGCTACATGGTCAATGTTTCTTTAGGACTGAAAAACAACTTCCTGGTTTACATTCTTCCGGGAGCGTTCGGATGCTACAACCTGATTCTGATCATGAACTTCTTCAAGTCGATTCCGAAATCCCTCGAAGAGGCGGCACTGATCGACGGAGCGAGCTTCTTTACCGTACTTCGAAAGATTTACCTTCCGATCTCCAAAGCAGGTCTCGCAACCGTAGCACTGTTCATCATGGTTGGTTACTGGAACGAGTGGTTCACCGGAATCCTTTACATGTCCGATACGAAAAACTATCCGCTGGCATCCTTCCTGCAGGTGATCGTTGTGCAGGGAAACAATCAGGATCTGTCGCTGGATCCGGCATCTGCGCTGGCTATGTCGGAACGTACCATTAAAGCGGCACAGGTATTTATCGGAGCGCTTCCGATTCTTCTGGTTTACCCGTTCCTGCAGAAATACTTCGTAAAAGGTATCGTTATGGGAGCAGTCAAAGAATAATTTTATGAGAGAGATTTTTCTGAAAAAATCCGGTTTGAAAAACGTGCTGTAACATTATAAAATAAATGATGGAGGAAAAGAGGCATGAAAAGAAAACAGAGTACAGTAATCTTATCAGCGGCAATGGCAGCAATGATGTTGATGAGTGGGTGCGGCAAGGATGGTGGATCTGCGCAGCAGGAAACCGCAACGAAAAATGCAGATGGAAAGTACGAGCCGACACTGACAATTACCATTGCAAAACAGCTGGACGAGAACACAGGAAGATATGGTGATGGAGAGGACATCAACAATAACCCGATGACGCGTCTGACCGAGGAAAAACTGGGATTAAAGATGGAAACAACGCTTCTCGGCGGAGATGCCAGCAACTATGACACCAAGCTGCGTCTGGCACTGACAGGTTCTGAAAAACTTCCCGATATATTTCCTGTTTATGGAACACAGATGATTTCCGATATGATTGAATCCGGACAGGTCAAAGCAATTGATGACGATATCGAAAAATATATGCCGGATCGTCTGAAAGAGATCTATGATAAATATCCGGAAACCTTCTATCCGGTTATGAAGGATGGAAAAACGTATGGAATTGCCTGCACACCGTGCATGGATGCAGAAGAAATCATGGTCATCCGTCAGGACTGGCTGGACAATCTGGGGCTTCAGGCACCGACCAATCTGGACGAGTTTGAAGCTGTCATCAAGGCGTTTACAGAAGACGACCCAGATGGAAACGGCAAAGATGATACGTATGGATTCACCTATTCCGGAAATGATATTTACAATACCGGATGGGTTTCTGATCCGGTCAACGTGTTCTCTGCGTATTCCGGGAAATTCATTCCGGGCGTATGGCAGGAAGATGAAGATGGAAATTTGCAGTATGGCTCCATCAACGAGGAAAATAAAGAAGCACTGACCCGTATGGCCGAATGGCATAAAAATGGCTGGATTTTCCAGGAAGCTGCAGCAACGGGTGCGTGGGATGCCATGACACAGTTTACCGAAGGAAAAGCAGGTATCTTTGTTGGAAGACCGTGGACAATTAACTCTGTTGCAGATGTTACTTCTGCTGATCCAAATGCGGTTGTAAAAGGATATCCGAATATTCTGCAGGAGAATGGTGAGCCGACTTATCAGATGGGACAGATCAACGATGGCTGGCTGATGTTCAACAAAAATTTTAACAACATGGAAGCCTTCTTTACTTATTATGATTGGTTGTATGACGCTGTATTCGGCACAGGAGATTTTGTGAATGGCTATCTGGAAGGTTATGATTACGATATTGTAGACGGTGAAGTTGTGTATGATACAACCAAATTTGATCCGCCGGTGACAGATCCATTTATGCCTGGAAAATCTACTGTACTGAAAAATTCACCTGTTGAAAGCGTAGAAATGTATCTGAAGCTTCAGGCAGGGGAAGAACCGACAACAGGTGCTGAGAGAACGGCATTATCGTATTTTGAGAGCGCACCGGCGATGGCAGAAGGTTATGTTATTGCAGCAGAGCATCAGGATGAACTTCTGACCAGTCTGTTCAATGCGGCTCCGACCGATACTATGAAGAAAAAATGGGAGCAGCTCCAGACCATGGAGAAACAGGTTTACACAAACATTATCTATGGAAAAGAAGATCCGTCTGCATTTGATCAGTTTGTAGAAGACTGGAAAGCACAGGGCGGCGATGATATCACAAAAGAGGTTAATGAGTGGTATCAGTCGGTAAAATAAGAGCTGCCTGATCGAAAAGATCCGAAAAGTCAAAAATAAAAAGCAGGGAGTTGTCAAAACATGGCGATTCCCTGCCTTTGCATCTCACAATGGTTTGCGTCAGCAGAAAAATCTGATAAAATAGGGGCAGAAAATGAGAGGGGAAGCATATGAAAAGAGTACGTTCAATTTTTGGAATTTTTACCGTTTTTCTGTTGATCATTCTTGCCAGCTTTCTGCTTCTGTCCTGGCAGAGCACGGCAAATTTGAAAGCATCTTTGATTCAGACGGCACAGCTTCAGACAAAATATGCAGCAACGCTTCTGGAACAAAAGGGGAAAGAGATTGAAATTGAAGCAGATGGTATTTTATATGGAGAAAATATGCAGAATCTCTATGCGGCAATTGAAAACAACGATGTTTATGAATATGTACAGCAAATTAATAAAATGAAAAGCTTTTTTCAGGAACGTCAGGGAAGAACGGTCGGAATGAGTGGTATGACGCTGTACTGGCCGAAATCCGGGCGGGAGATCAGCACGCTGCGGCAGGGATATTTTGAGGATTCTTTCTGGGAAAACAATAAGGAAAGTCAGTGGAAATCAGCCAATAAACAGGAAATTTTTTATATGCGAAGACGAACTGTGGAATGGATGGGAGAAGATCAGGAGGTCTGGCTGGTGCTCCGAATGGATCAGGATTTTCTGTATGAAATCAAGGAGATGGCTGCGGGAATGGACCAGGGAGGCAGTATTTTAATGTTTGGTGGAGAAATCAATGTGCTTTCGCAGAAATCTGTGGAGCAGAATATTGCAGGAATCATACGACAGAGTAATGAAAAAGTCTGCGAGGTGCGTGTGGGAAAACAGAAATATCAGATTGTGCGTTCAGATGAAACAAAAAATGGAATGCAGCTGGTTTCCTATTATCCGACAAGGCAGATGATGCGGCAGGTGCGGAATATTATGACGATCTCAGGCATTATGCTCGGGGCAATTCTGATTTTTGGAATGATTTACATTTCTCTGTTTGTAAAAAATATTTTGATGCAGATGAATCTGCTGACTGAAAAACTGAAACAGGTGGAAGTGGGAGATTTGACCGTGCAGATTTACAAAATGCCGAAAAATGAATTCGCCTATGTATTTCGTCAATTTAACCATATGGTGCGCCGCACGCATGAATTGCTGGAGGCAACGGTAAAAGAACAGGAACTTCGAAACGAAGCAGAAATGCGGCAGTTGCAGCTTCAGATCAACCCGCATTTTCTGTACAACAGCCTTTCCTTCATTGTCACCGCGGCGGACAATCCCGATGCCGTGACAGAGATGGCAGTGCATCTGTCGCAGTATTACCGTTATTGTACACGGAAAAAGTCAATTACGACGATTCAGGAGGAAATTGACTATGCGCGGTCGTATCTGGAAATCATGGCGATGCGAAAAAACATCGAGTATGAAATAGAATCCGATCCAGAACTTGCTGCATGTAAAATTCCACCGCTGATTCTGCAGCCGATCATCGAAAATGCAATTGAGCATGCGATCGAGGAGCGGGAAAATGCAAAGCATATTTATGTAAAGGTGTATCAAAAAGTAAAAGACGAAATTTGTTTCGAAATATCAGACGACGGGAATGGACTGACAGAGGAACAGATTGCGGCACTGAAAGAACGGCTGGCAAGGAAAAACCGCGATGAAAAAGAGGGTGTCGGCCTCTGGAATGTAAATCAGCGGCTTGTCAATTATTATGGGGAACAGAGCAGCCTGCAGTTTGGAGGAAGTATTTGGAAGGGATTGTGCGTTTTCTTTGTGATTGACGGGAAAGAAAGACTGTAAAGAGGCTGTGAGAATCTGGAGTTTTTGCGGAGAAAAAAACAAAAGGTTCCGGAGCACAGAGAAAAAGATGGGGGAATTACCTATGAAAGTATTGTTGGTGGACGATGAGTCCTATATGACCGAGTATCTCAAAAAACTGGTGGACTGGAAAAGCTATGGCTTCGAAGAAGTACTGACGGCGTCGGGCGGCTCTATTGCGCGCGATCTGATTGAGCAGAAAAAGCCGGAACTTCTGGTGACAGATATCCGCATGCCGCGCGTGTCAGGGCTGGATCTGGTGAAGTATATTGACGAGAAAAATTATCCGACGAAAACAATTATTCTGTCCGGCTACAGTGAATTTGAATATGCTCAGCAGGCGCTCCGCTATGGAGTGACAGAATACCTCGTAAAGCCTATCCTGAAAAAGGATTTCCAGATATCACTGGAACATGTGATGGAAAAATTTTTCGAAAAAGAAGAAAGTTTTCCAGACGACGGTATTTCGGCCGTGAAAAAGTATATCGCAGAGCATGTGGGCGAAGATCTCTCACTGGAAATTTTAGGAGAAGTGGCGCATCTGCATCCGGCGTATCTGTCAAAAACATTTAAAGAAGAGACAGGGAAAAATCTTTCCGCGTATATTACGGATGTGAAGATGGAAAAAGCGGCAGAACTGCTCAGCGGAACAGATCGATGGGTACATGAAATCATGGAAAGCGTAGGATATCAGAAGAGCCAGTATTTTTCAAAAATTTTTAAAGAAAAATATGGCGTGACGCCGAATGAGTACCGGCGGACGCACAGAGGATAACAGAATGAAAGAAAAAATATATTTATTTTTTTACCGTACGACGGAGAGAAATATGGTTCCCTGCAATGCCGTTGAGCTGACCGAATTCGAAACGGTGGGACCTGAAATATCGAATTTCGTTTTTCGCGGCGGAAAAATTCACGGTACGATTTGTATGAAAAACTGCAGAAATATCCAGTTTACAGATGCAAAAGAAAAGGAGAGATAAGATGTTTAAAAACGGAACCTTATGGAATGATATTGATGGAAACCCGATTCACGCGCACGGAGGATGGATGCTTTCATACGGCGGCTATTTTTACTGGTACGGTGAGGACCGGAGAGAGAATTATTATGTGAGCTGCTACCGTTCGAAAGACCTGCGGAACTGGGAATTTCGGAACCACATTCTGACGACGGAATCGAAAATGGAGCCGTACCGCGTGCGAACGAAACTGCAGCTTATAAGCGAGACTGGCGGAAAAGTAAATCTGGAGCGGCCGAAGGTGCTCTACAACAAAAAGATGGAGAAATTTGTATTATGGGTACATTTTGAAAACGGAAAAGATTACACAGACGCTGCCATCGGAATCGCAGAGTGCGACACACCGGACGGAGATTTTGTATACCATGGTCACTTCAATCCATATGGCTATATGTCGCGAGACTGCACACTGTTCCAGGAAGAGGACGGCACCGCGTACTTCATTTCCGCAGCACGCGATAACGCGGATCTCCACGTATACCGCCTAAGTGAGGACTATTTAAACGTCGAAAAACTCGTCCACCGTCTATGGCAGGGCGAATACCGCGAGGCACCGTCAGTCATCAAAAGCGAAGAAAAATACTACATGATCACCTCCTTCTGCACCGGCTGGGCGCCGAACCAGGGAAAATACGCCGTAGCAGACAGTATGGAAGGCGACTGGGGCATGTTGAAAAAAATTGGCGACGAAACTACCTACCAGAGCCAGGCAGCATTTCTGCTGAACTTAAACGGACAGCTCCTCTACATCGGAGACCGCTGGAATGCGGAAAATTACTTCGAATCGGGGTATGTGGCATATCCACTGAAGGTGGAAAACGGGGAACTGGTGATGGAATATTGTGAGGAAACTGATTTAGGAAAATATCTGTAGGAATACAGGAAAGACAGGTTGCATGGGCGCATGGAATTTCTACCAATCCAATCGTTTACCACGGAATGCGTTTTCTGCCGGAGGATTTCTGACCGTCAGAGGAAGGGGATGAAATCCAGACATGAAAGAGCTGCATTATTCGGTTTTTTCCGCAACTGCAGCGAAACCCTGATTTCATCGGATGTAAATCGGGAAGGATATGCCTACCGTGCGATTGAATCGGCAAAAATTGACGGAGCAGGAGAATATACCATTTTCTTTAAAATGGTTCTTCCATTGTCCAAACCGGTTATTTCTGCACTGGGTATTTTTACCGCAGTCGGAACATGGAACGATTATACCCAGACGTTGTATTATACAAAGTCTGCAGATATTCAGACACTGTCGTATTATATGCTCTCGATTACCAAGGCAAGTGCTTCTGCAGCATCTCTTGGGGAGACCATGAGTGCCGGCGCATCGAGTGTCCTGACAACCATGTCAAATTCTGCGGCAAACTACAAAACCATTGAGCTTGCCTGCATGGTTCTGTCAGCATTGCCACTGATTATTGTGTATCCGTTTGCACAGAAATTCTTCGAAAAAGGTGTGATGGTCGGAAGCGTAAAAGGCTGATCGACTGGTCTGTGATCATTTGAAAAGCCCGCTTGGTTGCCGCTGTATCTGTGGTATGCCAGCGGGATTCTTTTTTTCGGCGGTCAGCGATTCGAAGTCCGTGCCTGCACGCGAACTTGCGGAACGTTGCCATAGGTGCTGAAAAATTGACAAAAACAGATGAAAATATTCCATACCCAAAAGAGAGTGAAACTTTTAAAATAGAAACAAACAGAAGAGTTTGGATGACAGTTTTCCGGAAATCCATAAATCAGAAGGAATTTTGAACGTGAAAGGGAGAAACAAAACAATGAACATAAAAGCAGAGCAGAAACAAAAAGTCACATTACCATCCCCGTTATTCCGGGATCCGATTTACGACTGCCCAACCGATCCGACGGTCATCTGGAATGAAAAAGAAGAACAGTGGTACCTGCTTTACACCCAGCGCCGTGCCACGGATGTTCCGATCGGTGTGTCCTGGGTGCATGGAACAGCCCTTGGCGTTGCAACAAGCCGGGATGGCACAAAATGGCTGTACCGCGGAACACTTGAGGGACTTGATATTGAGCCGGGACACAATACGTTCTGGGCACCGGAGATCATCGAGGCAGAGGGTTTGTATCACATGTATGTCTCCTACATCACCGGCATTCCAAACGATTGGGAGTATCCGAGATGGATGCTGCATTATACTTCGACAAACCTCTGGGACTGGAGATTTGAAGGACGGGTTGATCTCGATTCCGAGCGCGTGATTGATGCCTGCGTTTATGAAATTGCACCGCATACATACAAGATGTGGTACAAGGACGAGGACAAGGAAAGCAGGACATACGCAGCAGTCAGCTACGATTTGTATCATTGGGATGCAGTTGGAGAAGAGGTTGCGGACTGCGGTCAGGAAGGACCGAATGTGTTTGAACTCGGCGGAAAAATCTGGATGATTTCGGATTTCTGGAACGGGCTTGCAGTTTATACATCGGAAGATTATACGCACTGGACACGGTGTGAGGATATTTTACGGGAATCCGGCACAAGAGCGATGGACACCGGAATGGGACATCACGCGGATGTTCTCGTGAAGGATGGAAGAGCGTTTATCTTTTATTTCTGTCATCCGTATGCCGGTGAAAATGAAGGCGACTTTACAGACGAAGAGAAAGCACGTTTTACGGAGCGCGATCGAAATAAAGCGGTTGTACAGGTGGCGGAACTGAAAGTAGAAGGAGAAAATCTTGTCTGCGACCGCAATGCAGCAGTAACATGGGAGATGTGAGAAAAATTTTAAATACCTTAAAAGAGTGGACAGAATCTTAAAATTTCGGTGTAGAAAAAAAGTACGCGGGTTCTAAAATGAAGGTAAAACAATGTAGCGATGACAGTTCAGGCAGTAGTAAAACACTTGCTGCCTGGCTGCGTGAAAAGTGATTCAGATATAGAAAATTAACCGGAAAGAGAGGGACGGAAAAATGAGTTTTTGTATTGGGAAAGACAGACTGACAAACGGCGCAAAAATTCTGGAGACAAACGACAGAGGTGCGCTGCTGGAGCTGGACAAAGAGGGAGCCGGCATTTTGATCCCGGAGTTCCTTTCCAGAAAAGAACGATATTTTATATTTAAAGTAAAAGTACTGGAGGAACATAGTGTTTCCATGAATCTTCTCATTTACGGAGAGGATCCGGCGGAGCCGGTCATGAACATCCGATTTGGTATTCTGCCGAAGTTGGAAACACAGATGTGCATTGACCGTACATGGTTTGAAGGCAACGTTCTGTTCCCGGAAAACCTGGCGGGCGATTTAAAAATTGTGTGTCACGGACGAAGAATTGCGCAGGAAGAGATCACCAGAGTAGAACTTTCTTCTTTGCAGGCGTTTCATAATCAGAAGATTGTGTTGACAGATCTGGACTTCGTAAAAGAAGCGCCGGAGGTGAATCTGACGGATGAAAAGCTGGTAGATGCCTTCGGACAGAACAAGCGGAAAGAATGGAAAGAAAAAATTCATTCGGAAGAGGAATTAAAAGAGAAAATGAATTGCCAGCTTGCGGAACAGGGAAAACCGTTCCCGTTTGCGGACTGGTCAAAATACGGTGGTTGGACGCGCAAAAAACTGACGGAGGGAACCGGTTTCTTTTCAAGGATCAAAGAAGACAACGGCAAGTGGTGGCTGGTTGATCCGCTTGGCTATGCATTCTTAAGCATTGGTCCGGACTGTGTCGGCCCTGAAATTGACTGTCGGATCGATGGTCTGGAAAAAAATCTCGACTGGCTGCCGTCCGAAGACGATAGTGACTACGGAGTGTTTTTTCAATCCCAGCATGTGATCCCCGGAAGAAGACGGAATTTTAAGAGCTTTTCGTATTCTAAAGCAAATCTGTACCGCGTCTGGGGAGAAAAATGGAAAGAAAACTGGCGACCAATGATTGTTGGACAGCTGAAAGCCCACGGAATGAATACCCTTGGCAACTGGAGTAGCGATGAGCTGTTCGGAACAACGGAAATTCCTTATGTAACATCACTTCCGGAATTTCCAACAACAAAGCAGAACATTTTCCGTGATTTCCCGGATGTGTTCAATGAGGAATACGAAGAGACGGCAAAGAAAAATGCACAGGAATTAGCACCGCGTGCCAACGATCCGTGGATGATCGGTTATTTCCTGCGGAATGAGCCGAGCTGGGCATTCGTTGACAATCTGGTACTGGCAGATGAGACTCTGTACAATCCGGCGCGCACCAGCTGCAAAGAAAAGCTGATTGCGCGGATGGAAGAAAAATACCAGTCCATCGATGCTTTAAACAAGGCATGGAACACCGATTTTGTAAGCTTCGCCGATCTGTACCGCCCGCAGAAAGAGATTTCCAAACGGTCTGATGCGGCAAAAGAAGATATGCGGGCATTTTCAAGAGACATGCTGCGGCGCTATGTGGAAATTCCGGCCCGTGCCTGCAGAGCAGTCGATCAAAACCATATGATCCTCGGTATGCGCTGGGCCTGGATTTCTGATCCGGATCTCGTAGAAGGATGGGAGAATTTCGATGTCTTTTCGATCAATTGCTACGCGGTTGACCCGACGAGCGCGATTCAGAACATCGTAGACCTTGGTGTGGATCTGCCGGTGATGATCGGAGAATTTCACTTTGGAGCGCTCGATGCAGGACTTCCGGCAACCGGTCTGGAGGGCGTACTTTCCCAGAAAGACCGCGGAATTGCCTACCGCCATTACTGCGAAAAAGCCGCTGCTCATCCAAACGGTGTCGGCTGTCATTATTTTCAGTGCTATGATCAGTTTGTGCTGGGACGTTTTGACGGAGAAAACTATAACATCGGCCTGTTTGACATCTGCTCACAGCCATACCCGGATATGATGGAACAGATTAAGCTATGCAGCAGCGAAATCTACGAAGTCGCAGACGGACAGAAGGAGCCATGCGAAGAAAAAGCAGATTCAATTCCGATGATTGCATATTAAAAAAGAGAAAAGAAATACAAGGAAATAAGAGTAAGAAAAAGCAAGGAGTGATGTGCTATGAAAAACATGAACATTTATTTAAATACACCAGAAGATGCTATCAATTTTGTTTCCACTGTGTCGAAAGTACCGTACGAGGCAGATTTATCTTATGGACACTGTATGGTAGATGCGAAATCTATTTTAGGAGTGCTTGGCATGGCAGTTCGTAAAAAGGCAAAGCTGACTATTTACGGAGAAAAAAATATGGATGAAGTAGCGAAAGAGCTGAAGAGGTATGCGGCTTAAAATAAGTAGCAGAGTATTGTTTTTGTGCTTACTGTGTATAAATGACTGAAATCATGCGCAAAGAAAGCGCAATTCCCTTAATTCATAGAAATTCTCTTTTTGAATTTGTCTTGGAAAGGGCTTTGAGTGCAGTTATTAGCGCGACAACTTGTACAGATGTTGATTCCGTTGTCGAAGCCGGCACTTGCAGCAGTTACCCTTTTTTGTATTGTGAATCACTGGAATAGCTTTTTTGACGGAATGATTTTGATTGATACGCCGGAAAAATTTCCACTGCAGACCTATATTTAGTCGCTGGTTATTTGTATTTCCGATATGTCTCAATCAGGACTGTCTACAGAACAGCTGGCAGGGAGAATGTCATAAAGAACCTTCAATGGATCCAAAATAGTTATTTCTACCGCTCCGATTTTAATCATTTATCCATTTTTGCAGAGATACTTTGTGTCAGAAATCACCTTGGGATCTGTAAAGGAATGAGCAACAGAAAGTTTGAAACCGTAGGACGATCATTTTGAAGTGTGGAGGAACAGGAGTATGAACAGAAAGTGGACAGAACAAGAGATATGGAGTTGGTTCCGTGAGCATGAGTGGATTTCCGGATTCAATTTTGTGCCAAGTACACCGGCAGGCGGCGTTTATGCACTGCTGCAGGAGTATGATCATAAAAATGCGTTTCAGGAGGCAGCAAAAGAAATTTCATTAGCGGCTTCACTTGGATTAAACAGTGTGCGCCTGTTTTTGCCGTTTGAATTATGGAGACAGCAGCACGATAGTTTTATGAAAAATCTGGAGGAGTTTATTTCACTGCTGGATTTTTATCATATGACAATCATGCCGGTTTTATTCAATGATTGTACCGTTGCAAAACAATTTGTCAAAAGAATTATCACTGGTTCCCCCAAAAAAAGCCCTCCACAGGTTCCGGTTG
>OHWR01000256.1_pt1 | contig 30749 bp, 29 predicted proteins | sample 1579771 | NCBI WGS metagenome assembly OHWR01 (sample SAMEA3882542, study PRJEB24775) | human gut metagenome | biome: human-associated habitat; feature: intestine environment; material: feces | place: Netherlands | collected 2009/2010 | reverse complement strand
CCCCGCGGGCCGGGCATGCCCGGCCCCTACAGCATCCCTACGCTCACGCAATTTCCCCCGCCAGCACGGCCACGTTTAACCGCAGATTTCCGTTTCCGGTCAGGCTTTTCCTTGCCCGGGCGTCGGCGTTCAAAATCTTCGCCGCGCCCGCCGGGGTCAGCCCGCCGCACTGCTCCTGCCCGTAGGCGGGGCGGCGCAGCACGGCGCTGCACAGCTGGTCCAGCGTCCACAGCAGGGCCGCAAAGCCGTCCTTGTCGCGCTCGTACTTCGTCAGCAGCGCCAGCGCGCGGTAGGTGTCGCCCCGCGCCGCATAGCCGCACAGCGTTTTGGCCATGCCCAGCGCGGCTTTGGCCGTCGGGTCGTTCCAGCTTTTCAGCGCGGTGCCGATGTGCCCCTCATACAAAAACGCCAGCTCCTCCGCCGCCTTGGCGGGCAGACGCTCGGCCTTTAAGCGGGCGGCACAGTCTGCCGCGGGCACCGGCGCAATCGTGTAGGCCGCGCACCGGCTGCGGATCGTCGGCAGCACGGTGGCCGCGCTCGTCGCTGTCAGCAGGAACAGCACCCCCTCGGGCGGCTCCTCGATGATCTTCAGCATCGCGTTGGCGGACGACCCGTTCAGATTCTGCGCGCCGTAGATGAACAGCACGCGGCCCGCCGCGTCGGTGGACAGCGCCGAGCGCTGGATCGCCTCCCGCGCCTCGCGCACCTTTTTAACGGGGATCTGCCCGCTTGCCCCCTCGCCCTGCAGAACCAGGCATTCGGTGTCCTCTTTTTTCAGCACTGCCTCGGCGTGGGGGCCGCCGGCAGGGTACAGGTAATCGGCAGCAAGACAGCGCGCAGCAAAGCCCGCGCCGCAGCCCGGCTCCCCCACCAGCAAAACCGCATGGGGCAGCCGCCCGCCGCGCAGGGCCGTGCCAAGCTCGGCTTTCAGCGCGTCATTGCCCGCCAAGCGCTCCAGCATCACAGCTTCTCGAAGCGCTCGACGTTCGTGACCATGACGGTAGCGCCGCCGACCGTGACCTCCATCGGCATCGTGCTCTCAATGCCCAGGCCCAGCGTGGCCGTGCCGGGCACGATCTCGGTGCGCTGCTTGCAGCACTTGGAGATGATGCCGATGCAGTCATCGACGCGCTCGTCATCGGTGCAGATCAGCAGCGTCATGTTGCCCGCCATCAGGAAGCCGCCGGTGGTGGCCAGACGGGTGACGTAGAACTTGCTTTTCAGCAGCTCGTTGCAGACATTCTTGGAATCCTCTTTATTGACGATTGCAGTGATAAGCTTCATGGTTATCCAGCCTTTCTATTGATACATCGAATTTTTCAGTGGTTGCGGTTTTCCCAGTCGCGGCGGCGCTTCCAGTCCTTCACGGCGTCAACGCACCAGTCAAAGACCTCGCGGCCATAAAACGCCAGAAAACCCGCCAGCCCCAGCACGAGGCTGACCTTGATGGCGAAGCTGCCCGTCAAAAAGCTGAAGGCCCAAAACGCCAGCTCGATCCAGCCCAGGTATTTCATCTTGAACGGAATGATGCCAAACAGCAGCACCATCTGATCCGGCCACAGCCAGGTGTAGGCGAACAGCATGCTCTGGAAGATGGCGCTCGGCCCGGCGTAGCCTGTCAGAAAGCAGCTGACCCACGCACCCAGCATGCCCAGCGCCAGAAACAGCGTCGTGCGGAAATCGCCCCAGACGCGGGCCAGCGCGTTGCCCAGCCAGTAGTAGAACAGCAGGTTCAGCACGCCAAAGACGCCGCCCAGCCAGATGGGCACAAACAAAAACGTGATAAGGCGCCAAATCTGTCCGTGCAGCACATAGGTGCGGCTCAGCATCAGCAGACTGCCGAAATCGCGGTTGAAGAACAGCATGATGATGCCTGCCGCCAGCTGTCCGATCAGCAGCCCATTGATGAGGTTCGGGATGCCGAGGTTGCCGTAGCGGCGTTCGAGTTTATCGATCCAGTTCATGGGAGAAGCCCTCCGTTGCATACAAATTTACAGAGTATATTATAGCAATTCCGCGCGCAAAGTGCAACAATTCCCTGTCGAATCCCTTGCGGCAAACCGGAAAATGTGCTACGCTTTTATCTATAATAAGGAATCGAGGCCAAACATGGGACGTACATCCACCAAAGAAAACAAAAACAGCTACCAGCTTGCCCGCGAGGAGCTGGGCCTGACCCGCGAAAAAGCCAGTGAGCTACTGGAAACGATAGCCCCCGAGCGCATTGAAAAAATTGAGAACGAACGCACCGTACCCCGCCCCGACGAGGTGCTGACGATGGCCGAAAAGTACAAGCGCCCGTCGCTGTGCAACTGCTACTGCTCGCAGCAGTGCCCTATCGGCCAGCGGTACGTACCGTTTGTCACGCGGCGCGAGCTGCCGGCCATCATCCTTGAGATGCTGGCCTCGCTGAACGCAATGAACAGCAAGAAGGAGCGCCTGATTGAGATTGCCGCGGACGGCAAAATTTCCAACGACGAAATCGACGATTTCATCCATATCCGTCAGGAGCTTGAGCGCATCTCCCTCACCGTGGAGACCCTCCAGCTCTGGACCGAGCGCATGCTGGCCAACGGCCAGATCGACGCGGAGACGTATAAAAGGAAGCTGGAGGAATAACCTTCTATCTCTCCCCCACCAGCAAAAAATTCCCTCTATTTTTCTCTTTTTCTCCTGTTTCTGCAACAATTCCCGTGCTAAAATCGTATTACAGGTTGAGGGAACACGCCCTCGCCTGACCGCGTACCTGCACAAAGGAGTTATAGAGGATGTTTACGCTGTTTGTTCTTTTTGTTTTTGCCTGGCTGTTCGTCAAGTCTGTCGGCTTGGCCTTCCATGTGACTTGGGGCCTGGCGAAATTTGTCGCCACACTGCTGTTTGTGATTGCCCTGCCGCTGCTGGTGGTTTTCGCCGTCGTCGGCGCGCTGCTGCCTCTGCTGCTGCCCCTGGCCCTCGTGGCTACCGCCTTCTGCATTCTGAAAAAGGCATAAAGTACCCAACCGCCGTGCGGCCCGGAGCTGCACGGCGGTTTCTTGTCATTGCGGTGTCGGCGTGGTATACTTGTAGTCAGGGCGTTTTGCGCCTGCTATCATCCAACAAAGAGGTTTTTCCCATGAAGCTCGTCGTCTGTTTTCCCGGGATCGGCTACCACTGTGATAAGCCGCTGCTCTACTACAGCCGTAAGCTGGCGGCCTGCGCCGGGTACGACCACACCCTTTTGCTGCAATACACCTACCACAAGGACGGCCTGCGCGGCAGCCCCGCCGCCCTGCGCGAGGCATTTGACACCCTGTACGCCCAGGCCGAGGCCCAGCTGTCCGCCGTAGATTGGCCGCAATACGACGATGTACTGTTTCTTTCCAAGAGCATCGGCACCGCTGTCTCCGCCGCCTTCGCCCAGCGCCACGGCATCCCCTGCCGCCAGATTCTCTACACGCCGCTCTCCCTGACGTTTGCGCTTGCCCCGCAGAATGCCCTTGCCTTTTTAGGCACCGCCGACCCCTGGAGCGATGTTTCCTCCGTCGCCGCCGCAGCCCGCGCCAACGGCACGCCGCTCTGTCTATATGAGAATGCCAATCATTCCCTGGAAACCGGCGACGTTTTGCACGACCTGGCGACCCTGCAGGACGTCATGCAGAAAACGCAGACGTTCATTGCAGATACACCCCACTGACATTTTCCCACCCGACATTTTCCCACCCGCAAAGAATTGACATTTGCCCCGCAAGCTGTTATAATAAGCTGTACAAAATTTATGCTATGGAGCATTACCCAAGAGGTCGTAAGAGGGAGCACTCGAAATCGCGCCTTGCGGGAAGTCCCCTGCAACAAAATTGAATATGCAGATGTACTCAAGTGGTCGTAAGAGGGAGCACTCGAAATGCTTTAGGACAGGAGACTGTCGCGTGGGTTCGACTCCCACCATCTGCGCCATATTCGCCGTAAAATCGAAAGATTTTACGGCGAATATTTTTGTTTACGGCTTTGAAATGTGATGCTGTAAGTTTACACAATGACTATTACAAGCCAAAATCCACTTGCAACAATAATCTGTTGCAAAAAGCCATTTGTTGCCCGAATTGTTGCCCACAGTTCATGGTTTCCTGCGAGAAGGGATAATAACTTATAAAGAGTTATCTCCAACAGCAGCGTTTTTCGGTGTTGCGAATACTGCTTGGTGGTATGCCGTCAGCACACTGAGTTTGCGCTGCTCCTGTACTTGTACATAGCGGGTCGTGACGGTGTTGATTTTCAGATTTACGCCCATTTGCTGGGAAAAATCGTCCACTGAATGTCCGAGAATTTGGCTAACTGCATAAAAATCACCTGTCAAATTGTACATATTGGTGCCCGCTGTGCCGCGTAGATCGTGAAATCGGATTTTCGGCATCCCAGTGCTACGCATAAATCCGTTAAACTTGACCGAAATACGCTTTTGTAAGTATGGCGACCCGTCCGGCTTGCACACAACAAGATCGTTATCGTAATACTTGACCCCGCCGAGCTTGCACAACCGCCGCTGGTCGGCTTGTTCCTGTCTAAGCCGTAAAAAGATTGGCAGTGCTTCTTCTGTAATGGGAAATGAACGTGTTTCGCCTTCGTCACGGTCTTTCAATGGTTCCAAGTGCGGCACAATTTTAGCATCTTTCGGCAGGTCACAGGGAATTTGGCCTCGCAAGGTAATTTGCCTGTGCGTCAAATCAACATCACGCCAGCGTAACCCCAGCGCTTCGCTGAGTCGCAGCCCAAACAGAACAGCGAGCAGCACCACGGTCTCAAGTGCATTACCATGTACAAACGCCAAAAGCTGCTGCACCTGTTCCACGGTGTACTTGTCATATTTGCGCCCGGCGTTCTTACTAAACCGTGTCATAATGTTCTTGGCTGGGTTGTTTGGAATGTAGCCATACTTTACCGCCGAGGACAGCGCAGAGCTTAAAATTCGATGGCAATAACGCACTGAATTCTCCGCCAGTCCCTTCTCACGCAGTTGCGCAATCATATCGTCAATCATTTGGGGTGTCAGTTTGTTCAGAGATACTTCGCCCAGCATGGGAATTAGATGTATGTTTATGCCGCTCCAATAGCTGTATCGCGTACTTTTTGCAAGGTTATGGTGGTAGCTTTCGTACCACTTGGGCAGATACTCTTTTAGCTTTTGTTTGCTCTCTGGTCCATAGCCGACCATAGCGGCGCTGCCAGTCTGTAACTCCAGCTTGATCTGTGCCTCATACAATTCTGCTTCCCTGCGCGTTGCAAAGCCACGTTTGGCAATACTTTTCTGCTTGCCGTTCTCATAGACTTTCACATTGACATCGTAGACGATGCCCGGTCTGCCTGTTAAAATTCCTTGGCTGTTTCGCTTGTTTTTGACTTTTCTCTCGCGGATCGCCATATCAGCACCCACCACTTACAGACCTTGCCGGGGTCTTGGCACGGTTGTAATAATCCCAAATCGCCTGTTCGGAAATCAGGCGACGGTTGCCGTTCTGGATGAACTCCAACTCGCCGTTGTCCATCAACTGGCGCAGTCGATTTTCTCCGATGCCGGAAACAACTGCCATTTGTTCCACAGTTTTCAGCATCGGTTCAAACGGATTTCGCACAGCTTGCGGTGTTTTTTGCTTTGCATATCTTGCCATAACTATCCCTCCTGCGGTATAATTTATAAAACAAATTGTTTGTGGTACTTGTGCACAGCACAGGAACACGATCATTTGTAAGGCTTGAAGATTTGGTATATTCAGTTTTCAAGGTTCATCAGCACCACATTCAAAATGCTTGTGATGCCCGTAAGTTCATTATACCACAAGCGTTTTGCTTGTCAATATATATTTTTACTTTTTATTGCAACTTATTTTCTGTGGGAGGTTCTTTATGGATACAACTGGGAGACGCATTAAGCGTCTGCGTTTGAAAAAGGGAATCTCGCAATCTCAACTTTCTAAGCGCTCCGGCATTACCTCAACGCTTCTTCAACAGTACGAATATGGTACGCGCCATCCCAAGGAAGATCAGTTAAACAAAATCGCATTAGCACTCGGTGTAGCGCCTGCTATGCTGCGTCCATTGGACGTTGATACGGTTGACGGGCTACTTGCCATCATCTACGAAATGCATACCAGTTACCACGGCATAGAGATTGTCGAGGAAAATGGCACAACTTCTATCCGTTTACCCAACACGCTGCAAGCGGAGCCTGCCAAGTATGCGCTGCACTTAATCAAGGAATTTATGGAACAGCCGCCATTCGGTTCGGATAAAGAAAACTTGGTTACTGCGAATGGGGACGAAATCCAGCCTGATACCGGCGTAACACTTGCAGAAGAATTAAATTGGCACAATCAGCAATCGAGATTCCTGCATGACACCGAGGAACTTGGAACTTTATCCGAGGCTAGCTATGAAGAAGATACCTTAACACAAAATTATTCCAACATACAGGAGTAACCATAAATGGACAGTAAATTGACCGCAGCACAAGAAAAGCTGGCTTCTCTGATAGAATCCGATTATGTACTATTAAAATTCGGCTATTATGGGCAGGAATACGAGTTTGCTGTTGCTGAGCGAGACCCGCGCCTATACAGAAAAATGCTGAAACGCCCGGACTATCATCAATTTATCGCAGATAAAGACAAACAATATCGCCATGAAACCAGCGTGATGATGGCTGTACTGGCTGATATGCGCGGCATAACTCCAACGACAAAGCAGGAAAATGAAAGCGGTTGGTACAAAACTATGTTCTCGCTAAAAGCAGAAGCGGAGACTTTCACGCGGAATAGTATCCTGCATGATGTCGAAACAGATTTTTGACGAGAGCATATTTTATCGTAAAAGCGCCCTATCAAAAGAAGTGGATTGGCTTCTTTTGATAGGGCGCTTTTGTCATATATACCAAACCGAAGATTTAACTTCATCATATTTTACAAAAGGATGTACTTTCTATTGACTTTTTTGCAATAACAGAATACAATATATTTACATCATTTTAATAAATTTGATGTAAATAAAAATAAAGGTTCTACAATGAAAACATTTAACTTCAAAGCAGTATATTCTCAGCTGCTGACGCCAGAGATTGTGTTCCGTCTGACGCAGCTCCATGAATACAAAGGTCGGCTGAACAGACTCCTTGAAACAGATGCTGCCGCCTTATCCGAAATCAAAGAGACCGCGGCACTGCAAACTGTTGCCGCATCGAATCGCATGGAAGGCATCACCGTTGCCGAGGATCGGCTGAAAAAGCTTATCCTGAATAAAACCAATCCGCAAACCGATGATGAGAAAAAAGTGGCAGGTTATCGGGATGTGCTAACCTCCATAAGTGCCAATTATGACTTCCTGCCACCGGCACCATCCACTATTTTACAGTTGCATCGGGATTTATACAAATTCAGCGGTAAAACTGTGGGTGGCAATTATAAAGATACCGCCGGTGAACCATGCGCCGAAAACCTTGCTTCCTTATGCAATGCCTTTGAACAAGCCCTGCAAGACCCAGTCCTTGACCCGCTGCTGCTGATTTCGATGTTCATAGTGGACTTTTTGAACATCGCCCCCTTCGATAACGGCACCGAACGAATGAGCCGCCTGCTGCTGGCACTGCTCCTGTACCGTTCCGGCTATGAAGTAGAGCAATACAGCAGCATAGACGCAATTCTTCTTAACACAAAAGTGTCCTATGATACATCGCTGCAACGCAGTTCCCATAACTGGGCTGCCAGCACAAATGACTACGCACCTTTTACCGCCTACCTGCTGAGCACTCTTGTTACGGCATACAAAAACTTTGACGAGATTGCCACACAGCTAACCGCCAAGGGTCTGTCAAAGCCTGACCGCGTGCGCGAAATCATTAAATTGCACCAAGGTGAAATCACCAAAAGCGAAATCCTAAAGCAGTGTCCGGACATCAGCCAAATCACTGTCCAGCGGGCACTGGCAGACCTGCTAAATAACAAGCAAATCACAAAAATCGGCGGTGGTCGATACACTTCTTACATTTGGAATGGAGAAAACTAACATGATTACAGGAGAACTCAAAAACAAAATCGACAGCCTTTGGGATATTTTTGCGGCGGGCGGTCTTGTAAATCCGCTGGATGTCATTGAACAAATCACTTATTTAATGTTCATTCACGACTTGGACGATTCCGACAATCTGCGCGCCAAGGAAGCCGCCATGCTGGGGTTGCCGTACCAGAGCATTTTTGCGGACGAGGTGCAGCTCGGCGAGCGCACCATCGACGGTCAGCAGCTCAAATGGAGCGTGTTCCACGACTTTCCGGCGCAGAAAATGTACGCCACCATGCAGGAATGGGTGTTCCCGTTCATCAAAAATCTGCACGGCGACAAGAACAGTGCCTACTCCAAATACATGGACGACGCCATTTTCAAGCTGCCCACGCCGCTGCTGCTGTCCAAAGTGGTGGACGTGCTGGACGAAATCTACCGCCTGATGAATGAGTCGCAGGCGGTGGATGTGCGCGGCGACACCTATGAATATCTGCTGTCCAAAATCGCGCAGTCCGGCTTGAACGGTCAGTTCCGCACGCCGCGCCATATCATCCGTATGATGGTCGAGCTGATGGACCCCAAGGCGGACGAAGTCATCTGCGACCCCGCCTGCGGCACGTCCGGCTTCCTCGTCGCAGCGGGCGAGTACCTGAAAGAGCGCCGCAAGGAAGAAATCTTCTTTGACCGCCAGAAAAAAGACCACTACATGAATCATATGTTCTTCGGCTACGATATGGACCGCACTATGCTGCGCATCGGCGCCATGAACATGATGACCCACGGCATCGACAACCCTTATATCGAGTACCGCGACAGCCTGAGCGACCAGAACCCGGACAAAGAAAAATACTCGCTGATTCTTGCCAATCCGCCGTTCAAGGGCAGTCTGGACGCGGACACCGTGTCCGCCGATTTGCTGAAAGTCTGCAAGACCAAGAAAACGGAACTGCTTTTCCTTGCGCTGTTCCTGCGTATGCTGAAAATCGGCGGGCGCTGTGCCTGCATTGTTCCCGATGGTGTGCTGTTCGGCTCGTCCACCGCGCACAAGGCAATCCGTAAAGAACTGGTAGACGGCAACCGTCTGGAGGCAGTTATCTCGATGCCGTCCGGCGTGTTCAAGCCCTATGCCGGTGTTTCCACCGCCATTTTGATTTTCACCAAGACAGGTCATGGCGGCACGGATAACGTGTGGTTCTACGATATGCAGGCCGACGGTCTTTCGCTGGACGACAAGCGCAGCCCTGTGCAGGAAAACGACATTCCCGACATTATTGCGCGCTTCAAAAATCTGGACGCCGAGAAAAACCGCGCCCGCACGGAAAAATCGTTCTTTGTTCCCAAGCAGGAAATTGTGGATAACGGCTACGACCTGTCTATCAACAAATACAAAAAGACCGAGTACAAGCCTGTGGAGTACCCGCCGACGAGTGAGATTATGGCAGAGCTGCGCCGCTTGGAGAAAGAGGTCAACACGGCAATGGACGAACTGGAGCAGATGCTGAAATAAGGAGCGCACCATGACGGAAAACGACAAGCTGCAAGTATTTGAAGATCAGACCATCCGCACCGCTTGGGATGAGGAAAAGGAAGAATGGTATTTTTCGGTGGTGGATGTCGTGGTTGCATTGACAGAAAGCCCCGACTACAAGACCGGCAGAAAATACTGGAACAAGCTGAAGCAACGCTTGAAAGAAGAAGGGAATGAACTGGTGACAAATTGTCACCAGTTGAAAATGAAAGCCGCCGATGGCAAGCGCCGCCTTACGGATGTAGCGAATACCGAGCAGTTGCTGCGCATCATCCAGTCCATCCCGTCCAAAAAGGCCGAGCCGTTCAAAATGTGGCTGGCTATGGTTGGGCGTGAGCGCATTGAGGAAATTATCGACCCGGAGCTTACCATTGAGCGCGCGCTGGACACCTATGCACAGAAAGGCTACCCGCCGGAGTGGATCAACCAGCGCCTGCAAACCATCCGCGCCCGCAAGGAGCTGACCGATGCGTGGAGCGCGCACGGGGTGCAAAAGGGGCAGGAGTACGCCATTTTGACGGACGAAGTCACAAAGGCGTGGTCCGGGCTGAACACGCGGCAGTACAAGAACCTGAAAGGGCTGAAAAAGGAAAACCTGCGCGACAATATGAGTACGTTGGAGCTAGCGCTGAATATGTTGGCGGAAGCCACCACAACAGAACTCACCAAGGCTCAGAATCCGCAAGGGCTGGAAGAAAACCGCACTGTGGCAAAGCAGGGCGGCACGGTAGCCGGCAACGCCCGAAAAGAAATTGAAGCGCAGACCGGTCGCCCGGTGGTTACGGCAGAAAACGCAAGCACAATGCTGCTGGGGCAGGCTGTTGCCGGGATGATTGAGGGCGTTGTGAAAGATGAAGATGATAAAGAATAACTCTGCTGTGATGGCGGATACAACTTCGGATTTGTGGGAGAAAAACAATGGCTAAATACAAACTTGGCGAGATATGTGAAATCGTATCAGGTAGCACTCCCAAGACGGGTATTGCAGAATACTGGGATGGAAATTTGAAATGGATTACCCCGGCCGAAATAGATGATGAATCATATATTATCACTGATAGCGCACGAAAATTAACTAAGCTTGGAGTCAAGAAAACAGGTCTTTCATCTTTCCCCTCTGGAACTGTTATCCTTTCATCGAGAGCGCCAATTGGAAAAGTTGCTATTGCGGGTTGTAAGATGTATTGTAACCAAGGATTCAAAAATCTTATCTGTTCGGACAGGATAAACAATCGATATTTATATTGGTTTCTAAAAGGGAACACCGCATATCTCAATTCACTTGGTCGTGGTGCGACTTTCAAAGAAATATCTAAAAAGATTGTATCCGACATCGAAATCAATGTGCCAGAAATTAGTCAACAGTTGGCTGCTGTTGATGCTTTAGAACGTGTATCGGAAATTATTCGATTGCGCAAAAATCAACTTCAAAAACTGGACGAGCTTATCAAAGCTCGATTTGTCGAAATGTTTGGGGATTGCAAGAGCATGGTTTCAATGAATGAATTGTGCTCAATTATTACTGATGGAACTCATCAGCCTCCTAGGTTTCAGGAAAGCGGTATACCTTTTATTTTCGTATCTAACCTTGTCGGCAATGTAGTAACCTATAATGCCGAAAAATTCATAAGCGAAGATACATATGCGGAACTATATAAGCGGACTCCCATAGAAATTGGTGATTTACTTCTTTCAACAGTTGGTTCATATGGACATCCGGCAGTTGTAACAGAAGATAGAAAGTTTTTGTTTCAGCGACATATTGCCTACTTGAAACCACGGCACAATATGGTAAACAGCTTTTATTTGCATAGCGCTTTGCTAGCTCCAGATGGGCAACGTCAAATAGAGGAAAAAGTAAAAGGAATTGCGCAAAAAACATTAAATCTTTCAGAAATCAAGAAAATTGTAGTTCCGCTGCCCACCATTGAAGAACAAAACCAATTCGAGAAATTCATCAACCAAGTCGACAAATCAAAAGTTGCCGTACAGAAGTCCTTGGACGAAGCGCAGCTTTTGTTTGACAGCTTGATGCAGCAATATTTCGGCTAAAATAAGTAAATACGGGCTTATGCCGGAGCAGGACGATGGTACACAGAAAAGGAGTGTACCATTATGGAAGAAAAACTCGTCATCATTCTCAACGAAATGGCGGAATATTTGAGCATTGCCCAGATGAAAAAGCTGCAAGAAGTGCTGCTGAAAAATCTGGCAGAAAACGAACCGCAAAAAGCGGAAATTTCCAACGCAGAATATCTGCAAATGTTTCTGGATGCCAAGAAAATCGAGGGCTGCTCTGAAAGAACGCTGCAATATTACCGTGTTACGGTGGAGCGAATGCTGCAAAGTATTACCACGCCCATCCGAAAAATATGCACGGAAGAAATTCGCAGTTATCTTTCGGGGTATCAGCAAATCAACGGCTGTGGCAAGGTGACTGTGGATAATATTCGCCGTAACATTTCCAGCTTTTTCTCATGGCTGGAAGAAGAGGATTATATCCTCAAAAGCCCTATGCGGCGAATCCACAAAATCAAGACAAAACAACAGGTTAAAGAAACGATTTCGGACGAAGCCATTGAGCAACTGCGCGACCATTGCGCCTGTGCGCGTGATTTGGCGATGATTGACCTGCTGTATTCCACAGGCATCCGTGTTGGTGAATTGGTAAATCTGAACATTGACGATATGAATTTTGAAGCCCGCGAGTGTGTGGTATTTGGCAAGGGCGATAAAGAACGCCGCGTATATTTCGATGCAAAGGCAAAATTGCACCTACAAAATTATCTAAAGCACCGTACGGACCGCAACCCCGCCCTGTTTGTTACTTTGGACGCACCGCATGACCGCCTAAAAATCAGCGGCGTGGAGGTTCGTCTGCGGGAACTGGGGCGCAGCGTCAATTTGGTAAAAATCCACCCGCATAAATTCCGCCGCACGATGGCAACCCGCGCCATAGATAAAGGTATGCCGATTGAACAGGTACAAAAAATCCTCGGTCATTCGCAAATTGATACCACTATGCAGTATGCTATGGTCAACCAAACCAACGTCAAAGCCTCCCACCAGAAGTTTATCGCCTGATACAACTTCGGATTTGTGGGAGAAAATTGATGAGAATAAAAGATATCTGTTCAGGGGTTACCGATGGTAGTCACAACCCACCGCAGGGCTTAGAAAATAGCGATTACTTGATGTTAAGTTCCAAAAATGTTTTTGATGACAAAATCACTTTTGATAGTCCTCGGTATCTAAGTCAAATTGATTTTGAACAAGAAAGCAAACGAACAAGAATAAAAAGCGGTGATGTATTACTAACAATAGTGGGAACAGTTGGCAGAGCAGCAGTTGTAGGAGAGAATATGCCACAATTCACATTACAAAGAAGTGTTGCGGTACTACATCCTAATGTGGAAATTTGCGATTCAAGATATCTGATGTACGCCTTACAAGCAAATCGAAATCATATTGAAAGCCGCGCAAAAGGCGTTGCTCAAAAAGGTATATATCTAAAAGAAGTAGCTGATATTGAATTACAAATTCCGTTGCTTTCCGAACAAACCCACAGAGTGAAAGTCTTAGATAAAATTGCTTTCGTAATCAAGTTCCATCAAAAACAACTCCAAAAGCTGGACGAACTCGTCAAAGCTCGATTTGTCGAATTGTTTGGAGACCCACTGACTAATCCAAAAGGCTACCAAGAAAAATATCTGTCAGAAATTGCTGAGTATTGGAATGGTTTGACATACAAGCCCGATGATGTTGCAAATGAGGGAACGATAGTATTACGTTCAAGTAATATTCAAAATGCATCATTGGATTTTGCAGATACCGTAAGGGTTAACTGCAAGATTGGCACAAAAAAGTATGTACAAGATAATGATATCCTTATGTGTTCAAGAAATGGTAGCGCAAAATTAGTTGGAAAAGTCGCGCTAATTAAAGAGCTTTCGGAGCCAATGAGTTTTGGTGCCTTTATGATGATAATTAGAAGTGCATACTATCCTTTTTTAATGACATATTTTCAGTTGCCAGCTTTTAGGTCTCAAATCACAACAGGTGCCACAACTACGATTAACCAAATAACTGGGCGAATGCTTGATAATGTGAAGCTAGCTATACCTGATATTGAATCTGCAAAAGATTTTTCTGCATTCACTAATCAAGTCGACAAATCAAAATTGCTGCAATTCTTTTGTTTTCCTATATAAATTTTTGCTCGATTTATGGTATAATATAGAAAATTTATTCACTTGACTTTCCGCGCCTTTCGTGAGGAGGTTTCCTATGACCAACTTCGATATTTTTACCGCTACCCCGCAATTTGAGAGTTTTGCCTCGGTTGCCATCTCCGCCGAGCGCATCCTGCATATCGACCCGTCTGCCTGCGTCCTCAACTGCCGCAGGGCGATGGAGTTTGCCGTAAAATGGATGTACTCGGTGGATAAGGCGTTGGTCATGCCCTATCAGGACACGCTGGTCAGTTTGATGAACGCCGAGGACTTCCGGGATATTGTCGGCACGGACATCTGGCGGCGCATGGATTTTATCCGCCGAATGGGGAATAACGCTGCCCACAGCGGCAAAAAAGTCACCGAGGAACAAGCCGAACTATGCCTTGAAAACTTGTACATTTTTCTTGATTTTGTGGCATATTGCTACGGCGAAAACTATACAGCAGGGCACTTTGACCGCGCTCTGCTGAATCAGCCCGCCGAAGTTTCCTCCGTGCAGCCTGACACAGAAAACGATATTGACCTTGCTGCCCTTATTGCAGAAAACGCCGCACTGAAAGAGGAACTCACCGCCCGCCGCGCCGAGCAGCAGCAGACCTATGTGCCCAAACCGCTTGACCTGTCCGAATACAAGACCCGCAAGCTGTACATCAATACCATGCTCACCGATGCAGGCTGGACCGAGGGCAAGGACTGGCAGAACGAGGTAGAACTGCCCGGTATGCCCAACAAATCCGAGGTAGGCTATGCCGACTATGTGCTTTACGGCGATGATGGTCGTCCTTTGGCTGTGGTAGAAGCCAAGCGCACCTGTGTAGATGTGGCAAAAGGTCGCCAACAGGCAAAATTGTATGCCGATCTGCTGGAAAAGAAGTATCACCGCCGCCCGGTCATCTTTTTGACCAACGGCTTTGAAACGCGCATTACCGACACGATTTACCCGGAACGCAGGTGCGCCGCCATTTATTCCAAACGCGATTTAGAAAAGCTGTTCAACCTGCAATCCATGCGCACCAGCCTGCGGAATGTGATGGTAGACCGCAGTATTGCCGGACGCTATTACCAAGAGGGCGCTATCAAAGCGACCTGTGATGCCTTTACCCGCAACCGCCGCAAGGCTCTGCTGGTCATGGCTACCGGCTCCGGCAAAACACGCACGGTGATTGCCCTGTGCGATGTGCTGCTGCAACACGGCTGGGTGAAAAACATCCTATTTCTGGCGGACCGCAACAGCCTTGTCACGCAAGCAAAGCGCAGCTTTGTGAACCTGCTGCCGGACTTATCCGTTACAAACCTCTGCGAAGAAAAGGACAACTACACGGCGCATTGTGTGTTTTCCACCTACCAAACCATGTACAATGTCATTGACAGCGTACAGGATGAGAACGGCAAGCTGTTTACCTGCGGACACTTTGACTTGGTCATCTGCGATGAGGCACATCGCTCGGTTTACAACAAGTACAAGGACATCTTCAACTACTTTGACGCGCCGTTGGTCGGCTTGACCGCGACACCCAAGGATGAAATCGACAAGAACACCTATGAAATTTTTGAATTGGAAAACGGTGTTCCCACCTACGGCTACGAGCTGGCGCAGGCTGTTAAAGATGGGTATCTCGTGGACTTTTTGTCCGTTGAAACGAAGTTGAAGTTTATTGAGCAGGGCATCGTGTACGATGACCTGTCAGACGAGGACAAGCAAATCTACGAAGATACCTTTGAGGATGAAAACGGCGACCTGCCAGAGCGTATCGCATCTTCTGCCATGAACGAATGGGTTTTCAACGAGGATACCATCCGCAAAGTGCTGGACACCCTGATGACCAAGGGCATCAAAATCGACTACGGCAACAAGCTGGGCAAGACGATCATCTTTGCAAAGAACCACACCCATGCCGAAAAAATATTGGAGGTATTCAATAAAGAATACCCCCATTTGCCGGGCTATGCCAAGGTCATAGACAACTATATGACCTACGCCCAGAGCGCGATTGATGAATTTTCTGACCCCAAAAAACTGCCGCAGATCGCGATTTCGGTAGATATGCTGGACACGGGCATTGATGTGCCGGAAGTGCTGAACCTTGTGTTCTTCAAGAAGGTTATGAGCAAAGCGAAATTCTGGCAGATGATTGGGCGTGGCACGCGCCTTTGCCCTGCCCTGCTGGATGGCAGGGACAAAGATAAATTTTACATTTTTGATTTCTGCGGAAACTTTGAGTTTTTCCGCATGAGTAAGGGAAAACCCACCGCCAACATGATCGCGCTGCAAGGGGCAATTTTCCACTTGAAAGCGCAAATAGCTTTTAAGCTGCAGGATCTGGCATATCAGACCACCGATTTAATTGCGTTCCGCAAGGCTCTTGTGGACGATATGGTACACAAAGTGCAGGAGTTGAATAAGGACAACTTTGCTGTGCGCCAACATCTTAAATATGTAGAGCTGTACGCAAACGCAGACAATTATGCGGCGTTGACCTACGAGGACACCCTGTTGATGGGGCAGGAATTGGCGCCGCTGATTACCCCCGAGGAGGACGACCCCAAGGCACTGCGGTTTGATGCCCTGATGTACGGTATAGAGCTTGCCTACCTTGCCGGAAAAAAGTACGGTAAAGCGCGCAGCGACTTGATGAAAAAGGTTGCTGCGGTCGCGTCTGTGGCAAACATCCCGGAAATCATGGCGCAATCCGATTTGCTCAACAAAATTTTGCACACGGATTATTTGGAAACGGCCGGAATCAACGAATTTGAGCATATCCGCAAAAACCTGCGCGACCTTATCAAGTATATTCCCGTTGTGCAGATTCACTATGATACGATTTTAGACGATGAAATTCTGTCCGAGGATTGGAACGAGTCCGAACTGGAAAACGATGACTTGAAGAATTATAAGGCCAAGGCGGAATTTTATGTGCGGCAGCATACGGACAACGCCGTCATCGCCAAACTGAAAGGTAATATTCCACTGAATAGCGAGGATGTAAAGGCGCTGGAAGAAATTTTGTGGAACGAGATCGGCACAAAGCAGGATTACGAAGCCGAGTACGGTCAAAAACCCTTGGGCGAGTTTGTGCGGGAGATTGTCGGTCTTGATATGAACGCTGCAAAGGAGGCGTTTGCACAGTATCTGAACGATGCCAGCCTTGACAGCAGACAAATCTACTTTGTGAACCAGATTGTAGAGTACATTGTGCATAACGGCATGATGAAGGATTTGTCCGTCTTGCAGGAGGCTCCCTTTACCGACCGCGGCAGCATTGTGGAAGTGTTTACCGATTTGTCCGTGTGGGCAGGGATTCGGCAGGCAATAGAGCGCGTGAACGCAAATGCGGTGGCAGCGTGATTACTAAGTTTAGAAGCGGCTGCGATATATATTTTCTTGGCACTTTTCATTCCGTAGCGGTGCTGCCCGCTGCACCTTATTCCGCACTGCTTCGCAATCCATCTCAATATCCACGCAGGTTGCAATATCTCGCCGCAATGCTCTAATACGGGCTGTAAGCGCCTGTATTTGTTCTGAACGGTTAATACTGACGACTTTGCCCTTCTTACTACGGTAGAGTGCCTTACGCCGCGCCGTAAGGTCGTTATATTCGGCTTGCAGGTTCTCCTTACAAGTCAAAAGTTCGTCAAGTGTTGTAATTCGATGCTTCCATAAAAAGTCGCATTGCCGCCGATAGCGATTGTACCGCAGGAAATCATCACGCAGCAGGCAATAGCACCGCTTGCCAACTTTGCCTTTATATGCTTTTCTCAGCAATGCGCAGTAGCGATAATAGCAAGCCATAAAGCCGGTGATTTTGCGGCAATTATGGCTCAGCTTGCTGCGACACCGTGCGCGGCGGCGAACAGGCATAGGCAGCTCTTTCGGCTGCCAGCGTGGTGGATGAGGTACTGTTTGCTGCTTGTATTCTTGCTGCATTGCGGGCGGAAGTTTACGCAACTCTTGGAAGTAACTCTGCAAGGCGTCCTCACTGAAGCGTGGACTAATCTTATCCAATCGAATATTTCTCTGTGCATCTTTGTGGCGCACAGCCATATGTGTAACCTTCGGTCCGTATTTCACCTTATAACCCATTTGCTGCAACTCTGCAATAAATCCGGCAAAGCTGTCTGAGGAAGCCATCGCCATTTCCACATCGGCTTTTACCATACCGCGTAGCGTAGGTGTGCCCTCTTTTTCATGTTTCCACTCGCCGTAAGATTTCCCGTGTCCGTCTGTTTCTACAACCGACAAGCGGTTTTCGCGGCACAGTTCGTCGGAAATAGCTCGAATACCCTTGTAGTAAGTAGTAAAATCATTACGAAACATTCGACCATCCATAAACGAAACCGAGTTTACAACAATATGGTTATGCAAGTGGCCTTTGTCTAAATGGGTGCTGACGGTACATTCAAACCGATCTGCTAAGAATCGCCGTGCGAATTCGCAGCCAATTTCATGCACTTGATCCGGCGTTGCTTCTCCGGGCTTAAAACTTTGAATAATGTGATAGCCCACATTGCCACCGTTCAAAGGCTTGCCCCATCGTTGTTTCGTTGCCTGCATAATGCAATAAGCATTTTGCGGCATACAATTAAAGCCCGAAACATAAAGCTGGTGTTCGGTTTTATCCTTGCTCTGTGTGTAGCCGATTAACCGCTGCATATCTGCCGTACTGAAATATTCTGTCTTTTGCGGATTGGCAGCATAGTCTAAGCAGCCTTTTAGTTGCCCACGAACGGGCAAAATCTTTGTAATAGCCATTAACTTTTCTCCTGCATAAACTGCCAGATGCGCTGCATGATGCGGCTCACCTCGGCAAGTTGAGCATTTTCAATCTTGCCTGTACTGTTAGCCAGCCGGGTAAGCTGGTTCAAATTGTTGCCGACTGCGGCTACCTGTGCTGCCAAGGCTTTATAGCTATCCGGCGGGCGTTCGCGTATTGTACAGCCACTAACCAACGCTCGGAGAAATGGCTCCATCTTCATACCGGCTGCATCGCATTTATTTTTCAGTTGATGGTATTCTTCTTCGGTAAAACGTACCGTTACTTGTTTTTGGCGTTTTAACATTTGCTTTCTCCTATTGGGGTCTTAGGGGCTTGCCCCTAACAAGCGGTCGTTATGCTGGCATGACAGCATAATGACGTGCTTGCCGCACTGTCCGGGAACGCTATCACTTTCCCGGTAAAGAGAGTGAATCGCCCGTGTTTTCCTCAGCGTAAATCAGTTCAGCACACACAATTTCTTCGGCCTGTGCTTGCAAACCTTGCATAGCTGCGGCCCATTCCAGCGGGTTACAGCGTTTCACTTCTTCGTTGATTTTGGCTTCTGTTGCCAACACTTTGGTAAGACTTTCAACTTGACGATGTGCCTCGCAGTCGATGTCCGTGAGGTGCTGTGCCAGCGTTCCATCCAACAACATCTGGTCGCGTTCCATTGGTCGATGCTCATCGAGGTATCGCGCCCGCATCATGCCGTATTTTCCAATGGTGTTGTCTGCGATTGGACCGTTTTCCAACTTTGGAATCAGATAGCCGTTTACATTCACATATTCCATTTTCATTGTGTAACCCTTTCATTCTGCAAGCCTTCTGAAAAAGAGAGGTTGTTGTATGGCAAATTTTCTGCGCCGCCCTTTTTTCTTTTTCAGATGGTTTATTTATAGTATTTGATATAGTAATTACTAAGAGTATTTAATTATAGTAATTATAATACTACCTACATTACCGCCACTGCGCTTACCATAGGTGTGGTTACCACCGGTGCGGTTTTGTGGGTGGTGGTCATACCAGTAGGTACATTTTGTAGGGTATGGTTGGCTTTCGTCAGATTGGTGTTACTGATGTTTCCCTGTGCATCGTAATAAATCAGATACACACCGTTCCAACCGTTATTTGAATCACGCAGTTCGTACTCATAGCAGAATCGTCCGTGCTTGGCTGGACGAACGTGCGCAACCAAATAGCCGTTATTTTTCAGCATATCCCACGCGCGGTTAAAGGAGCGCTCGCCCTCAGTGCAGTGGTTCATCAGCCATTGCTTTGTCAGCGGCACTGCGGTATAATCAATACGGGCAGCAATCAAGGCATACAGCCCCTTAGCGCTCATGGATAAACTATCGTTGAACAGCGCCTCATTCTGCACAACAGAATACCCTCGCGTTTTGCGGATAAAAGCGCCACTTTCGGCAGCAGAATTTGTGTTTTTCACGGTAAAATCTCCATACAAAGAAAAAAGATTTGGACTGAAATATAGCCAAATCTTCAAATTCTGTACAAATTTTCAATTTTCCCTGTGTTGTGCCAAAAAGTGTTGCCCGAAAAACGATTGTTGCCCGAATGTTGCCCAAACAGCCACGGGCAACATATAAAACGAAATAAGTCAAAATATCAAAAACAAGCGTAAGAACAGAAAACAGACGTTTCAACGCAAAGCGGAATAAAGAGATATAAGACGAATACCTTGATGTACTTGACTCGAAATCAATTTGGCAGCAATGCCACGTGGGTTCGAATCCCACCGTCTGCGCCAAAAGCAGCACCCTGCGGGGCGCTGCTTTTTATTTTTGCAGCAAACTTTGCAAGGGCTGCGAGGTGGGATTCGAACAGCCCGTGCCCGGCGCTCTGCGTCCCGCCGGGCTGCAACAGTCCTGCGGACTGTTGCAAGGGCGCGGGAGAATCCCACCGCCTGCGCCAAGTATCACTACTCAATTCTACATTGAGTAGTGATTTTTTATTGCCGCTTTGTAAAATTCCCGTACTTTTCTTATAACCATCTTCCCTTTATTTTCAAGTAGTGATTTTCGGGTTCGGTACAAATCATACCAGCAATCGCGGCAAATAGCTATTCACAGAACTACACAAGATTCTTCCCGCAGCTTGGGTACAAATTGACAGCAAAAAAGGCGGCACCTGATTTCTCAGATGCCGCCGCTGTTCAAATTACCACTTCTTTATGGGCTGCGCTTTCGGCAATGTCAGCGTGTTAGCCATCGTCCGGGCGCTTAGGTTCTTGGATTGCGAATCCAGATGTGCGTAAATGTTGGCTGTGGTGGAAATATCGCTGTGACCCAGCCATTCTTGAATCTGCTTCATCGGTACGCCCTCTTTCAGCAATAGGCTGGCACAGGAGTGGCGCAAATCGTGAAAGCGAATCCTGCGCAGACCATTCTCTTTCAGCAACTGTGGAAAGCCTGTCGTCACGGAATCCGGCTGGATCAGGTTGCCCATTGCATCCACAAACACATACCGCATCGGCGCAAAACAATCAACACTGTCGAGTCTCTGCTCGACAGTGTTGACCGCAAATCTGAAGGTAAGTAAACAGGTGGGCTTTGGGGATGCGATACGAGCGCCCGATTTTCATTGCCGGGATTTTGCCTTCGTGCAGCAGCTTGTACCCCGTTTTGGTGCTGATTCGCAGGGCATCGCACATCTGCTCGTTGTTGGAGAAAAATCTGCAATTTTTCCCCCAAAAAAATACCGCCCCCTCTCCTGCCTTTTGCACTTGTGCAAGCTACACAAAACCACAACCTGTTTCTTTTGCAAGATGTAGAAAGTAGGCGGAGAGTGTTGACAAAACAGGGGAATTAGAGTATAAAGAAATCACAACAAAAACGTTTTTGGAATACAGCAGTATACACGGTACCGAAAACGGTTTTGGTTGAAAAGAGAGTCAGGAGTGAGCAGGCATGGCAGTTTCGATCCGCGACATTGCACGGGAAGCCGGAGTCACGGTCGGTACTGTTTCCCGCGCACTCAACAACTACCCAGATGTCAGTCCTACCACACGGGAGCGCATCGTGGAGACCGCGCAGCGGCTGGGGTATCGCCCCAACCAGATGGCGCGCAACCTTTCCTCCAAGCACAATCACAATATCGCGCTGGTGCTTTCCGGCTTTCTGGAAGAAGAGCTTATCAACGATTTTGATGCACTGCTGATGAAAGGCTGCTTCCACTACACAGTCAATAACGATGTGGAAATGTCCATTCAGGTTATCAACACCAAGATCCAGGCCGAAAAAAGTTTTGAACAGCTCTGCTATGAGCACAACATCGCCGGCGCGATCCTGATGGGTTTGAGAACCAACGACCCTTACTGCGAACTGCTGGCGAAAAGCAAATACCCCTGCGTGACCATTGATATTGAGGTTCCCGGTCCGAATGTCAGCTGTGTGATGATGGACGACATCAAAGCGTTTGACGAGCTGACCCAATACCTCATCGACAAGGGACACCGCAAGATCGTGGTGGTACATGGCCGCAAGCTGGCTATGGTCAGTATGCAGCGCCTTGTGGGTGCGTACCAAGCTATGCAGCGCAATGGTTTGGAGCTGCCTCGCGACAACATCATCTACACCAACTTCGGGCGGGAGGAAGCCCGCGACGGTGTGAAGGAATACTTCCGAACCCACAGCCCGGACAGCGCCACGGCGTTCCTCTGCATGAGCGATATGCTGGCCATTGGCACGATCGAGGGGCTGAAAGAACTGGGCTATAAAGTGCCAAAAGACTACTCGGTCGTAGGCTTCGATGGGTTGGAAGTCACCAACTACACCGACCCGGCTATTACCACCATTGACCAGAACATCCAGCAAAAAGGCTACGAGGCTACTCGCCTACTGTGCGATATGATCCGCGGAAAGCGCAAGGCACAGCGGCTGGTATTGCCCCACACCCTGACGGTGCGCGACAGCGTCCGCCCCCTATAAAACCGAAATCAGCGGTTAAGGCCGCTTTTTTCAGACAGAGATACAAAAACGTTTTTGCAGTAACTTCTTAAGCCAAATTTCGCTGCAAATATTTTTTAACCACAAAGCAAAAACGTTTTTGCAATAACTTTTGGAACATTTGGTGCAACCGCACCGTGTTAATAAAACAAAAAAGCACAAAAGTAAAGGAGAAACACTATGAAAAAGAAGCAACTGTTCGCAGGCGCTCTGGCCGCTGCCATGATGACCGCCAGCCTGGCCGGCTGCGGTGGCGCTGCATCCTCTGCTGCAACTTCCACAACCGGCGGCGATACTGCCGGTAGCACGGCATCCGCTGATACCAACAGCGGCGTGGTGGAAGTCACCATTCCCTCCTTCAAAACCGGTGAGAACGTCGGTGCGGTCTTCTTTGAGCCGCAGGTCGAGCGTTTTAACGAGAAGTACGCCGGGAAGTACAAAATCAATCTGGAGAGCGTACCCCAGGATAGTATTTTCAATGACCGCATAAAGCAGCTGGCACAGCAGAACAAGCTGCCGGTGCTGGTGGAGGGCGGTGACCCGGACTGGGTCAAGAACGTCGTTATCCCCAACGGCCTTGCCTACGACTTGACCGACTGGATCGACGCGACCCCCGCCATCAAGGATGTCCTGATTGACGACAGTCGTGAATACTGCTCCAATGAGGATGGCAGAGTCATGGTTATGCCTCTGGCAACGGTACGTCCCATCGGCTTCTTCTACAACTCTGCTATGTGGAACACCGATGCTGACATCAGCGCTATGAGCATGGATGAATTTGTTTCCGCGCTGGGCGACCAGAAGATCGCCTTCTCCACCGCCGAGAACGGCTGGGTTTCCGCCTTGTTCCTGACTGCGCTGGTGGCCGAGGAAGACGGTGGCGTAGAATGGCTGAAGAGTGGCATCGAGACCAAGATCACCGACTTCAACCAGCCCTGCTTCATCAACGCTGTGGCCAAGCTGCAGAATCTGCTGCAGAACAACGCAGCCTCCAACTCGGTAGGCGCAGCCTACGCGGATGCCGCCAACGCTTTCATGAGCGAGCAGGCCGCCATCATTGCCAACGGTCCTTGGATGTCCTCTGACTTCGAGAGCTCCAACTCCGACAAGTGGTCCAACGGCTTTGACGGCGCGAAGGTCCGTGCCTCCCTGTTCCCGGGCGACGTCGGCATTGCCGACACCGCCTCTCTCGGTGAGTGGTGGATCTCTGCTTCTGCCTCTGAGGATGAAATTGCTCTTGCAAAGGCTTTCCTTGAGTTCATTTACAGCCCCGCTGAGCTGGAAGCCTACATGCTGGCCGAGGGTGGCGACGCACCGAAGCTGACCTACTCCGACGACTTCAAGGCAAAGCAGGGCGAGACCCAGGTGCTTGCTGATCTGGCAGCCGACACCACTACTGATACCGTGTTTGTCCCCCGCATCCTCGATGTGATCCCTGCCTCCGTTGCCAACACCGAGTTTGGTAAGCTGCTGCCCAGCCTGGCCGACGGCACCTGCACCCCGGAGCAGTTCGCCCAGTGGATGAGTGACAAGGCCGCGGAAGCCAGCGCCGAGTAATCCGCGCAATCCGCGCAAGAACAATATGTAATTCAAGGCGTGTCGCCGTCCCGTTGCATACGGCGGCGGCACGCATTTTTTGAAAAGGAAGGAGCTGCAAAGCCATGAAAACCGCCCCGAAAAAAGCAACGCGCATCAAGGCGGGCCGCATCCAGCGTGCAAACTACAAATGGATCTATCTGTTCCTGCTTCCCACCATCGTGATCTTTGCGATGTTCTATTTGATGCCCATTGCGCAGGTATTTGTGACGTCGTTCACGAAATGGGATGGCTTCAACGCACCAAAGTTCAACGGTCTGACAAACTATATCAATCTGTTTACCAACAGTTCGTTCCTCATTGCGTTGAAAAACCTGCTCTGGTGGTGCGTGATTGCCCTGACGCTGCACGTCGGCTTCGGCACATTGGTCGCTTTTGTACTGTACCAGCGCCCCCACGGCTGGAAGTTCACCCGTACAGTGTTCATGATCCCCAACGTCATCAGTGCGGCGGCCTGGGCGATGATCTACAAATTCATTTTCAACAATGATTTCGGCATCCTGAACTCGGTCATCCGCGTTTTTAACCCGAATTTCAACGTCCAGTGGTTCTACAAATCGCCGTGGGCGTTCTGGGCTGTTACGTTCACCTGGCTGTTCTATGCAGTCATCGTCACGTTGGTCGTGCTGGGTGATTTGATGAACATTCCGAAGGAACTGAATGAAGCCGCCCTCATCGACGGCGCTACCGGCTGGCAGCTGATCCGCTATATCCAGCTGCCGCTGTGCCGTGCATCCATCGGCACCAGCGTCATTGCCTCGCTGACATCCCGTATTGCCATGTATGAGCAGATTGCCCTGACGACATCCGGCGGTCCGGGCGACGACACGATGAGCCTGCCCATCATTCTGGTCAAGGGCATCATGGACTACCGTTACGGTTACGCCAACGCGGTGGGCGTGGTCATGTTTATCATCGGTCTGATCGTGCTGGGCGTCGTAAACAAGCTGTTCCGCATGGACGAAGCTAATTACTGAGAAGGAGGCACACCATGAAAATCAAATACAAGCCTTGGGCAAAGGGTTTGATGTACCTTGTGGAGGCCGTCGTCATTATCCTCTCTGTGTTTCCCATTCTGTGGGTCGTTATGTCGTCCTTCAAGACGAACGGCGAAATTTTAAGCTCACCGCTGGCGCTGCCCGCCCACTTCTCGCTGGATACCTTCATTGAAATTTTCCAGAAGTACAGCTTCCCCACCTACTTTTTCAACTCGCTGCTGGCGGCGGGCGTCTCGACGCTGGTTTCGCTGCTGTTTTATGCCATGGGCGCGTATGTCATTGCCAAGTTTGAGTTTCCCGGTCGCAAGCTGCTGTTTGCGCTGTTCACCATCACGCTGCTTGTGCCCAGCCACAGCAAGACCCAGCCCATCTTCTCGCTCATCATGAAACTGAACCTTTATGACAGCATCTGGGGCGTCACCCTTGTTTACCTGTCTGCCGGTATGGCTATGTCCATCTTTGTGCTGAAAGCCGGCTTTATGGCGATCCCCAAAAGCCTGGACGAGGCTGCGACACTGGACGGCGCAAGCTTCTTCCGCACGTTCTGGACCATCAACCTGCCGCTGGCAAAAAGCGCACTGGCGACTGCCGGCATCCTGATGTTCCTCGGCAACTGGAACGAGTACTACTTTGCCTCGCTGCTGACCGTTTCGGACTCGCAGCGCACACTGCCCATCGCGCTGGCGTTCTTCACCAGCGAATTTTCCTACAACTACACCCAGCTGTTTGCCGCGCTTACCATTGTCATTCTGCCCGGCATCATCCTGTATGCGCTTGCACAGGATCAGGTGCAGGCCAGCGTGGCCGCTTCCGGTGTCAAGGGCTGATGGAAAGGAAACCCGCCTATGAAATATGATCTCGAACCCCGCGGCTGGATCGTGGCAGAGGAAACCTTTGACCCGTGCCGCACCGCCAAATGTGAATCCATCTTTGCCCAGGGCAACGGCTATATCAACATCCGCTGCGCGCTGGAGGAGGGCTACCTTGATACCTACCGCGGCGCTTTTATCACGGGCACATTCAATAAGGCTATGCCCGACGAAGTGACCGAGCTGCCCAACCTGCCTGACGTGACTGCTATGGAGTTTATCGTCAACGGTGATCGTTTCGCCATGGATCAGGGTACGCTGCAAAGCTACCTGCGCACACTGGATCTGCACACCGGCGAATCGGCGCGCACCGTGCAGTGGAAAAGCCCTGCCGGGGCAGCGCTGGAACTGACCTTCCGTCGCTTTGTTTCGCTGGATAATGAGCATATTGCCGCGTTCTCGGTGGAAGTCACACCGACGAATCAGGATATCGAGCTGGTCGTCAATAGCGGTATCTCGACCCGCAACAGCAATACCGGCTCTCAGCACTGTGTGGAGGGCGAAATGCGGATGCTGCCCGGTGGCATCCTGCGCCTTATAACCCATACGAATGAGAGCAATGTGCCGATCAGTGTACACTGCCTGCACAAATTCAGCGCAGAACCCTCCGAGTCGCTGCCGGTCATTGAGCGCCGCCGCTTTGTGGGGCGCTACACGTTCCGGCTGGCAAAAGGGCAGACGCTGCGCATCGAAAAGCTGACCTGCTACCACACAGGCCGTGACCTGCCGTTTACGGTCTACGGTCAGCAGCGCGGCACAACGAACCCGGACATCGTTGCCGCTGCCGGTGATGCGCTGGCAGCAAAGTTTGCGGATACCGGTTATGACGCTCTGCTTGCAGCCTCTGCCAAAAAGTGGGCAGCTTACTGGGCAGAGCAGGATGTGCAGATCGAAAGCGATGACAGCTTTGACCAGCTGGGTATGCGGTTTGCGCTGTATCACCTGAACATTATGATCAAGCGCGATGATGACCGCGTTGGCATCGGTGCCAAGGGCATGACAGGCGAGGGCTACAAAGGTCATTCTTTCTGGGATACCGAGATGTTCCTGATGCCTTACTACCTGTTGACTGACCCCGCCGCCGCCAAGACCTTGCTGGGCTACCGCTGGCGCAGCCTGCCCGGCGCGTTCAAAAAGGCCAGCGAAAATGGCTATCAGGGTGCTATGTTCCCCTGGGAGAGTGCATGGCTGGACGACGGCGAAGTAACGCCGCTTTACTGCGGTGCGGATATCGTCACCGGCAAGAGCAGCCCGGTTTTGACAGGTATGATCGAGCAGCATATCTCTGCGGATATTGCCTGGGGTGTCTGGCTGTACTACCAAGCCACCGGCGATGATGATTTCATGAACCGCCGCGGTTGTGAGCTTTTGATTGAAATTGCCCGTTTCTGGGCAAGCCGCGTAGAGTGGCAGGATGATACGCAGCGCTATGAAATCAAAAACGTCATCGGTCCGGATGAGTACAAAGACCACGTCGATAACAACGCCTTTACAAACTATCTGACCGTCTTTGCCATGGAGCAGGCCGAACGCTGCATCAAGGATATGCCTACCCGTTGGCCGGACGCCTACGCCAAGCTGAGCGACAGCTATGACCTGAATGCTCTGGCGGCTGAATTGCAGGACAAAAAGGCAAAAGTCTACCTGCCGCAGCCCAACGCCGATGGCATCGTGCCGCAGAACGCCCAATATCTGGGGCTGGATGCGATCGACCTGAGCAAATACAAAAACCAGCAGGGCGTGTCCTCGATTTACGAGGATTACAGTCCCGCCCAGATGAACCACCTTATGGTCTCGAAGCAGGCTGACTTGGTCATGCTCATGCGCATTATGCCCGACTTGTTCGATGCTGAGACCCGCCGCAAGAACTTTATGTTCTATGAGTCCCGCACACTGCATGATTCCTCCCTGAGCCATGGTCAGCACTGTGTGCTGGCCGCGTGGGAGGGACTGGACGCTATGGCGCTGGATATGTACCGCCACGCCATTGCCATTGACCTCGGCCCGAATATGAAGTCGTCCGACTTAGGCATCCACAGTGCATCGATGGGTAACGTCTGGCAGTGTGTTGTCTGCGGCTTTGCCGGGCTGGAATGGCACGAGGGCGGGCTTTCCCTGCGCAGTCATCTGCCCGCAAGCTGGCAGCGCGCGGCGTTCAACATCGTCTGGCGCGGTGCAAAGCTCCATGTGGAAGTCACCCATGCGGGCATCACTGTCACCCACCGCGGCGGCACCGCTGTGGAAATTACCGTGGACGGTCACCCGGTAAAGCTGGCCGCCGAGTAACTATGAGGAATTTTCTATGAAATACAAGGGTATTATTTTCGACTTGGATGGAGTGCTCTGCTCCACAGACCGTTTTCACTTTGAAGCGTGGAAACAGACGGCTGAGGAAGTCGGCGCACCGTTTGACGAAACCATCAACATGAAGCTGCGCGGCGTCAGCCGGATGGAGAGTCTGGAAATCATCCTTTCCGGCAGCAGCAAGACCTTTACCGATGCGGAAAAGGAACGCCTTGCCACCGAGAAAAATGACCGCTACCGCAAGCTGCTGGCGCAGATGTCGCCCGCCGATATGCCCGCTGCCGTGCGCGACGCCCTGACGGCGCTGCACAACGCGGGGCTGAAGCTGGCTGTTGGTTCGTCCAGCAAAAACGCGGCCTACATCTTGGAACGGCTCGACGCGAACCGCTACTTTGATGCTGTGTGTGACGGCACGATGATCGCTCATTCCAAGCCCGACCCGGAGGTCTTTACCAAGGCTGCCGCCATGGTGGGGCTTGCCCCGGCAGACTGCCTGGTTGTGGAGGACGCTGCTGCCGGGCTGGAGGCCGCCCGCGCGGGCGGCATGGACTGTGCCATCGTCGGCACGGCCCCGATGCCGTTTGAACCCACCTACCATATGCAGGACGTGACCAAACTGCCGGGAACGATTTTGTAAGAGGTATACTTATGGAAAGCGTTCACCCCGCGTGGTGGAAAGAGGCCGTCGTCTACCAAATCTACCCGCGCAGCTTCAAGGACTCTAACGGTGACGGTATCGGCGACCTGAACGGCATCCGTGAAAAGCTGGACTATTTAAAAGACCTTGGCGTCGATGTGCTGTGGCTGAACCCGATCTATCAATCGCCTAATGTGGACAATGGCTATGACATCAGCGATTACCGCGATATCATGACAGACTTCGGCACAATGGCCGACTTTGACGCTCTGCTGGCGGATGTCCATGCCCACGGGTTAAAGCTCATCATGGACTTGGTGGTCAACCACTCGTCGGACCAGCACCCGTGGTTTATTGAGAGCCGTTCCAGCCGCGACAACCCCAAACGCGACTATTATATCTGGAAAGACCCCGCCCCGGACGGCGGTGCCCCCAACAACTGGCGCAGCTGCTTCAGCGGCTCGGCGTGGAAGTACGACGAGAAAACCGGTCAGTATTACCTGCACCTTTTTGCTGAAGGACAGCCCGATTTGAACTGGGAGAACCCGGAGGTTCGCGATCAGGTCTTTGACATGATGAACTTCTGGTTCCAAAAGGGCATCGACGGCTTTCGCATGGACGTCATCAGTATGATCTCCAAGGCCGGATATGCAGACGGGCCACTCTGCGCCGATGGTCTGTACGGCGACTATACCGACCAGTGTACCAACGGTCCCCGTGTGCATGAATACCTGCAGGAGATGAACCGCCGTGTGCTGAGCCACTACGACTGCATGACGGTGGGCGAAAACGCCAACGTCAACCCGGAGCTTGCCTGCCTGTACGCGGGCGAGGATCGCCATGAGCTGAACATGGTGTTCCAGTTTGAACTGATGGACGTGGACGGCGGCGAGAGCCGCAAGTGGGAACCAGAACACCCGTGGAAGTTGACGGATATCAAAAAAATACAGACCCGCTGGCAGACCGGTTTGGACGGCAAGGCGTGGAACAGCCTGTACTGGAACAACCACGACCAGCCCCGCGTGGTGTCGCGCTTCGGCTGCACCAAGGACGAAGAATCCCGTGTGAGGTCGGCCAAAATGCTGGCTGTCTGCCTCTACCTGATGCAGGGAACGCCCTACATTTATCAGGGTGAGGAACTGGGCATGACGAACAAGTATTTCGACAGCATCGACCCCATTAACGATGTTATGACTCGCAACGCCTACTTTGAAAAGACCCAGCGCTGCGGCGAGAGCGTGGCGGATTTCATGAAGGCGGCCAACTACATCAGCCGCGAGCACACCCGCACCCCCATGCACTGGGATGATACTGCCAATGCAGGCTTTACCACCGGCACACCGTGGATACCGCTGAACCCCAACTACCCACAGATCAACGCCGCCAAACAAGTGGGCGACCCGGACTCGGTGTACAGCTTCTACCGCCGCCTGCTGGCGCTGCGCAAGTCGGACAAGACCTTCGTCTACGGTCACTACGCCCTGCTGTTGCCCGACGATGAAGAGATTTACGCCTACACCCGCACATTGAACGACGAGCAGATACTCGTGGTCTGCAACTTTACCGACCATGGCGTACCCTGCCCATTGCTGAACGATTGGCAGAACACAGAACTGCTTATCAGCAACTACAACACCCCCGGAAACCCCGGAAGTCTGCGACCGTTTGAAGCGGTGGTTTACAGAAAGTAAAACGCAACAGTAAAGAGTCCTGATGCCGAATTTCGGCATCAGGACTTTCTTCTTTTAAGGCACCAAACGCAACGGATCAACCCGAATCCCGCCTTGCATTACCTCAAAATGCAGGTGGTTGCCGGTGCTGTCTACCTGTTTTTCCAAAAAAAT
>OHWR01000232.1_pt1 | contig 32291 bp, 33 predicted proteins | sample 1579771 | NCBI WGS metagenome assembly OHWR01 (sample SAMEA3882542, study PRJEB24775) | human gut metagenome | biome: human-associated habitat; feature: intestine environment; material: feces | place: Netherlands | collected 2009/2010 | reverse complement strand
GTTGATCTTGGTGTCGCCGTACTGGATGGCGGTGTTCTTGGCCAGAATGGTGATGCCGCGCTCACGCTCCAGGTCGTTGGAGTCCATGACGCGCTCCACCGTCTCCTGGTTCTCGCGGTACACGCCGCCCTGCTTGAGCATCTGGTCCACCAGCGTGGTCTTGCCGTGGTCGACGTGGGCGATAATGGCCACGTTTCTCAGTTTTTCGTTCTGCAAAGGTAAAAACCCCTTTCTCTCGGGTAAATTCACTAACCTTTGTATTATATGCCTGCAAAGGACCGATTGCAAGCCCTTTCGTCAACTTTTTCGCCGCGGCGCCGTTGACAAATGCCGCCGCCTACGGTACAATACCAGTTGCACACGCCTCCGTAGCTCAGTTGTATAGAGCGACCGCCTCCTAAGGACAGGGACATCAATTACCAATGGCACCAATTCCCCTACAACTTCACAATATGCGTCTGTAGCTCAGTTGGATAGAGCGCGAGCCTCCTAAGCCCGAGGCCCCCGGTTCGAGCCCGGGCAGGCGTACCAAAAACGCTGTGATACCAATGGATCGCGGCGTTTTTCTTTTTTGAAGGCGTTGTATCAATGACAGCAACAGCGCCTGAAATTCAGCTGCTGCGTCTTGTTTGGCACCCCTTTTTCATATCGAACCGGTTTTTGTATTTTTCGCCGTTTGGCACCACCTTGGCACCATGGCACAAATCAGTCATTTGCAACCCTGGTTCGATATGAGCGATGTGAGCGCACTTAAGAGTTCGGGGGATTGCTGGAGCTGTACGATGATACTCTGCACGTCCAATGCAGTCTGTGGTTCATCAGGCGCTTTCACACTGCACAGATCTGGGTTTGCGTAAAACGCACTTTCAAACTTCTGTGCATTGACCTTGCGGTCTTCATCAAGAATGTGCGCATAGACCTTTGTGACCATATCGGCCTGTGAATGCCCTGTATCGCCCTGTGTGGCTTTGATGTCGCCGTGATTAAGTTTCAGCTTATAAGTCGTGCTGGAATGATGAAGAGAATGAAACACGACATTAGGGAGCTTGGCATCCCGCTTCAATCTCCGGAAAGCATTGGAAATGACCGTTTCCTCACAGGGACGGCCATTTGGCAGTGCTACAACGAGATTGTAGTCGAGGTATTCATCGCCCAGAAACTCTTTTTGCTTATCCTGAGAGTCCTTCCACTCCCGCAAAATGTAAGCCACTGTTTTTGGCATCCACACCTTGCGAACGCTGCTTTCTGTCTTCGGCGTTTTCAGCACGATCACCGTGCTGGCATTTTCCAAGTACATGGTTCGAGGGAATTTTTTGATGATTTCTTCTTCGCCCAAAATAGCAAGGGAGGATTCCTTCACACGAGCCAGCTCTTTCTCCACACACAGATAGGCGTTGTCGTTGGCAATATCCGCGTCGGAAATGTGAATGTTGTCCCAGGTCAGGCCAACGATTTCTCCGATTCGCAATGAGCAGGCAAACGACAGGTTGATAGCAACATAAAGACGCCCATCTTTACATTCATCCAACGCCTTTCGAATCGTCGCCGCATCCCATATCTCACGGGGTTTGCGCTTGACCTTTGGCAGAGTTGTGTTATCAAACGGGTTCTTTGCGACGATGTCCCAGCGTACAGCCTGTTTGAACGCACATCGAAGGAGTTTATTGATACGCTCAATATTGGCAGGTGTCATGTACTCCGTTTTGCTATATCGGTTCTTAAAAACAGGGCATTTCGTCCTTTGCAGTATTGTAATAAACCGATCCGCTGCGATGGTAGTTACGTCCTGCATTAGTGCGTCGCCAAGCAGCGGGGCAATATAGTTGCGGATCAGCCCCGTATTGGCTTCATAGGTGCTGGGGCTCCATTTCTTCACCCCATACAAGCTCACAAAGTCATCGAGAAAGGCGGAAACGGTCGTCTTTTTGGGTGATATAAAGGTGCGGTTACCCTGTTTATATTCAATCTCTGCCTTGCGGTGTTTTGCTTCCGCTTCCGTATTAAAGGACTCCCATTTCTGTTTCTTTTCTCCGCATTCATTGAAATAGTAATAAACGACATGATATTTGCCTCTACGTCTTTTGATAGATGCCATAATAAACCTCCTACAGCGTCTGTTTATCCAGCCAATCATCAAAGGACACTTTGGAAACTCTGATGGAAGAACCGATCCGCACCATCTTGAACACGCCTGAGTGGACAAGACTATACGCAGCGGTCCTGCCTATACCAAGGATCTTTGCAATTTCCTCAACGGTGTATGTCCGCTTTCCGCCAAGGATTTTGTTGGTATCGCCGTGGTCAATACTCATAGCAACCTCCCTTCTGTGACCACAGCACCATGCTTCAAAGGAATTGTAGCATGGTGCTGTGATACGCGCAAAAAATTGATATGGAATTATATCAGTGGAGGAAACTCCTATCCTTAGCAACGGATGGGAGCTTCCTCTACCAATACATTTTTAGATGCATCTATTTCAAATTCATCTAAGGAAAACGCTCAAGCAAAACAGGCGGCTGGTGGCTGCCAGCCTCACGGGAATCTCACCCCGGCCCATGCTGATGGGTGCGCCGCACGATGCTTTGAGGGCGTCCAATGCGGGAGTATCTTTAAGGGTGCCGGTGGTCGTGTCCAACAGAGTGCCGCTCTGTTTCTGAACAATGCCTGTTTCGCTCCCTCCCATGCGGAAGATCATGGCGGACGCTGTCCTATGGCTCACACCGACACGAACGTACCTGTCTGCTGTATGACGCGCAAAGTGCGCTTTTTCAAGAAACATGGGCATATAGGCCCGCAGCCGAAGTCAATACTCTTGACAGCAGCTGCCAGTCTATATAAAACCCACAGCGGCAGCGCAAGGGGGGATACGCCGCCGCTGTGGGCGGAGGGGGCTAAACCGAGTAGAGCTTACTTGCGGAGGAAAGCGGCTACCATATCAATGAACTGCGCGTTCGTCGGTGGCTGCGACAACGGGTGGCCTGCAATACGCTCAAGTAAGCGGTGGTCAGGCTGTCTCCAACACGCTTGCACAAGGGTTCGGAGGTTTCTTTCCACGCAGTTGGCGGTAGTATGAAAATATTGTGCCATCTGACTGTAGAGTCTTTTCGTGATCAGCAGGACATATTCCGGCTTCTCCTGCACCTGTTCCAACATATACACGGCAAAGTGAAACCCAGACAGCTTTCCGGATACACCCAGAAGACGCAGCAAACGTTCAGCGTCCAAAGAAACGTTCTTTTCCAGTTCCGAAACGTAGCAAACTAAAGGCACTGATGTTCCCTCCTGTCCTGTGTATTTTGAAAGCCAACACTCGGTGATCCACGGCGGGCCTCTTGCCGGTGGACATACGCTGTTTTGTTCTTGATATGCTAATTTTACACGATTTATGGCCGTTTGTGTCATAGTTTCGTTCTACAATGGTCTACGTGAATGCGATGTTTTTTGTATGGAATTGTCGATTTTTTGAACTTCTATGATAAAAAGCACCGCCAGCAAAGCAGCGTGATTGCCGCTTTGCTGGCGGTGTTTCTATACAGTTCTTTTGTTTAAGCCTTACTTCCCTATGCTGTGCGATGTGGCATCAGCTTCCGGTGGAGTAGCCTCCGCCTACATCATAGCCCAGATCGCAGGTGTAAACCCAGTTCACCACATCGCCGTTTTGCAGGGCATAGCGGGAACAGCCGTAGTTGGGGAACCATCCGTTGACGCTGTACATCCACCCGGACAGGCTTCCCACATCAAACTCATAGAGGTTGTTGATACCCTCCACATAGGCACTGTTATACATGGGCGTCCAACTGGACTCCATGTGTATCTTGTTTTCACGGCAGAGCCGTTGGAGCACATCGAACACGCTCTCGCCCTCCGTGAATGTCACCGTGGTGGTGGGCAGGATCACGCCGTCAGCAGGCACAAGGGGCTTTTTGCTCTCGTCACACTTATCCCAGTTGTTTAGGATGGTGGCACAGGAGATGGAAAAGGTGCAGGTGGCACTGCCGCCTGCGGAGGATGTTCCCGGTTCCACGGGAATGGGCTTTCCCTCCGGCACAGGATCGGTCTGGTACTTGTCCTTGCCGGTGGCCGGGTCGATCTCCTGCTTAGGCTGCTCCTCCTGCTTCTTCTGTTCCTCCTGTTTCTTCTGCTCTTCCTCTAACTTCTTCTGTTCTTCCAGCTTTTTGGCTTCCTCCTCGGCCTTCTGCTGCTCCTCGGACTTTTTGTCGTCCTCGGTCTTGTCCTCAGTCTTGTCTTTTGCTCCAGCGTCAGGCCGTTGTAGTGGAAGAAGCCAGCCGCCGCCATAGGCGCAGCACCCACGATGCACAGCCAGCCCAGCGTCTCACGGTCTAATACGCCCCGCAGGGCGAAGTACAGTCCCACCGCCGTCCCCACCGCCAGCAGCGAACAGATGAGCTGCCGCGCCGTCAGGCCGAAGTAGACAGTTTCCTTATAGCTGCGTATTTCTTTGTTGATTTTGATTTCCATGTGTATTCTCCTTTTGGGCAAAAGAAAAGCACCGGAAACCGGTGCTTTTCTTCGTTGTTACCTTAATGAGTAAGATGTTGTCAGAGAGCAAACTCATATAAAAGGAATTTCCTCGGTATTCCGATGTCCACATATGTGATTTCGACAGTATCTACATAGGCAAATCCAAACGACATATACATTTTCTGTGGAATATCATTTCCCTCTATGCAGTCAAGGCGAATGGATTTCAGCCCTCTTTCTCTTGCGGTATCGATTGCGTGCTGCACCAATTGCTTGGAATACCCGCGACCGCCATATTCGGGAAGCACTCGCAGAGCATGGAGAACGACCATCTCTTTGTCTTCCGCATCTGTCAGCCATCGAACTGTGTGGTAAGCCTCGTCGCAGTCATGATTCATGATATACGCGGCAACGATTTGGCCATCTTCTATGCCGATAAACTGATCCTTCTCTGCAATCGCATTTTTGACCATTTCGTCCGAGGGAAAGCCTCCCTTATCGCCTTCCGGCAGAAAGTCCTTTTCTCCCAGAACCTCACACATACGGTCATAAAACTGCCGTAGTTCCCGAAAATCTTTTTCCTCCGCACATCTGATTAACACGATGACAAGCCCTTTCGTATATCAATTTGCTTTTCTTTAATTGTACTACTCAGCAGAATCGTTTGCAACCCAAAGATACGGTGCCTTTCCTGCTAATACCAAGGCAGAAATTAGCAAGAAAGTATAGGGCGATATTTTCTCACATTCCAAACATCTCCCGCACCACGCGGTCGGCACCCTTCACCAAGCCCACCAGCACCAGCATATTGAAGATCACCTCGCCCAGATAGCCCCACACCTGCGTGACTACCGAGCCGCCGCCCAACACCACCGTGTCGCTGGCAGCGAAGGCCGAGAACACGATACAGGCCAGCACGATCACCGCGCCCTCCAGGCAAACGCCCATATAGCTTTTGAGAAAGGCACGTCCCATCTGGGACGTGCCCTCTCCTGCAAAGGACGCCAGCGCCACCGGCGACAGCGCGGCATATAAATAGAGCTTAAAAAAACGGCCATACACGGTGAGGATCATCAAAAATGCCAGCACCGTAATAAGCAGGCACCCCAGCAGTGTCACCAACCACAGCGGGATGCTGGCGAGGAAGCCCACATCCTCAATGGCTGACGCTATCTCCGTCGGCAGTGACACGGCTGCTCCGTCGATACCGCCCACGCTGCCGGCAGCGGCGGAGATGATACCGGCACAGACCGCGAAAATGTCCACCATCAGGTCGATGCCGTAGGTGACAGCCAGCTTCGCCATGACAAAGTAGATAAAGTGCCGCAGAACGTGTTCAGGCCGCTGAAAATCCCGGAAGCTGGCACTGCTGCGAAAGATACCGATGGCCAGAAACAGTACCAGCAGGCCGTAACCAATGCCCTGCATGGCTCCGTTAATGGTCTGGATCGTCTGCCAGATGGTGCCGCCCTTAAACGCCTGGGGCGATTGGGTCAGCAGCGACCACATCTCCGTCAGCTTGTCATTCCATACGCTGAAAGCATAGTTGAGATTGTCAATAATCCAGTTGTTGTCCATACCTTACACCGCGCCGATCAGCGTCAGGATCTCCTTGGCGAAGGTAATAAGCAAACCACCAAACAGACACAGCAGCCCCTGCGTCCGCTGGCTGGCGTCGTGGCTTTGGATGCTCATGCCCACCTGCACGATGCCCCAACCGAGAATGATAATACCGATGGCCTTGATGACCGAAAAGATGAAGTCGGACAGGTTGTTGACGATGGTCAGCGGATCACCGCCGGTGGCGTAGACCGGCACAAGACAGCAGAGAGTGAGTCCTATGCCTGCACACACGGCTCTTGCAATGGTGTTAGGTTTCTTCATTTTCATATTCGTCCTCCAAAAATGTATAGTCGTCCAATGTGCGGAATTCGTAAGGCAGGTCGGGCAGCGTGTAGTCCGGTACAGGCGGGTTATGGCTGTAAGGCTTCGCCCGACCGTCCGCTGTGCGGCGCACATTGGGGTGCTTCTTGATGTCGTACTTTTTATCCCGCACCGGCTTTTCGCCGCGAATGAACAGGAGTGCATCATTAGTGGGCAGCATCCGTATTTCGTCAGGGGTCATCAGATCGCGTCCGGTCTGCTGAAAATTCACAGAGCTTGACCCGCTGCGTCCCTTCGTCTGCCCGCGTGTGCGGGTATGCACCGTTTCCTTTCCCAGCAGCTTCGACACAAATTCCAGTGATGTGGGCTCGTTGCCGCCACCGAGAAACAGGAGGGTATCACAGTTGCCGATGATACCCTCCCACTCGTCCTTATACAGTGCCTTTATGCTCTGAATATTCTGCACGATGATAGCAGGATTTTTGCTAATATTAGCAGAAATTTTTGCTTTTGGAGAGGGGCTTTTGCTAATACGATATTTCGACAGGCTGAAATCTTTGCTAATCGGCTCTTCTACGGATTAGCAGTTTTGGATGGACTGGGCGACTTTGATTAGCAACTCAGGATTGCTTTGCAGGATCGCCTTGAGGGCAGCTTCGGCCGCTTCGGGCGATACCGAAGGATTGGCCGGTAAAGCAGTGCTTTCCGGACTGTTTCCTCCAAGGAAGTCATCCATCTTCTGAGCAACATTGAGTCGGTCATTGGCGAAAGAGTGATTTCCGTACCGACGTGTCAGCATCTCAAGATTTGCCCACCCACCAGCGTGACGAACAGAGTTGTAATCGCCGTGCGACAGGGCTAGCTTTGCCGCCGCGCTCGTATGTCGGAGACTATGAAACACGAAGTCTTTCGGGTCAATATCCGGATCGCTTAAATCTTCAAGGATAAAGGGCTGTCTTTAGCGTCACTTTGTATCTTGTCCATAGTTCAGGCAAGGTCTTTTTGGTGTGTGTCGGTAAAAAAATGAAGCCCAACCTTTGCAGAATATGCAAAAGAGGGCTTATCCCCTTTATTTATCTTCGCTTCGGTTACGGTGCAGGCTTGCCTTCAGTGCCGTGACAGTATCCGTGATGATTTTTATTTCATCCTCGTTACAATCTGCGACCAGATCAGAAAGCCAACTGTTCAGGACAGGCCGCGCACTGCGCATTTCCATGCACAGCACCTCGGCGGGATCACAGTCCAGAATATTCATCATTTGCACAAGCAGCTTTGTGCTGGGAATCGTCATGCCGGTTTCAATATGGCTGATATGTGTAGACCCCACATCGGTCATCGCAGCCAGCTGCTCCTGCGTCATTTTTTCCGTATGCGCGCTTCCTTGAGCCGTGCGCCTATAAATGCGTAGTCTATCATACAAACAAGTCTCCTGCAGATGAAGTGTTCTTAACTTGTATTGTATGTGCATTTTGCTCATGTTTTAATGTCCTAAATGTGCAACCGCCCATATACTTATAGTCGCAGGGAAATTTATGCCGTTTTTTGGTACATCAGAGTATTATTTGCTTAATTAAGTCAAATTTTTTCGTTGAAAGGTCAACAAATCTCAAAAAGCCGGTTCGCAGCACACTTATAGCGCACACGCTGGCAAAAGCGAACCATCCTACCACGCCGCACGCTTCCCTGTTTTTTTCACCGCTACCCCAGTTGCTCCGTCACGGCGAAGCGGTTTTTCTCATACCGGATCAGCCCGTCCCGCTGCATGAGGGACAGCTCGTTGCTCAGCGCGCTGCGCTCCACGTTCAGGTAATCCGCCAGCTGCTGGCGGTTGTAGGGGATGTCGAATTCATAGCTGCCGGTGCGCTTGATGCACTCCGAGAAATAGGACAGCAGCCGCTTGCGGATGGACTTGGGCGAGGTGTGCAGCACCCGGCGGGAGAGCTGCAAGTTCTTCCCGGCAGAGAGTGTCAGCAGGTTCCGCAGCAGCCGGAGATGGCGGGGACACACCTTGGCGCAGGGCTCCAGCACCTGCCCGATGTGCAGCAGCAGCACCTCCGTATCCTCGGCGGCGGTGACGTTGACCATCAGCGGCTCACCCGGCACGCAGGCATACGCCTCCGCAAAGATGCCGCCTGCGCCCACGCTGCTGAGGACGCTGTTGTTGCCCCATACGTCCCCCATCTCGATGATGACACGGCCGGACAGCACCACGCCCAGCTGCTCCGTGGGCGTCCCCTCCGGCAGGATGACCGCGCCCTTTTTATAGGTGCGCTCTGCGGCGCGCAGGCAGCGCAGCATTTCCTCGATGTCCGGCACCGTCATGCCGCGAAAAAGCGGGGTATTCCCCAAATTGATCCGCATATTTTTCTCCTTTTCGTTGGCGTGCCAACAGACTTTCATAAATTATGATAGTAAAATGAAGCCACAAAGTCAAGAAGAACCGCAAGGAGGACAAAAATATGGTACGGAGAATCATTGAGATCGACAGGGACAAGTGCAACGGCTGCGGTGCCTGCGCCGAGGCGTGTCACGAGGGCGCCATCGCCATGGTGGACGGCAAGGCGCAGCTCATGCGGGACGACTACTGCGACGGGTTGGGGGACTGTCTGCCCACCTGTCCCACCGGGGCCATCACCTTTGTGGAGCGGGAGGCCGCCGCCTACGATGAGAAAGCCGTCATGGAGAACAAGCAGTGGAAAATGCGGGAACAGGGCATGACGCTGCCCTGCGGCTGCCCCGGCAGCCAGTCCCGGAACATTCAGCGCGAGACCGCGCCCGCCGCGGAAGCACCCTGCGCTGAGCAGGCGAGCCGCCTGTCCCAGTGGCCGGTGCAGATCAAGCTGGTGCCGGTGAACGCACCCTATTTTGACGGGGCGCGGCTGCTGATTGCCGCCGACTGCACCGCCTACGCTTACGCCGCCTTCCACGAGCGGTTCATCAAGGGACACATCACACTGGTGGGCTGTCCCAAGCTGGACAGCGTGGACTATGCCGAAAAGCTGACGGAGATCATCCGGGAGAACGACATTAAGAGCGTCACCGTCGTCCGCATGGAGGTACCCTGCTGCGGCGGGCTGGAGCTGGCGGCGAAAAAGGCACTCCAGCAGAGTGGGAAGTTCATCCCGTGGCAGGTGATCACCGTCACGGTGGACGGCCGGCTGGTGGAGGAGTAAAACACAGGAGAACACGAAAGGAGAAGTATTATGAAATACGTTTGCACCGTTTGCGGTTGGGAGTACGACGAGAGCGTGGGGTATCCCGAGGGCGGCATCGCGCCGGGAACGCCCTGGAGCGAGGTACCGGAGGATTTTGAATGCCCCCTGTGCGGCGTGGGTAAAGACAGCTTTGAGGAGGCGTGAGCTTTCTGAAGGGCAGGAGCCATGCGACAAGCGATAAAGCCTGAAAACAGCTGCGCGGCTGCGGGGAGAACGCTCTCCGCAGCCGCGCGGCTTTTGGGCTTGGTTCTTTTTCGCAGGGGCTTTCTTCTTGCTGCCCCTGCCTTTTGCCCCAATCGCTTTATTTTCAGCGAATTCAAGATATATTTCCATTAAATCCCCGTTCTTAACAAGGATTTTAACCCATTCACTTTATTATGGTAATAGAATGCAGCGTGTCTGTCCCACCGACGCCGCCCTCTTCCGCTGCAGCCGTGGAGACAGTAAAAATAAACCGTCCTTGCGGCAGAAACGCCGCAGAAGAACGACGACAAAGATCAAGGAGGAACGAACATGAACACGAAGAAACTAATGACATTGCTGTTGGCAGTCGTGCTGGTGCTCTCTCTGGCCGCCTGCGGCGCAAAGGGCGGCGATCACATGGACGGCATGGACAACGAGCCGAAGAACGCCGAGGAGGCAGCCGCCATGCACAAGGAACTGACAGCGCAGGAGGCTGCTATTCTGGCGGAGAACACAGCACTTTGGGAAAAGGTCTTTATGGCAGCGGACAAGGGTAAGATCATGATGGAGGACGGCAAAAACTACGGCGACTTCCTGCTGGAAACCATCAACGCCGCCAAGGATCAGTTTTCGGCAGACGAGCTGAAGCTGCTTCAGAGTGAGGCGGAGAAGATTCGCGACATCGGAAACAAGCTGGCCGCACTGGAGGAAAAGTATCCCGAGATCGTGCAAAAATCTCTGGACAGCGATATGAATATGCCGGCGGACAAGGATATGGACACGATGCCCAACGGCGGCAGTAAGGACAATAAAACCGACGGCGGCAACACAGGCAATAAAACCGATAGCGGCAGCACGGGCAGCAAGACGGATGACAGCAGCCTGCCGAAGTTCCCTGTCTTTGAGGGCAAAGATCTGGACGGGAATACGGTAAAGAGCAGCGATCTGTTCTCCGGCAAGGCCGTCACCGTGGTGAATTTCTGGTTCACCACCTGCGGTCCCTGTGTGGGCGAGTTGGGCGATCTGGACGCGCTGAACAAGAAGCTTTCCGGTAAGGGCGGTGCGCTGATCGGCATCAATGCCTTTACGCTGGACGGCAACGAGGCGGCTATCTCTGACGCCAAGGATGTGCTGACCCAGAGCGGTGCCACCTACCAGAACGTGTACTTCGATTCCGGCAGCGAGGCGGGCAAGTTCGTGGAGAGCATCTACGCCTATCCCACCACCTATGTGGTCAACCGCAGCGGCCGCATCGTGGGTGATCCCATTGTGGGGGCTATCACCAGCAAGGCGCAGGCCGATGCACTGCAAGCCCAGATCGACAAGGCACTGGCTGCCGATATGGGCTGATCCAATATCTTCAAAGGGAGGCTATTATGAAGAAAAAGAACTGTAAGCTGACGGGCATTCTGCGCGTCATTGCCCTGCCCCTGGTGGGCAGTGCCGGAGGGTTTCTGTACTACCGCTATGTGGGCTGCGCCACCGGCACCTGCGCCGTTACGTCCAGTCCGTGGCTCTCCACCGGCTTCGGCTGCGTCCTTGGGTCGCTGCTGTATACCGTCCTGCGGCCCGGCCGCGGCAAGAGACAGGACGGCGACGGCGCGGAGTGACCCTTGCTCCCCCTGAAAGGAGGAAACGCCATGTATCGAAGCGTATTGGCCCTTCTTTTCGCCTCGGTACTGCTGCTCAGCGGCTGCGCCGCAGAACGGCAGCGTATACCGCGGGAAAAGGACACGCAGGGAACGGACATGGCCGGACAGTCCTCGGATATGTCCGGCGAGGAGGGTATGTATATGGACACCACGGAAAATGTCATCTATCTGGCAGGCGGCTGCTTCTGGGGCATGGAGCAGCTCATGCAATCCATCCCCGGCGTCATCGACGCCCAGAGCGGCTATGCCAACGGCACCTGCGAGGCGGACGCCACCTACCAGACCGTCTGCAAGGGCGACACCGGCTTTCGGGAGACCGTTCGGGTGGAGTTTGACCCTGAGCAGGTGAGCCTGGATGCCCTGCTGCTGGCTTACTTCTACGTCATCGACCCCACGGTGCAGAACCGGCAGGGCAACGACCGGGGCAGCCAGTATCAGACCGGCGTGTACTACACCAACGACAAGGCCAGGGAAACGGTGGAGCGCATCGCGGACATCGAGCGGGGCCGCAGCGAGAAATTCTTTGTGGAGATCGGTCCGCTGAGGAATTACTATCCCGCCGAGGAATATCACCAAAACTACCTGGAAAAGAACCCCAACGGCTATTGCCACATCCCCCGGACGGAGATGGAGCTGTTCTCCAGGCTTCGCATCGATCCGGGCGACTACCGGAAGCCCGCGGCGGAGACCATCCGGGACACGCTGACGGCGGAGCAGTACCGCGTCACGCAGGAGAGCGGCACGGAGCGCGCCTTTATCGGAGAGCTCTGGGACAAGTTCGAAAAGGGCATCTATGTAGACATCGTCACCGGCGAGCCGCTGTTCTCCTCTACGGATAAGTTTGAAAGCGGCTGCGGCTGGCCTGCCTTTACAAAGCCCATCGAGAGTCCTGCTGTGGTGGAACGGGATGACTTGAGCCACGGCATGCGCCGCACAGAGGTCAGAAGCCGTGCCGGAGATTCTCACCTTGGTCATGTGTTCACCGGCGATCCGGAGTCCCCCAACGGCGTGCGCTACTGCATCAACAGCGCAGCCCTGCGCTTCGTCCCCTATGAAAAAATGGAGGCCGAGGGCTACGGATACCTCCTGTATCTGTTTGAGAAATAGGACGCAAGCGGTCGGCAATTCTCATGCAAGGAACTATCAGCACATCACAGCATATCGGACTGCCCGGTGGCAGTCCGATATGCTGTGAATGGCTTGGTTCACAAAGTCAACCCCCGGCTCTGCGGGGGGCAAAAGAAAAACCTGAAAGGTTTGAAAAAGGAAAACCTTCGTGATAGCATGACCACGCTGGAGCTGGTGCTGAATATGCTGGCGGAGGCTACCACTACGGAAATTTCCAAGCAGAAAGCACCAAGCACATTTTCAGAGAACATAGCGGTTGCCCGCGAGGGTGGTGAGGCCGCCGGAATCGCACGGAAGGCGGTCGAGGAACGCACAGGCGTTCCCGTCATCACCTCCAAGAACGCTGCGCAACTCAATCAGGTCGTGACCGACCTTCTGGAAGGGGCAGCCGCGGATACGAACGAGATGCCAGAGGAAAAATAGCGTTTTCACATAACCGTTTTTCATGTGACCAGTTGGCAGCTTCTGAAAGCACCTATCAAAAAAGTTTGTGAAAAGTTAAAAAAGAACGAAGAATTCCGACTTACACATGGTATTTTTGAACCGGGGGTTCAAAAATCTACAGTGGTACGGCATGACATGATCTGAAGGACTCATCTGTCAGCAGGTTTTCCGCTTTCCCACCAAGGTCGGCGACGACAGAATGAAAATGCAGATCGTGAAGATCGAGTGGAACGAAACGGTACGGTACGGTGAGATAAGAATAGCCTCAAGTACATCGGTGTCTCCGGCTGACCGAAGCGTATGTTGTCGATAGGCAGCCGACAGGAAAACGTGAAACCAACGTATCGTTTGAGGTGGGTTTGACGATAACTGGACCGGTGGTTGCAAACAGCGGGGGCGGATGGTATACTCTGTGTCAGAGCGCAGCCCGCACTATGGGAACTGTATCCGATCATAGTCTCACGGTGTTTAGCGGCGGTGCCTGCCTGTATGTGAAGATGAAAGGACGGTGACAGAGGTGTATTTCGAATACGGGGAAACAGAGCTTTCTTATCTGCGGCAGAAAGACAGGCGGCTTGGTGAAGTCATTGACCGTATTGGATATATCGACCGTGCCGTGGATACGGACTTGTTCTCTGCCATTGTCCATCATATCATCGGCCAGCAGATATCGACTAAGGCGCAGGCGACCATCTGGCAGCGGATGCGGGATGCGCTGGGTGAGGTGAACGCGGAGAGTATCCTTGCGGCGGGAGTCCCTGAACTGCAAGCCCTGGGTATGACCTTCCGTAAGGCGGAATACATCACAGATCTGGCGCAAAAGGCCCGGGACGGTGCGTTTGATCTGGACGGCATATGGCAGAAAACGGACGGGGAGGTGATCCGCGAACTGAGCAGTCTGAAGGGTGTTGGCATCTGGACAGCGGAGATGATCCTGCTGTTCTGTATGCAGCGGCCCGATGTGTTTAGTTACGACGATCTGGCTATTCAGCGCGGACTGCGGATGCTCTATCACCACCGCAGCATTGACCGTAAGCGGTTTGAGATATACCGCCGTCGGTTTAGCCCGTATGGCAGCGTGGCGAGCCTGTATCTGTGGGCGGTGGCCGGTGGAGCGATACCGGAGTTGAAAGATCATAAGCCGAAAAAGAGATTGGAGGGAAAGAGATGATCTGGACATCCGAGTATATGTCGCCGCTGGGTAGGATCACGCTGGCCTGCGACGATGAGGCGCTCGTTGGTCTATGGTTCAACGGGCAGCGGTATTTCGGCAGTGTTCTGCCGAAAGTGACTGTACAAAGGGAACACCCGTTGTTTGCAGAGGCCGGTCGCTGGCTGGATATCTATTTTTCCGGTAAGGAACCGGGGTTTCTGCCGCCGCTGCGCTATGATACCACACCGTTCCGTAAGCGTATCTGTGACATCATGCTGACGATACCGTATGGAAAGACCATGACCTACGGAGAGATCGCTGCTGAAGCGGCTCGCCAGCAGGGGCTGGCCAAAATGTCCGCGCAGGCGGTGGGCGGCGCGGTGGGGCATAACCCGATCTCCCTCATGATCCCGTGCCACCGTGTGGTGGGTACAAACGGCAGCCTTACCGGCTATGGCGGTGGCATCCAAAGGAAGAAAGCATTGCTGGAGCTGGAGCGTGCCGATATGCATGGCTTGTTCGTACCGAAGAAGGGGACCACGCTTTGACCGGGTCTCGCTTCCTGTGAGGCCTGAGAATATACGCACGTCCGGCCTGACTGGGCCGGACGTGTGTTTTTGTTTTTCCTGCGGGGGTATTTGACGAAAAAAGGTGAGAAAAGAGCAGACAGCGTCTTGAAAACAGGCGGCGGGACTGCCATCATGATCGACGCCGGCTATAACTACGAACGGCTGGCGGAGAAGATGGCATGGCCGGGTATTGCACCGCAGTCCATTCGGCACATTCTCATTACCAATCAGGATACTGACTGGAAAACAAGCCGTTTTCGCCGTTGCCGGAAACGCTGCAAAGGCATACGCGGCTCAGCCGTGACCCTCGGCAGCGATCATGTGCAGTGCGTTCTCCAGTGCGCCGATAACGGCGGAGGTATGGCTTACAAAAGCTCCTCCGTTTTTCGATAGCCCAGCGCAGTGGAGATCATGGACGCGGTGGCGCAGACCTGCTCCACCGCCGCAAGAAATTCATCGGAACGGGTGCTGCGGAACATACCGATCACGCCCACGGTGTATCGTGCTTTGCGCTCCACGGTATAGACCGGTGCGGAAATGGAGCGCAGGCCGATCTTGTATTCGCCGTTTTCAATGGCGTAGCCGTTGGCACGGCACAGATCGATCTCCTGCATCAGCGCGGTCAGGTCAGTGATGGTGTGCGGAGTGAACTGGGTCATATGCTGTGCGCGCAGCAGCGCCTCGGCACTGGTGCGGGACATATGTGCCAGAAAGACCTTGCCCTGCGACGTACAGTAGATTGGCAGCCGGGAACCTATATCCGACACGACGCGCAGATTGTCCCGGGTCTCCACCTGGTCCAGGGTGATCACGCTGCCGCCCTCGCACACCGAGAGCATGACGGACGCCCCGGTCCGCTGGCACAGGTGCTCCATATAGGGGCGGGCCACCAGTGAGATGTCCCAGGACCGCTCCACTTGCCGCCCATATTCGAACAGCCGCAGGCCCAGCGTGTATTTTCCGTCCGGCGTCTGCGCCGCCACGTCATAGGTCCGCATGGTGGTCAGCAGGCCGAATACGGTGCTCTTCGGGTATCCGCACCGGGTGGCCAGTTCCTTCAGCGACAGCGGACTTTCGGCCTGACTCAGAATTTGCAGGACCTCCATGGCCTTCGCCACGGATAATATGATATTTCCATCCATCATGGCGCCGCACCTCCCGTTGCTATCAGCATACCGATTTCGTTATTCTCTGTCAAGAACGATCCGAGAAAGCTGACACAAAATAAGAGAAAACCTCCGGAAACGGAGGCTTTTTCTGCGCAGCTGAAGAACAGCGAGAAGGCCATAAAAACAGAGAGGTACTTGCGGAAACGGTCATGCTACGCTATAATACAAGGCGATCCAGGGAGAACCATTTGTAGTTTCCGGGGTGGACAGAAGCCTATAAGGAGGACCTTGTACCATGGAGAAAAAGCTGACTCATAGTAAGTGGTTTTTATACCTGACAGAGTTTTTCGCGGGAATGTCCGTCATGGCGGTGGAACTGGGCGCCAGCCGCCTGATGGCGCCGTATTTCAGCTCATCTCAAATCGTTTGGACGGTCATTATCGGCGTTATAATGGTCGCTATGGCTGTGGGCAACATCTGGGGCGGACGGATGGCGGACAAGAGCAAGTCGCCGGACCGGCTCTATGGCCGGGTCATCATCGCCGCGATCTGGATCGCGTTGATACCCTTTGCGGGCCGATGGATGATCGCCGGGATATCCTTCCTGCTGGCCACGTTTGTAACGAAGAACTTTCTGGTCTGGGCGGCGCTGGCCGCCTGCCTGGTGATCTTCGCCTTCCCCTGCGTATTGCTGGGCACCGTAACGCCGTCCCTGACCAAGTTTACAGTGGACAATCTGGATGACACCGGTAAGACCGTGGGGCAGCTGAATGCACTGAACACCATCGGCAGCATCATCGGTACCTTTGTGCCCACGTTTCTGACCATCCCGGCGGTGGGTACGGCGGCCACGTTCCTGATTTTTGCGGGTGTGCTGGCCGCTATCGGCATTGTCTACTTCATCTTTGAACGGAAAAGGACGGTCACCGGTATCATTGCGGTGGTATTGGTGGCGGGGCTGTGCTTTGCGCTGCCCACCTATAGTTTTGCCTTCTGGGAGAGGAATCTGGCCCTGGAGGACGAGTCCATCTACAACTACCTCCAGGTCAAGGATGATGACCACACCACCACGCTCTCCACCAATGTGCTCTTCGGTGTACAGTCGGTGCAGAACAAGGACGGTAAGCTCACCGGAATGTACTACGACTACGCGCTGGCAGCCCCCTGTATGGCGGGTATGGACGGTACCGATAACACTGGCCGCAGCGCCATGATCTTGGGCATGGGGTCCGGCACCTACGCCGGATACTGCGTCCGCTATTTTCCGGGCATGACCGTGCAGGGCGCGGAGATCGACGGCAAGATCGCCGATATCGCCCGCACCTATTTTGGCCTGCCGGAGGAGGTGGAGGTGGCCGTGGCCGATGGCCGGGCCTACCTGACCGCGTCGGAGGAAAAGTTTGATGTGATCATGGTGGACGCCTATCAGGACATCACTATTCCGTTCCAGCTGTCCAGCCGGGAGTTCTTCGCGGCGGTGGCGGAGCATCTGAAGCCGGAGGGCGTCATGGTGGTGAACCTGAACATGACCTCCCGGGAGGATGGCTCCATCAACCAGTACCTCTGCGATACGATGGCCAGCGTGTTTGCGTACACCTACTTGGCCGATGTGCCCGGAAACACCAATACGGAGGTGTTCTGCACCAACGCGCCTGGCCTGCCGGAGCGCTTTGCCGCCAGCCGCGCCGCGCTGACCGACGGGGACTACGCCGCCATGATGGCGGAGGTGGCCGCCGATCTGACGGTCTACACCGGTGGGGACTGCCTTCTGACGGATGACAAGGCGCCGGTGGAGGTGTTGGGTATGCGCGTGCTGGACGAGCTGATCGCCGGCGAGCTGGACTACTACCGGGAGAATTTCAGCCTGCAGGAGATACTGGGGATGCTGGGCTGACGACGGCGCTTGACAAGCCCCGCCGCCGGGGCTATGATAGCCGTGCCGCCCATCTGCCCGGTGGCCGAAACGAGGAAATGAGGTATCGCTATGGACGCAGTTGTTCTTGACCATGTGGATAAGGCCTATACCACCTACGGCACGGATATCGTCCTGACCGGCGAGACGCGGCCCAGCCGTACCCGACAGGTGCTGCGCGACCTGTCGCTGACCATTCCTGCCGGAGAGATCACTGTGATCGTGGGCCGCAGCGGCTGCGGCAAGAGCACGCTGCTGAAGCTGCTGGCGGGGACGGAGATGCCTGACACCGGGACAATACGGATTCCGGAGGGTTGGCACAGTGCCATGCTCAGTCCGGATCCCTATGTCATCACCTGGACCAGCGTGCAGCGGAATGTGGCCATGGCCTGCGGCGTGGGAAAAACGCCGGAGGAGCGCTATGAGCGCGCCAGCGAATTCGTGCGACTGGTGGGCTTGGAGGACTACGCCGACCTGACTCCGGTGGAGCTGTCCACTGGCATGAAGCAGCGTCTGGGCCTGGCCCGGGTGCTGGCGGGGCAGGCGGAGCTGCTGCTGATGGATGAACCCTTTGCCTCCCTGGACTTTTTGACCCGCGCGGAGCTGCAGAGCCAACTCCTGGCCATCCAGGAGAAGCTGCCCCGCACGATCGTGCTGGTCACTCACCAGTTGGAGGAGGCGCTGCTGCTGGGACGGCGGATCATTGTCATGCACCCGGACAGTACGATCTGTGAATTTGATCTGACGGATCTGTCCTATCCCCGGGATCTGGACGATCCGACGCTGCGGCGGCTGAAGAAGGCTATTACCGACCAATGCCGCTATACCGCATAAGAAACGGCGATGCACACTATACTTGCTGTACCATACCTGCGGCCTGTGCCGCTGAAAGGAGACTGTTATGCTTTCCGGACTGACGCAATATGTGCCCGAAGCGACCCTGACTGTTTACGACAATCTGGAATTTCTCATTCGCCTGCTGCTGTCTGCCGCCTTGGGCGCGCTGGTGGGTTTGGAGCGCAGTAAGCGCCGCAAGGAGGCGGGCATCCGTACCCACTGCATCATTGCCTGTACCTCCGCACTGTTTATGATCGTCTCAAAATACGCTTTCCTGGATTGTGTTACGCTGGATGGTCTTCGCGGCGCAGACCCTGCACGCATTGCCGCCCAGGTGGTCAGCGGCATATCCTTTCTGGGTGCCGGTGTCATATTCAAAAACGGCAACTCTATCCGCGGACTGACCACTGCCGCCGGTATGTGGGGCACCGCCGCCATCGGTATGGCTGTGGGTGCCGGTATGTATTGGCTGGGCCTGTTCGAAGCGGCTGTCCTCGTTGCCATCCAGATCATTCTCCACCGCTTCCCTGTGGGGGCGGACGCCCTCACGACCCAGGAACTTTTGGTGGAGCTGGAGGATACGGATGAGCTGCGGGCCCGTTTTGACGATCTGCTGAAGCAGCACCGCGGCCAGGTGACAGAGAGCAGCCTCACCCGTCAGGACGGCTGCCTTCGTATGGAGATCACCGTCCGGCTTGAGCCGCCGATCACCCATGATGAAGCCCTGGCCTTTATGCGGGAGAACCCCGGTGTGAAAAGAATGTCTGTATAAGCGACGCATGAAAAAGCCGGCCACCAGGCCGGCTTTTTCATGCGCAGTTGCGGTTTTCGCTGGAGTTTGCTATACTCTGTGTGAGAAGGGAGATGTTCCTGTGCTGTATACTGTTATGGCGTTCCTGCCGTTGGCGTTTTTGATCGTATATGCCCTAAAGACCCGCAAAATGGCAGATGCAATGGTCCTGGCCACTCTGCTGGCCGTGCTGCTGGTCCATCGCCAGCATTTTTTCACTGGGCTGATCGACGCCATGTATACTACACTGGGCAACAGCTCCTATCAGTTTGCACTGTGCAGTATTTTGGGCTTTGGCGGAATGATCTCGCTGTTTCAGGCCTCCGGCGGGCTCATGGGCTTCCGGGATCTGCTGGCGAAGGCGGCCAACACGCCCCGTAAAACGCTGCTGCTGGCGTGGCTGCTGTCTGTGATCATGTTCGTGGACGAGTATCTGAATGCCCTGACTACCACCATCTGCCTGCGGGATGTCTCCGATAAAAACCGTCTGCCCCGGGAGCACCTGGCGGTGCAGACCAACATTATGGCATGCTGCCTGTGCGTGACGGTGCCCTTTACCAGCTGGACGGCCTTCAGCGTGGGCCTGATCTCCGACTTCGGCCTGGGGTTCACGGATTACCTTCAGGCGGTGCCCTTCATGTTTTATCCGCTGGCGATGATGCTGGTAAGTCTGCTGCTGGCGTTGGGCTGGTTTCCGAAAGTGGGCATGCTTCGTCAGGCGTATCACCGGGTGGCCTCCGGCGGCGCAGCCTTTGAGCCGGGAGAAAAGGACGAGAAGCTGGTGGACATTGACGAGGTGGATGAGCACAATGTCTCCTCGGCTTGGAACGCTATTATCCCGCTGGCGGCGCTGGTGGGCGGCACGGTGCTGTTTGACAATGATCTGCTCCACGGTATCATCGTGTGCCTGGTGGTGCAGTTCTTGCTGTATGTGATACAGAAGCGTATGACGGTGGGAGAATACTTTGCCCGATTCTTTTCCGGCGTTAAGGGTATGACCACCATTGCTGTGGTGGTGGGCTTTGGCCTGGTGTTCAGCGACGCCAACCGTACATTGGGGTTGTTTGATATTCTCATCAACGGTATCGGAGGGGCGGTGCCCCGCTGCCTGATCGCGCCGCTGGCGTTTGTGCTGGTGGGATTGACCGTATTTGCCGTAGGTGGCTGCTGGGCGGTAATGACCATCGCTATTCCTGTGTTCATCCCGATGGGACTGGCTGCCGGGGTGGCTGCGCCGCTGATGATCGCCGCGGTGATGAGCGGCGTTACCCTGGGATATAGTCTGTGCTTCTACGCGGACGCGGTGCTGATGACCACCGCCGGCTCGGGCGTTTCCAACTTGACCACCATACGGGCGGCAACGCCCTATGCGCTGGCGGTGGGGGGCCTTTCGGTGATAGCGCTGTTGGTGGCCGGGCTGTGAAAGCAGCGGGCGGAAACAGTAATATTTTTGATAGAAGTATGGTGGTTTACAGGGCGGGGAAATCGTGGTACACTATGCGGGAACGGATATGTGCGCCGTGCGGGGGAAATGCGAGGGAAGGGAGGTGCCGCCATGCTGCGACGGATACGGGAGCTTTTTAACGACGTGTTCCGACAGGCCGATCTTGTCCTGCTGGCGCTGTGCATCGGCACGTCGCTGTTCGGCATACTGATGATCGCCAGCGCCACACGCTATATGCACACAAGCAAGCTGGTGCTGGTACAGGCGGCGGCGCTGTGCATCGGGGCGGTGCTGTATATCGTGGTGTCGCAGGTGGACCTGAACGAGCTGGCGAAGTACTGGAAGTGGATATTCCTGGTGGGCGTGGTGTTCATCCTGCTGCTGGCAACGCCCCTCGGCATTGCCGGGGATACCGGCAACAAGGCATGGCTGGAGTTCCCGTTCCTGCCGGTGAAGGTGCAGCCGGCGGAGATCGTGAAGCTGACGTTTATTATCGTGCTGGCGAAACAGCTCTCGTGGCTGAAGGAGAACCGGGACCTGCGGTCGATTTCCTCCATCGTCATGCTGGCGGCACACTTCGGCGTGATCTTTGCGCTGTACTACAAGATATCCTCCGACATGGGCAGTGCGCTGGTGTTCCTGTTCATCTTCGCGTGTATGTGTTTTGTGGCGGGGGTGGCGCTGCGGTGGTTCCTGATCGGCGGCGGCGCGGCGGGACTGCTGTTCTACGCCATGTGGGACCTGGACCTGCTGGATACCTACATGAAAAACCGGTTCATCGTCCTGTTCGACCACAGCTATGACCCGCTGAACACCGGCTGGCAGCAGACCCGGAGCCTGCTGACACTGGGCGGCGGAAGAATATTCGGGCAGGGGCTGTTTCGCGGCACGCAGACCCAAAGCGAGGCGGCGTCCAGCCTGCCGCACCGGCACACGGATTTTATTTTCTCCGTGATCGGTGAGGAGCTGGGGCTGGTGGGCTGCCTGCTGACGCTGGCGCTGCTGACGGCCATTATACTGCGGTGCCTGTATGTGGCGCGGCACGCCAAGACCCGGCTGGAGGGCTATGCCTGCATCGGCGTGGCCAGTGTCATTATCTTTCAGGTCATCATCAATGTGGGTATGTGCCTGTTCGTGATGCCGGTCATCGGACTGACGCTGCCCTTCATCAGCTACGGCGGCTCGTCGCTGGTGATGCTGTTTGCCTGTATGGGGCTGGTGTCCGGCGTACACGGGCGGGCGAAGCCCGACTGGCTGCGATAGGAAAGACAACAAAAGAACGCCGCGGCTGTGCCGGGGCGTTCTTTGTTTGTTTACACACCGGCGGGCAAAATCGGTTGTAATCAGCGGGGCGCTGTGCTATAATAATGTATCAAATCATGGGGGCACAGGGCCGTTTTTCGCTGTGCCGCCTGAAAGCGAGGGTACGCTTATGAAGATCGTGGTATTGGCGGGCGGACTGTCCACAGAGCGCCAGGTGGCGCTGACCAGCGGCACCGGCGTGTGCAGGGCGCTGCGGGAGAGGGGACACAAGGCCATTCTGGTGGATATGTTTTTGGGGTTGGAGGACTACGAGGGCGCGTTGGAGGATATCTTTGACGCGCCGGACGGCCTGTGCGGCCAGAGCCGGGTGGAGCGCGTGGAGCCGGACCTGGAGGCGGTGCGCCGCAGCCGGAGGGACCAGAGCGCCAGCCTGCTGGGCAAGGACGTGCTGACCGTGTGCCGCATGGCGGACGTGGTATTTCTGGCGCTGCACGGCAGCTGCGGCGAGGACGGCCGCATACAGGCCACGCTGGATCTGCTGGGCGTGCCCTACACCGGATCCGGGTATCTGGGCAGTGGCATGGCCATGGATAAATCCGTGACGAAGCGGATGATGGACTCTCTCGGTATTCGCACGGCTCCGTGGCACGACATCCACTATACCGAGAGCGATATCCCCCGGCTGGCGGAGGAGCTGCCGGTGCCCTGTGCCGTGAAGATCGTCAACGGCGGCAGCTCCATCGGTGTGGCGCTGCCGGACACGAAGGAACAGCTGGAGAAGGCCCTGCGCGACCTGCTGCGCTACGGCGACCATGTGGTGGTGGAGCAGAAGATCAAGGGTCGGGAGATACAGATCGCCGTGCTGGGCGACGGCTATCTGCCGGCGGTGGAGATCATCCCCAAGGGCGCCTATTTCGACTATGAGAGCAAGTATCAGGCCGGCGGCGCGGTGGAGCTGTGCCCCGCGCCTATCACGGACGCGGCGTGGAAGCAGGTGGGGGAGATGGCCCTGAAGCTGCACAAGGGGCTGGGGCTGAGCGTGTACTCCCGTTCGGACTTCATTCTGGACGCGAACGGTCAGGCCTGGTGCCTGGAGATCAACACCCTGCCGGGCATGACGCCTACCAGTCTGGTGCCCCAGGAGGCGGCGCAGGTGGGACTGAACTACGGCGAATTGTGCGAGAAGATCGTGGAGCTGTCGCTGGCGGCGCGAAAGGCGGCGCGGGCATGATGCCGCTGACGGTACAGACCATCTGCGCCGCGGTGGGCGGCACGGTGTTGCAGAGCAGCGGCGCGGCGGTGCGCGACGTGACCACCGACAGCCGCTGCGTGCCGCAGGAAGCGCTGTTCATCCCTCTGGTGGGGGAACGCTTCGACGGCCACGCCTATATCGAAAAGGCACTGGAGGCCGGGGCGGCGGGATGCCTGACGGCAAAGACGCCGGAGGCACTGCTGCCGGGGAAGTTTTACATTCAGGTGCCCGACACGCGGCTGGCGCTGAAGGCGCTGGCCGCCTGGTACCGGGGGCAGTTCCGGCTGCCGGTGGTACAGGTGACCGGCTCCGTGGGCAAGACTACCACCAAGGAGATGATCGCCGCAGTGCTGACGCAGAAATACGAGACGCTGCGGACGGAGGGGAACCTCAACAACGATATCGGCGCGCCGCTGACGCTGCTGCGGCTCATGCCGGAGCACGAGGCGGCGGTGATCGAGACGGGCATGAACCACTTTGGGGAGATACGGTATCTGGGCGAGATGGTACGGCCGGATATCGCCGTTATCACCAACGTGGGCGACGCCCACATCGAAAATCTGGGCAACACACGGCAGGGCATTTTGCAGGCCAAGTGTGAGATATTTGAAAATCTGACCCCGGAGGGCGTCGCGGTGCTCAACGGCGACGACGAGCTGCTGAACACGGTGACGCTGCCACAGATCATCCTGCGCTGCGGCGAGGGCGAGCACTGCGATGTCCGCGTTACGGACATCGACGACCGGGGGCTGGAGGGCGTGGCCTGCACCGTGACCACGGGACAGGCGGCCTATCGGCTGGAGACGGCGGCGCCGGGGCGGCACATGGTCTATCCCATGGCCATGGCGGCGGCCATCGGCGAACGGCTGGGCCTGACGGCGGCGGAGATCGCCGCGGGGACGGCGGCCTATGCGCCGGTGGGGAGCCGGATGCACCTGATCCGTATGGACGGGGATCGGCTGGTCATCGACGACTGCTACAACGCCAATCCGCAGTCCATGGCGGAGGGCATCCGTATGCTGGCTGCCAGCCGGCAGAAAAAGCGCCTGGCGGTGCTGGGCGACATGGGTGAGTTGGGCGCGCTGACGGCCCAGGCCCACCGGGATATGGGAACGCTGTGCCGGGAGTTGGGCATCGAGACCGTGGCGGTGGGGGAGAAGATGAAGGCCCTGACCGAGACAGATCCGGAGGCGCAGTGGTTCGCCGGCGTGGAGGAGGCACTGCCCGCTGTACGGGCGCGGTTCACGCCGGGGACGGCGGTGCTGGTGAAGGCGTCCCGCGCCATGCATTTTGAGAACATCGTAAAGGAATTAGAGAAAGAGTAAATGGTCGACATTCGCGTTACAGGGCTGGTGAAGTCCTTTGATCTGGAAAAGAGAATACTGGACGGACTGAGCTTTCAGGTGGACAGCGGGGAGCGCGTGGGACTGCTGGGGCGGAACGGCGCCGGAAAGACCACGGTGTTCCGTATGCTCACCGGGGAGCTGGAGCCGGACGAGGGAGAGGTACAGATCGCCGCCGGCCGGCGGGTGGGACTGATCTCGCAGATCCCCGTGTATCCGGAGGGGTACACGGTGGAGGACGTTTTGCAGACGGCCTTCGCGCGGATGTTTCGGATGAAGGACGAGATGGATGCGCTGGCCCTGCGGATGGAGCAGGGGGACAGCGGCGCGGATACGCTGCGGCGGTACGGCGAGCTGAACGCCAAATTCGAGGGACTGGGCGGCTGGGACACGGAGACGGCGGTGAACAAGGTGGCCAACGGCCTGAGCATCCCGAGGGAAATGCGGCAGCGGGAATTCGCGTGTTTGTCCGGCGGAGAGAAGACCCGGGTGAACCTGGGACGGCTCATTCTGGAGGATACGGACATCCTGCTGCTGGACGAGCCCACGAACCATCTGGACCTGCAGGCCACGGAGTGGCTGGAGGGGTATCTGCGGAGGTTCCGGGGCACGGTGCTGACCATCAGCCATGACCGGTATTTCCTGGACCGGACCGTGACGCGGATCATCGAGGTACAGGACGGAAAAGCGGAGTTTTACAGCGGAAATTACAGCTTTTATGCCATCGAGAAGGAACGGCGGTATCAGGAGCGCATGAAGCAGTACCTGAAGGAGCAGGCGAAGATCGCGCAGCTGGAAAAGGCGGCGGAGCAGATGCACCTGTGGGCTTTCATGGGCAACGACGCGCTGCACAAGCGGGCCTTCAGCATGGAGAAGCGCATCGAGCGTATGCGGACCACGGAGAAGCCCACAAAGGCGCGGAAGCTGGAGGCGCGCTTCCAGAGCCGGGAGTTCAAGGGCGACGAGGTATTGCAGATCAAGGGCGTCAGCAAGGCCTTCGGCGAGAAGCGGCTGTTTGAGGATGTGTATCTGCGGTGCGAGGGGGGCGAGCGCATCGCTCTGCTGGGCGAGAACGGCACGGGAAAGACCACGCTGCTGAATATGCTGACCGGCAGCGAACGGCCGGACAGCGGCGTTATACGGCTGGGGCCGGCGGTGAAGGCGGCGTATCTGCCGCAGGTGATACACTTCGAGCACCCGGAGAGGTCCATACTGGACACGATGCTCTATGAGCTGGACATCACGCCGCAGTCGGCGCGGAACCGGCTGGCGGCGTATCAGTTCACCGGAGAGGATGTGTTCAAGAGCGTCAGCGTGCTGTCCGGCGGCGAGCTGAGCCGCCTGCGGCTGTGTATGCTGATGGACGAGAGCATCAATCTGCTGATACTGGACGAGCCGACGAACCATCTGGACATCGACTCGAGGGAGTGGCTGGAGCAGGCGGTGGAGGCCTTCGACGGGACGCTGCTGTTCGTCAGCCACGACCGGTATTTCATCAACCGGTTCGCCACCCGTGTGTGGGAGCTGGCCGGGGGCGTCATCACGGATTATCCCATGGGCTTTGCACAGTACCGGCAGGCCAAGGAGGAGGAACGCGCCGCTGCGGCGGCCGCGGTACAGGTACAGTCCGCTGCGCCGAAAAAGAACGGCAGCCGGGGCAACCGGGCCCAGCAGGCGGCGAAAAAGCAGCTGACCATCTGCGAGACGGCTATCGCCAGGCTGGAGGCGGACAGCGCGCGGCTGGAGGCGGAAATGGCGGAGAATGCCTGCGACGCGGAGAAGCTGAACGCGCTGTATCAGGAGCAGCAGGACGTGCAGAAGCGGCTGGAGCAGGAGATGGAGCGCTGGGAAGAACTGAGCCTGCAGGCCGAGGAACAGGAGGAGCGATAACATGAGTGATATTTTGTGCATTTACTATTCCCGGACCGGGCATACCCGCCGGGCGGTCAAGGAGATCGCCGAGGCGCTGGGCGCGGAGATCACGGCGATCACCGACGACTGCGACCGCAGCGGCTGGCGGGGATATATGCGCTGCGGTATGGACGCCATGAAGACATCCACCCGGCCCCTGCAGCCCTTTGAGACGGAGAAGCCGCTGGGCGCGTACAAGCTGGTGATCGTGGGCAGTCCGGTGTGGGCGGGGCGGTGCGCCAGCCCCATTCGTGCGCTGCTGAAGCGGCGGGGACTGGAGATGGAAAACGTGGCCTATGTGGTCACGCGGAGCACCACCCAGCGCAGCGAGGAGGTCTATGACCAGATGGATATGTACACCGGGCAGACCCATCGGTTAGCGGTGTCGCTGCGGCCGGACAGCGAGGGGTATGAGTTCTGGCGGAACGACTTTATCCAGAATGTGCGCCGCCTGCTGGAGAACGACTGAGGACGGGCCATGCAGGAGAAGCTGAGCGCCCTTGCGGCGCATTTGACAGAGGTGGAGCAGCAGCTGGCGGACCCGGCGGTATATACGGACCGGGAGAAGCTGACGGCGCTGCGCCGGGAGCAGAAGGAGCTGACGCCGGTGGTGGAATGCTGGCAGGCGTATCTGCGGGCGCAGGACACCGCCCGGGAGGCGGAGGAGATGCTGTCTGACCCGGAGCTGCGGGCCCTGGCACAGGAGGAGCTGGCTGGGGCGAAGGGGGATATGGAGCGCTTGCAGGAGGAGCTGAAGCGGCTGCTGCTGCCGCGGGACCCCAATGACGAGAAGAACGTGATACTGGAGATACGGGCCGGTATCGGCGGGGAAGAGGGCGCACTATTCGCCGCCGACCTGCTGCGGATGTACACCATGTACGCCGAGCGCCGGGGCTGGACGCTGAGCATCGTCAGTGAGAACATGACGGAGCTGGGCGGCGTGAAGGAGGTCAGCGCCGAGATCGAGGGCGCGGGCGCCTGGTCACGGCTGAAATTCGAGGCTGGGACACACCGGGTACAGCGGGTGCCGGAGACGGAGTCCTCCGGGCGCATCCAGACCTCCGCCGCCACGGTGGCGGTGATGCCGGAGGCGGAGGAGGTGGAGTTCTCCATCGACCCCAAGGACTTGCAGATCGACACGTTCCGTTCCTCCGGCGCGGGGGGACAACACGTGAACAAGACGGAGAGTGCCATACGCATCACCCATCTGCCCACGGGCGTGGTGGTGGAGTGCCAGGATGAGCGCAGCCAGTATAAGAACAAGGATCGGGCCATGAAGATCCTGCGCTCGAAGCTGTACGAGGCGGAGCAGGAGAAGCAGAACGCTGCCATCGCCGCCACACGGAAGAGCCAGGTGGGCACCGGCGACAGAAGCGGCAAGATCAGAACGTATAATTTCCCGCAGAACCGGGTCACGGATCATCGGCTGACGGGAGACAATAAAAACTTCAACATTGCGGCCATCATTAACGGTGATCTGGACGGTATGATCGACGCGCTGACCCTGAACGACCAGGCCCAACGGCTGCAGGAGGGAAAGGAGAGTTGACCATGAACGAGAATAAGAAGAAAATGTATGACCTGTCCGGCCCCAAGACGGTGGAGGCTATGAAGAAGCGGCATTTTGACGCCTATTACTGTTCCACCGCTGCCGAGGCCGTGGAGAAGGCGCTGGAGCTGATCCCCAAGACGGACAGTGTATCCTGGGGCGGCGTGATGACGGTGGACGAGCTGGGGCTGAAGCAGCGGCTGGCGCAGGAGGGCTATACCCTCATCGACCGGGATACCGCCAAGGACCCGGCGGAGAAGCAGGCGCTGATGCACCAGGCGTTGAGCTGCGGCACGTTCCTGATGAGCAGCAACGCCATCTCCAAGGATGGGCAGCTGGTGAACATCGACGGCATGGGCAACCGGGTGGCGGCCATGTGCTATGGACCCCGGCAGGTGGTGGTCATCGCCGGTATGAACAAGGTGCTGGGCACGCTGGACGACGCCATTGCCCGCGCCCGGAACATCGCCGCGCCGGCCAACGCGCAGCGGTTCGGTATCAAGACGCCCTGCGGCCTGACCGGACAGTGCGGCGACTGCACCAGTCCGGACTGCATCTGTTCCTATGTGGTGGTGACGAGGAACTCTATGGTGCATGAGCGTATCAAGGTCATCCTCGTGGGGGAGGATCTGGGACTGTAAAAAGAGGAGTTTTGCCGCTGCGGCGGAATAAAAGAGCAGAAGAAACGAGGTTCGGGTGATGGAGACCATCATATTCCATCCGGAAACGGACAAAAACGCCATCGCGGAGGCGGCGGCGATCCTTCGCCGGGGCGGCCTGCTGGGTATCCCCACGGAGACGGTATACGGCCTGGGAGCCGACGGGCTAAACGAGGACGCGGTGCGCCGTATTTTCGAGGCCAAGGGACGGCCACAGGACAACCCGCTGATCCTGCACGTGCCGGACGCGGGCTGGCTGGAGCGCTGCTGTGTGGATATCCCCGACACGGCCTATGCGCTGGCGGAACGGTTCTGGCCGGGGCCGCTGACCATGATCCTGCCCCGGCGGGACTGTGTGCCCCTGCGGACCACTGGCGGATTGGATACCGTGGGCGTCCGCTGCCCGGACCATCCGGTGACGCGGGCCATTATCGCGGCAGCGGATACGCCGGTGGCGGCGCCCAGCGGGAATACCTCCGGACGGCCCAGCCCCACCTGTGCGCGGCACATGATGGAGGACATGATGGGCAAGATCGACGGGATCGTGGACGGCGGGCCCTGCGCCGTAGGCGTAGAGAGCACTATTATCGATCTGACGGTGCAGCCGCCGCGCCTGCTGCGGCCCGGCGGACTGCCGCTGGAGGCACTGGAGGCGGTGCTGGGAGAGGTGGCCGTGGACAAGGCCGTGCGGCAGAAGCTGTCCGACGGGGAGAAGGCCAAGGCACCGGGAATGAAGTACCGGCACTACGCGCCCCGGGCTGCCGTGACGGTGGTGACGGGCGCGCCGCGGCGAAGCGCGGCATACATCGCGGCGCACCTGCCGGCGGGGGCCGGGGTCATCTGCTTTGATGAGTACGCGCCGCTGTTCGCGGGGCACATTGTACATCGGTTGGGACCGGCAGGAGACAAGCTGGCCCAGGCACAGCGCGTGTTCGACGCGCTGCGGACCTTCGACGAGACGGAGGTGACGGCCATCTATGCCCAGTGCCCGGACGAGGCGGGACTGGGACTGGCGGTGAGCAACCGGCTGAAAAAGGCGGCGGGGTTCCACACGGTGGACGCGTCGCCGCTGGTCATCGGCTTCACGGGGCCTACCGGCGCGGGCAAGACCAGCGCCCTGCGGGCGCTGGAGCAGCTGGGCGGGCTGGTGATGGACTGCGACGCCATCTATCATGAGCTGCTGCGAACGGACGGAGCGCTGCGGGGGGCCATCGCCGGGGCGTTCGGCCCGGTGTTCGCGGCGGACGGCGGTCTGGACCGGCAGAAGCTGGGGAACCTCGTATTCGGCGATCCGGCGGCGCTGGAGACGCTGAACGGGATCATCTATGCACGACTGCCCCGGGAGCTGCGGCGGCGGATGGACGAGAGCGACGCGGCGGTGGTGGGCATTGACGCCATCAACCTGATCGAAAGCGGGCTGGACGGGCTGTGCCGCCGGACGGTGGCGGTGATCGCGCCGGCGGAGACGCGGGTGGCGCGCATCATGGCACGGGACGGCATACCGGAGGAATACGCGCGGCTGCGGGTGCGGGCACAGAAGGACGAAGCGTTCTACCGGGCCCATTGCACGGACGTGCTGGTGAACGACTGCGGCAGCGCGGCGGCCTTTACGGAAAAGGCACGGCAGGCGCTGGAGACGATATTGAAGGAGGAACGAGCATGAGCGAGGAAATGAAGGCGCTGCGGGAGCAGCTGCTGCGGAACGACAAGAACGGGTATGATACGCTGGACGAGGCGCAAAGTCGGGAGATGGAGGCGTACTGCGCGGACTACAAGGCCTTCCTGAACGCGGGAAAGACCGAACGGCTCAGCGCCCGGGCGGCTATCGCCGCGGCAGAGGCGAAGGGCTTTGTGCAGTATAAGCGCGGCATGGCGCTGAAGGCCGGGGATAAGGTGTACACCTGCAACCGGGGCAAGGGGCTGATGCTGGCGGTCATCGGTAAGGAGAGCCTGGCCGAGGGCGCGCAGATCGCGGCGGCGCATATCGACTCGCCGCGGCTGGATCTGAAGCCCACGCCGCTGTATGAGGACAGCGAGATGGCATATTTCAAGACCCACTACTACGGCGGTATCCGCAAGTACCAGTGGGTGACTATCCCCCTGCAGCTGCGGGGCGTGGTGGCCAAGAAGGACGGCAGCGTGGTAGACGTGTGCATCGGCGAGGCGGGTGAGCCCCAGCTGGTCATCACGGACCTGCTGCCCCATCTGGGCGGCGAACAGGGCCGGAAGCCCCTGAACGAGGCGGTGCCCGGCGAGACGCTGAACCTGCTGGTGGGCAGCCGGCCCATCGGGGACAGCGAGGACAAGGACCGGGTGAAGCTGCACGTGATGAAGCGGCTGCACGACAAGTACGGCATCACGGAGAGCGACTTCGCCTCCGCGGAGCTGGAGGCTGTTCCCGCCGCGGAGGCGGTGGACATCGGTATTGACGGCAGCATGATCGGGTCCTACGGTCACGATGACCGGGTGTGCGGCTACGCGGCGCTGCGGGCGCTGCTGGATATCAAAACGCCGGACAAGACGGCGGTATGCGTGCTGGCGGACAAGGAGGAGATCGGCTCCATGGGCGTGACAGGTATGCAGTCCGCGGCCTTTGACGCCTTTATGTCTGACCTGTGCGACGGCCAGAACGTGCCGCTGAAGGCGTGCTTTGAGAACGCCTTTTGCCTGTCCGCCGACGTGACGGCGGCCTATGACCCCAACTTTGCCGATGTGTACGAGAAGAAGAACGCGGCCTTCGTCAACTACGGCGTGGGTATCTGCAAGTACACCGGCGCGCGGGGCAAGTCCGGTTCCTCGGACGCCAACGCGGAGACGGTGGCCTATGTGCGCGCGGTGCTGGACGGCGCGGGCGTGCGGTGGCAGATCTGCGAGCTGGGCAAGATCGACGCCGGCGGCGGCGGGACGGTGGCACAGTATATGGCCAACCGGAACATCGCCACGCTGGACGCCGGCGTGCCGGTGCTGAGCATGCATGCGCCCTTCGAGGTGGTGGCCAAGGTGGACTGCTACGAGATGTACCGGGCCTGCAAGGCGCTGTACGAGGCGAGATAACGGAAAAGCACGGTCCCAGGCAGTGCCTGGGACCGTGCTTTTTACGGGAAAGATACGGAAATCCCTTGTAAAAAGTGGGAGAATACGGTATAATTTTCTACAAGAACAGCAGGAAGGGAGGCGGCGGTATGTACGGCATCGGTCAGCGGGTGGTGCACCCCATGCATGGGGCGGGCGTTATCGAGAACGTGACGGAGGAGCTGCTGTACGGCGCGGCGCGGACGTACTATGTGTTCCGTCAAGCCGTCAGCGGACTGGTACTGAAGCTGCCCACTGATAACTGCGAGGCCATCGGCGTGCGGCTGCTGTATGATCGGGAGAGAATGGACGCGGTGCTCTCGGCCATCCCATCGCTGACGGTGGAGGAGGAGCGCAACTGGAACCGCCGCTACAGGGAGAACATGGCGCGGCTGAAAAGCGGCGACCTGACGGAGGTGGCACGGGTGGTCAAGTCCCT
>OHWR01000204.1_pt1 | contig 34686 bp, 30 predicted proteins | sample 1579771 | NCBI WGS metagenome assembly OHWR01 (sample SAMEA3882542, study PRJEB24775) | human gut metagenome | biome: human-associated habitat; feature: intestine environment; material: feces | place: Netherlands | collected 2009/2010 | reverse complement strand
ACGATGGCGTTATATACCGGCCGGCCGGTGGTCTTGTCCCAGAGAATGGTGGTCTCCCGCTGGTTGGTGACGCCGATGCCGGCCACCTCCCCCTCCAGCCCGGCTGCGGCCTGGGCCGCCGCGCGGCGCTCCGTCTCCCAGATCTCCATGGGGTCATGCTCTACCCAGCCGGGCTGGGGATAGAGCTGGCGGAAGGGAAACTGGGCCTTGGACACAATGTCGCCCCGGCGGTCAAACACGATGGCCCGGGAGCTGGTGGTCCCCTGGTCCAGCGCCAGAATATAGGTTCCCATAGAAGTCTCCTCTTTCTTTTTGTTTCAGAGTATGCTAATATAGGGTATTATAGCACAGAAAGGACAGGATTACCATGACGGATTTCCAGGAATTTACCTTTCTTTCCAGCGACGGCCGCACCCAACTTCACGGGGCACAGTGGACCCCGGCGGACCGGGAGCCCATTGCCGTTTTACAGATCGCCCACGGCGTGGCGGAGCACATCCTGCGGTATGACGATTTTGCCCGGTATCTCAACGACCGGGGCATCCTGGTGGCGGGACACGACCACCTGGGCCACGGCAAGTCCCTGCCGGAGGGCGGCACGCCGGTGTATTTCGGCGACGGCAGCACCTGGGAGACGGTGGTGGACGACATCCACCTGCTCCATGATCGGCTGCGGGAGCAGTATCCGGATCTGCCCATCCTGCTGATGGGCCACAGCATGGGGTCGTTCCTGTCCCGGTCGTACCTGATCCGCTATCCCGGCACAGTGGACGCCGCCATCATCATGGGCACCGGCTGGCAGCCGGAGATGACCATCCGGGGCGGCCTGCTGCTGGCGGGAATTCTGTCCGGGCTCAAGGGGCCGGACGCCGTCAGCAAGATGGTGACCAATATGGCCTTCGGAGCCTATAACAAGGCCTTCGGCGACAAGCCCCGGACCCCCAACGACTGGCTGTCCGCCGACACGGACAACGTGGACCGGTATATGGCGGACCCCCTGTGCGGCGCGGACGCCACGGTGGGCCTGTTCCGCCAGATGCTGCACGGCATACGCTTCAACCAGCGGCAGAGCCATCTGCGGCAGATGGACAGGGAAATGCCGGTGCTGTTCGTAGCTGGCGACAAGGACCCGGTGGGCAATTGCGGCAAGGGCGTGCGCCAGACCTATGACGCCTTCCGGGCTGCCGGTATGCGGGACTGCACACTGAAGCTGTATCCGGGCCTGCGGCATGAGATACTCAACGAAAAGGCATACACTGCGGATATTACGAAGAACATTGAAGCGTGGCTGCTGTCCAGATTGGAAAAGTAAGCCCGTTCGCAGAGAGATAAAGGAGAAACGACTATGACCGAGTGGGAAGCCCTGCGGCAGGAATGTCTGCACTGTCACGCCTGTACACTGGCGGAAACGCGCACCAACGTGGTCTTCGGCGTGGGCCGGGAGGATGCGGAGATCATGATCATCGGCGAAGCCCCCGGCGCTAACGAGGACAAGCAGGGCGAGCCCTTCGTGGGCCGGGGCGGCAAGCTGCTGGACGATATGCTGAAGATGATCGGGCTGGACCGCAGCCGCCTGTATATCACCAACTCTGTTAAGTGCCGCCCGCCGGAGAACCGGGACCCCATGAACACGGAGAAGGACGCCTGCAAGGGCTACCTCCAGCGGCAGCGGGCATTGATGCAGCCCAAGATCATCGTGTGTCTGGGCCGCGTCAGCGCCATGGAGATCATCCGCCCGGACTTTAAGATCAGCCAGGAGCACGGCCAGTTCTTCGAGAAGGACGGCTGCCTGATGATGGCGCTGTATCACCCCGCCGCCCTGCTGCGGGACCCCCGGAAAAAGCCGGAGACCTTCGAGGATCTGAAACGCCTGCAGGCCAAGATCAAGGAGGTCTGCACCCGCACGGAGCTGGATTTTTGAACATGAGGCAAAGGAAAAGAGCGCCCTGCGGGCGCTCTTTTTTATTTACTCTCCTCCTGTTTTGTCCAAGTCAGGGGCACGCGGAGCAGCTCCTGCTCCTGTTCCGTCAGCTGGCTGCTGAGCTCGCCCTGCGCGTCGGTCCAGGTCATGGTCCCATCGGAAAGGGTATAGCTCAGACAGTCCGCCGTCTCGGTCAGGTCGGCGGCGGTATCCGCCAGATACAGCTGGCCGCCCTCCGCCCTGCAATAGCCGGTGAGCGCGGCGCTGCGGCCGGTGAGCAGGGAGAGCAGCTCCTCCTCGTCCACCCCGGCGAAAATGGCCGCCACCATATCGTCCATGGTGATGCCAGCCTTCTCCATGGCCGCGTCGTATTCCTCACGGGAGAGGCCCTGCTCCTCCGCGGCGGCATAGACGCTCTCCACCGCCGCCGGGTGCAGCGCCGCAGCATAGGCATCCAGCGCCGTGCGGACAGCGTCGCTGTCGTAGCGGAGGGTATAGGCGCCATCCTCGGTCACGGTGAGGACCAGCTGCAGCGGCATCTGCGCTGTGCCGTCCGCCGCGGACAGGCCCAGTGCCTGCTCCGCCGCCGCGTTCATGCGGTCAGTCACATCGACCGTACACGTCCAGGTGCCCGCCAGCTTCTTTGTCTCGACTCTGCTGCCGCAGGCCGCCAGTGACAGGACCAGCAGGGCCGCCAGCAGGGCGGTAATAACTCGTTTCATAGCACGCCTCCTATATAGAGCAATATATACGGTATATCACCGGCGATTATACACGATGGGCCGTATATCTGTCAATTCTATTTACAGGGGGCGCGGTTTTTGGTATAGTAAAGGCAAGAAACGGCGGGAAAGGGGCGCGGCGCGATGACATTGCTGCAAATGAGCTATATATTGGAGGTGGACCGCTGCGGGTCCATGAACCGGGCGGCGCGGAACCTGTTTCTGTCTCAGTCGGCCCTGTCGGCGGCCATCGCCGAGGTGGAACGGGAGCTGGGCGTGACCATCTTTCTGCGGACCAACCGGGGCGTGACGCTGACGGAGGAGGGCCGGGAGCTGACGGCGCAGATCGCGCCGCTGGTGGAGCGCAGCCGGAAGCTGGAGCGCTATTACAGTGAGCGCCGGGCTGCCGACCGGGTATCCCTGTCGGTGGCATCACAGCGCTATCCCTTCTGCGCCAAGGCATTCGTGGAGTTCCTGCACCTGCTGGACGAGCCGCATATCCAGGTGAGCTTCAAGGAGATGGAGATGGCGGCGGTCATCGACGAGGTGACGGCGCGGCGCAGCGCCTTCGGCATCATCTTCGTGTCGGACATGACAGAGCATTTCATCGGCCGTATCCTGCGGGAGAAGAACCTGACGTTCCAGCCTTTGGTGGACATCCGCCCCCGGGTGTTTCTGCGGAAGGGCCACCCCCTGTCCGGCGAACGCGCCGTGCGGCTGGAGCAGCTGTATGCCTACCCCTACGCGGTATTTACCCAGTCGGACAGCAACTACCACTTCGCCGAGGAGGCGGTGGTAGGCACCGGCGCGGAGTTTGACCGGGTAGTGTCCGTCAGCGACCGCGCCACGGCCTACAATGTCATGGCCCACACGGACTGCGTTTCCACCGGCAGCGGCGTACTGCCGGACGGCTACGGCGACGACCGGCTGATGACGCTGCCGCTGATCGGCGACGTGCCGGATATGCGCCTTGGGGTCATACGGCCCCGGGACGTACCGCTGACGGACTACGGCCAGCAATTCGTGGATATTCTGCAGCACACACTGTCGGAGCTAACGGGGGAATGAATAAAAAAAGCAGAGAGACCGGCCCCGCCGGTCTCTCCTTTTATCTTCTTCGGCGCCCCGGGGTATCACACCGCCGTCGAGAGCAGATCAGAACTTTTTCCTGCCCACGCAGGCCATACCGGTGACACTCAGCAGAGCGCTGACTGCATAGATGCCCATACCGGCGTCGAAGGTCTTGGGGCTGCCCTTGGTGCCGTCGGTCTTGGTGTCGGTGGTAGTAGTGGTGGAGTTGTAGTAGTAGCGGGCGGGGACGGTGTAGGAGTCACCGGTCACGGGCACACCATTGACCGTCACGGTAGTGCCCTGACCAGGAACGACCACCACACCCACTGGAACCTCAGTCAAAGCTGCATTGCCCTTAACAACGGTAACAGTCTCACCACTTGCTGCATTACGCACAGCCGCGTTTGCCGCAGTCGTTCCAATGTGATACGTACCATCACTCGTCAAAACAACAGGCACAGTCTCTTCTGTGTAGGCCGTAATATCGCTATCGGAGGTGCCTCCAACAACTTTGATCACATCGTTGCCCTTCGCATCAGAAACCAAGTTGCCGGCGTTGCCCGCAGCATCCTTCATCACCACCTGCGTATCGCCGCTGATGGTCATTTCCGTATGGTCGTTGAAATTGCTAATACCCATCAATGCGGTAGAAGCGCCCTTGCTCTCCAGCGTACCGCCAGAAATATTGAAGGTCTGCGTACCACCATAGCCGGCATTGAAGCAGGCCGTGTTTATCGCAACTACCTTACCGCCAGTCATGGTAACCTCAGAGTCTCCGACAGCTGCCACAACAATACCTGCGCCGGGGCTATCCGGGCTCACTTTGATCTCGCCGCCCTCGATCTTGAGTTTCGAGTTCACCAGCGTAATGCCAAACTTGCCCAAGTCAAGCTTTCCGCCAGTCCCGCTGTCCTTAATGGTAAACGTAGCCCCATTCCGGACTTCAAAAGCGTTCTGAGTGCCAACAGTCGTCACGGTCACGGTATTGCCGTTCAGATCAATAGCCACATCCTTCGTGATCTGAGTGTTGGAATTTATCGCAGCATCCGCCAGCAGTACGATGGTTTCGTCCGCCTGTGCCGCCGCGATAGCATCCGCCAGCGTAGCATGCCCGGTCTCGCCGATTTCTGCGATCTTCGCAGTAGTTCCCTCACCGTCCGCCCAAGCGGTGGTGGTGACGCCGATGGCCATGACCAGCGCCAGGATAGTCGCCAACAACTTTTTCATAAATACCCTCCTCTTATTTTTTGCATTTTTTGGATATTTCGTTATACCCTTATATAAATATATACTCCAATGAATAAATTGTCAAGCCCATATACACTTTATAAAATGTATAGCAGAATATCTCAGGAGGTGTATCATGGGCAAGGTCTACCTGACGCTGGACGAGGTACTGACCCGGCGCAGTATCAGCCGCTACGAGCTGGCCAAGCGCACTGGCATCCGCTACCCCATCATCGACAACTACTATAAGAACAAGGTCGTCCGCTACGACAGCTACGTGCTGGAAAAGATATGCTCTGCCCTGGACTGCACCGCCGCCGACCTGATACGCTACGAAAAATAAAGCGAGGAAGCCCTGCCGGACTTCCTCGCTTTATTTTTGCCGTTTTATATCGGCGGAGATCTTTGCTTACTTCACGCAGATGGTTTCGATCTCCACCAGTGCGCCCCGGGGCAGCGCACCGACCTCCACGGCGCTGCGGGCAGGGTACTGCCCCTCAGTGAAGAACTCAGCGTAGACCGCGTTCATGGCGGCGAAGTCGCCCATGCTCTGCAGGAATACGGTGGTCTTGACCACATTGTCCATGGTCAGACCGGCGGCTTCAAGGATGGCCTTGATGTTGGTGAGTACCTGACGGGTCTGCTCGGTAATACCGCCGGGGACGAACTCGCCGGTAGCCGGGTCAAAGGGCACCTGGCCGGACGTGACCAGGAAGCTGCCGCAGTCGATGGCCTGGGAATAGGGACCGATGGCGGCGGGGGCATTGGTGGTGGCAATGATCTTCTTCATGGTGATGACCTCCTGTAAGCTGCATGTACCCGGCGGACACCGGGCGCACTCTCTGTCTCTCTTATACCACATTCCGACGGAAATGGCAACCGTTTCCCGCAAATCGCGCCCATCGTTATCTGTTTCATTTATCATGTTCCCCGACAAAAATCTGCCGCCATTTTGCCGCATTTTCGGCACGATGTCTAATTTCCGCTAAAATTTTTTGCGTTTTCCCCGCAATACAGCATTCTGCACAAAAATATATTCCGAAATTATCTGTTTTAGCTACAATTCCAATTGATAGCGAGCTGGCGCATTTTGCCGCTACCACCGTCGGGTTCAGATATGTTACCCTTATGGCAAAGGGCCGTATGGTCCTGTACACTTTATTGTTACATTATAGTGCAAGGAGGACGACCCATGCTGAACAAGGATTGCGGCTTCGGTACAAAAGCCATTCACGCCGGAAACGTGAAGGACACCCAGTACGGCGCACTGACCACCCCTATTTTCCAGACCTCCACCTTCGTATTTGACAGCTGTGAGCAGGGCGGGCGCCGCTTCGCCGGTGAAGAAGCGGGCTATATCTACACCCGCCTGTCCAACCCCACCACCTCGGTGCTGGAGGCCAAGGTCGCTGCCCTGGAAAGCGGTGAGGCCTGCGTGGCCGCCGCCTCCGGCATGGGTGCCATCTCCTCCGCGCTGTGGACCGTAGCCGGCGCCGGCAAGCATATCGTGGCCGACGGCACCCTGTACGGCTGCACCTTCGCCCTTCTGAACCACGGCATGACCCGCTACGGCGTGGAGGTCAGCTTTGTGGACACCTCCGACCTGGATGCCGTGCGCAAGGCGCTGAAGCCCAACACCTGCGCGGTGTATCTGGAGACGCCCGCCAACCCCAACCTGAAGATCGCGGACATCTCTGCCGTGGCGGCACTGGCCCACGGCTACAACAAGGACATCAAGGTCATCTGCGACAACACCTTCGCTTCCCCGTACCTCCAGCGGCCGCTGGAGCTGGGCGCAGACGTGGTGGTGCACTCCGCCACCAAGTACCTGAACGGCCACGGCGACGTGATCGCGGGCTTTGTGGTGGGCTCCGCCGAATTCTGCAATGAGGTACGTATGTTCGGCCTGAAGGATATGACCGGCGCAGTGATGGATCCCTTCTGCGCCTTCCTGATCCTCCGCGGCCTGAAGACCCTGGAGATCCGTATGCAGAAGCACTGCGCCAACGCCAAGGCCGTTGCAGAGTTCCTGTATGACCACCCCGCCGTGGAGAAGGTCTACTATCCCGGCCTGATCGACCATCCCGGCCATGACATCGCCCGCCGCCAGATGCGTGACTTCGGCGGTATGCTGTCCTTCGAGGTCAAGGGGGGCCGTGCCGCCGGCGTGAAGCTGGTGAACGCCCTGCACCTGGTGACGGTGGCTGTGTCTCTGGGCGACGCCGAGACGCTGATCGAGCACCCCGCCTCCATGACCCACTCCACCTACACCGAGGAGGAACTGGCCGCCTCCGGCATCGCCGCCGGCCTGATCCGTCTGTCCGTGGGTCTGGAGAACGCCGAGGACCTCATCGCCGACCTGAAGCAGGCACTTGACACCCTGTAAACCTTCTCTCCGCGCGAAGAAGCAATAGGAAAAAAAGGAACGCCCTTGGGCCATTGCCCAAGGGCGTTCCTTTTTGTTTATTTCTCCGCAGGGATAGCGGCCGTCTCGGCGGGCGCTTCCGCCGCAGACACAGCTTCAGCAGGAACCGCCTCGCTGTCGATGACCACCTTGCCATCCCGCAGACGGACATGGGCGGTATCGCCGGACTTCAGCTTACCCTCCAGCATCAACTCCGCTACAGCATCCTCCACCTGGTTCTGGATGGCCCGGCGCAGAGGACGGGCACCGTACTGGGGATCAAAGCCGTCACGGGCCAACTCGGCCACGGCGTCATCGTCGGAGATCAGGGTGATCCCCTGCTGCGCCATGCGCTTGCCGGTAACGGTGAGCATACGGCGGGCGATCTCCACGATGTTCTCCTGGGTCAGCTGACGGAACACGATGATCTCATCGATACGGTTCAGGAACTCGGGGCGGAAGGTGTGCTTCAGATCGGTCATGACCGCCTCGCGGATACGGGCGAAGCGAGCCTCCTCAGTTTCCTTCCCGCCCTTTTCGTCGCCGTCAAAGCCCAGCTTGGCGGCGGCATCGGTGATGTTCCGGGCGCCCACGTTGGATGTCATGACGATGACGGTATTCTTGAAGTCCACCCGGCGGCCCTGGGAATCGGTGACAACGCCGTCCTCCAGGATCTGCAGCAGGATGTTCCACACATCCTCATGGGCCTTCTCGATCTCATCGAACAGCACCACGGAATAGGGCTTACGGCGCACCTTCTCAGTCAGCTGGCCGCCCTCCTCGTGGCCCACATAGCCGGGAGGCGAGCCGATCAGGCGAGACACCGTGTGCTTCTCCATGTACTCGGACATGTCGATGCGGATCATGGCGTTCTCATCGCCGAACATGGCCTCGGCCAGGGTCTTGCACAGCTCGGTCTTGCCGACGCCGGTGGGGCCCAGGAACAGGAAGGAGCCGATGGGCCGCTTGGGGTCCTTCAGACCCACACGGCTGCGGCGAATAGCCTTGGCCACGGCGGTCACGGCATCGTCCTGACCCACCACACGCTGGTGGAGCTTCTCCTCCAGCTTCAGCAGGCGCATGGACTCATCCTCGGTCAGGCGGGTGACGGGAATACCGGTCCAGCCGGCCACCACCTTGGCGATGTCATCCGCGGTGACGGTGCCCCGGTTCTGGGACAGGCTCTTGCGCCACTTGTCGCGCTCGATGTCCACCTGCTCCTGATAGTCCTTCTCGATATCGCGTAGCTGCGCGGCCTTCTCGAAGTCCTGGGCGGCGATGGCATCGTTCTTCTCCCGGTGCAGGGCGGTGATCTTCTCCTCCAGGGCCTTCAGGTCCGGAGAGGAACTCTCGGCGGTCATGCGGACCTGCGAAGCGGCCTCGTCCATCAGGTCGATGGCCTTGTCCGGCAGGAACCGATCGCCGATGTACCGCTTGGACAGCTGCACTGCGGCGTCCAGCGCCTCGTCGGTGATGGTCAGCTTGTGGTGCGCCTCATAGCGGTCGCGCAGGCCCTTCAGGATCTCCAGCGTGGCCTCGGGGGTGGGCTCGCCCACGGTGACGGGCTGGAAGCGGCGCTCCAGCGCGGCATCCTTCTCGATGTACTTGCGGTACTCGTTCAGGGTGGTAGCGCCGATAACGCGGATCTCGCCGCGGCTCAGGGCGGGCTTCAGGATGTTGGCAGCGTCCACGGCGCCCTCAGCAGAGCCTGCGCCCACGATGGTGTGCAGCTCGTCGATGAACAGGATGACGTTGCCGTCCTTCTTCACCTCATTCAGGGTGTTCTTAATGCGCTCCTCGAACTCGCCGCGGTACTTGGTTCCGGCCACCATGCCGCTGAGGTCCAGCGACAGGATGCGCTTGTCCAGCAGCTCCTCGGGCACATCGCCGGCGGCAATGCGCTCGGCCAGGCCCTCGGCGATGGCAGTCTTGCCTACGCCGGGCTCGCCGATGAGCACAGGGTTGTTCTTACTGCGGCGGGACAAAATCTGGATGACCCGCTGTATCTCGGTATCGCGGCCGATAACGGGGTCCAGCTTGCCGCTGCGGGCGGCCTCGGTCAGATCGCGGGTGTACTCAGCCAGCGTCTTGTTCTTCTTGTCCGCCTCGCGGTTAGGGGCTAAGACGCCGCCAGCGGCAGCCCGGGGCATATCGTTGAGCTTCTTCAGCACAGCGCTGTACATCTTATTGGGGTCCACGCCCACGGTACGCAGGATACGCAGGCCCATGTTGCCGCCCTCACGGAGCAAGCCCATCAGCAGATGGGCGGTGCCGATGGCGCTGCTTCCCATGCGGGACGCCTCGGACACAGCCAGCTCCACCACGCTCTTGGCGCGGGGCGTCAGGCCCTGGCTGGGCGCGGCGCCGGAAACGCCCTTGCCCACGCTGCGCTGCAGCACGGAGCAGACCATTTCATCGGTGACGCCGAACTCACTGAGCACGCGGTGGGCGATGCCCTCCTCCTCACGGATCAGGCCCAGCAGCAGATGCTCGGAGCCAACATAGCCGTGGCCCAGGTCCTCGGCAGCCTCCTGGCTCAAACGCAGAACTTCCTCTGCACGGGGGGTAAATTTATTCTCAGACATAAAGGAACACTTCCTTTCGATTTGTTATTTTACGCGGCGGAACGGCGTCAGGACGCCTTGCCGCCCAGAGCCTTCAGCTCATCACGCAGGCGGGCGGCGTCCTCATAACGCTCCTCCGCCACCGCGTTGTGCAGCTGCGTCTCCAGCGCGTTGCGCCTACGCTCCAGCGCCAGAGACATAGCCTCGTCCTTCGGCAGCAGCTCCTCGGCGGCGCTGCTCTCCGGGCCGGCGCTCTGCGCCTGCTCCAGCACATCCACCGGCTGAGGGAACTCCGTCAGCATCCGGCTGCCGAAGCCGCCGAAGAACGGCTCCAGCATACGGAAGGGCCGGTCGAACCAATCGTCATCGAACCAGCTGCTCATGCGGCGCTCTACGGATCCGGCATAGCCCATGGCCCGGGCACAGTCGGGGCAGAGGTGCGCCTCGGTCACTCTGCCGTTGATATTGGTCTTATAATGGAACGTCGCTTCGTTCTTTCCACAGCGATCACACTTCATAATCATAACCTCCTTACGCCGTCGTCAGACGGAATGGATCAAAACTTGCTTGTATATGTCAGCCCGCAGGGCATCCCGGCTCTCCGGAGAGGCACTCTGCAGAGCCCGGCTGCCGGTGGCGGACAGCAACGCCTGTCCCAGCTCCCGGCTGATGGCCTCGGACTGGACCAGGTTCTGGGCGATCGCCCGTGCGCTGGCCGCGTCCAGCCTGTCGCCGATGCTGTTGATAACGTGCATCAGCAGCGTCTGGCGGTCCACCTGCACCCGCGTGATGCGGATGTAGCCGCCGCCGCCCCGCCGGGACTCCACGATGTAGCCATGCTCCGGCGAGAACCGGGTGGACATCACGTAGTTGATCTGGCTGGGCACGCAGTTAAACCGCTGCGCCAGGTCGGCTCGCTGTAGCTCCAGCGCACCGCCCGCCTGGTCTAACTCCTGCTGGATAAATCCAGCGATAATATCGGAAATACCCAAATCCTCGCCGCCTTTCGTTTCCATCTCTCGGTCAAGCTCGGCTCGTTTGACTTTGCCTTTCTTTGACCTTGAGCATATATTACACCGTCCTTCCTACTTTGTCAATAGGGTAATTTGACTTTCTTTGACTTTTATTGTAAACAATTTGTGAACAGCCAAATGCATCTCTCTGCGGCAATTTTGCCGTTTGCAACCTGAAGTTGCTATACAAACGAAGCTGCATCGGTTATAATAGCACCAACAGGCATATCAACAGAGAAAGGAACCGTCTATGAAGAATACAAATTGGAACGACCCCAACTTTCAGGGCTTCGGCCGCCAGCCCCGCCCGAAAAAGGAACGCAAAGCCGTGGGCACGCCCCTGGGCCGCACGCTGCTGAACATCGCCGTCACATTGGTGTTCGCCGCGGTGTATTTCTATATCGTTCTGCCGCCTATCAGTCTCAAGAGCGAGGATTTCTACGTCTTTGTGCTGCTGGTGTGCGCCGTGTACGGTGGTTGCGCCATACTGACCTCCGGTTTTCAGGGCACCGGTGCCAAGGGCTACTTCACCTTTTTGAAAAAGCAGTGCACCGTGCCCCTCATCGCGGCCGCCGCGCTGATCGCCACGGCACTGGTGGGCGCGGTGATCGGCTGGCAGCTGTTCCGCGCCGGGGACTACCGCGACCTGCTGACCGTTACCGACGGCGACTTTGCCGCCGAAGTGGAGGAGATCAGCTATGACCAGATCCCCATGCTGGATGCCAACTCCGCCACAAAGCTGGGCAACCGCAAGCTGGGTGAGCTGGCGGACATGGTCTCCCAGTTCGAGGTGGCCGACGACTATACCCAGATCAACTACCAGGGCCGCCCTGTCCGCGTCACGCCCCTGCGCTACGGCGATATCATCAAGTGGCTGAACAACCGCGCCGACGGCCTGCCCGCCTATCTGCTTATCGACATGGTGACCCAGAACGTGGAGGTCATCCGTCTGGACGAGGGCATCCACTACACCACCGCCGAGCACTTCAGCCGCAATCTGTACCGCCATCTGCGCTTCCACTACCCCACCTATATGTTCGACGAGCCGGCCTTTGAGATCGACGAAAGCGGCGACCCCTGGTGGGTCTGCCCCCGTGTCAGCCACACCATCGGTCTGTTCGGCGGCCGTGATATCATCGGTGCGGTGCTGGTGAACGCCGTCACCGGCGAGAGCGCCTACTACAAGACCGGCGACGTGCCCAACTGGGTGGATCACGTCTACACCGCCGAGCTGATCATGCAGCAGTACGACTACCACGGCGCGTATGTCAACGGCTTTATCAACTCCCTGTTCGGCCAGCGGGACGTGACCGTCACCACCGAGGGCTACAACTACATCGCCATCGGTGACGACGTGTATATGTACACCGGAGTCACCTCCGTGGTGTCCGACGAGTCCAACATCGGCTTCATTCTCTCCAACCAGCGCACCAAGGAGACGCGGTTCTATCTGGTGGCCGGCGCCAAGGAGTACTCCGCCATGGACAGCGCCCAGGGTCAGGTACAGCAGATGAAGTACACGGCCACCTTCCCCCTGCTGCTGAATATCTCCGACCAGCCCACGTATTTCATGGCGCTGAAGGACGCCGCCGAGCTGGTGAAGATGTACGCCATGGTCAACGTCAGCCAGTACCAGATCGTGGCCACCGGCGACACGGTGGCCCAGTGTGAGGCCAACTACCGCCGCATCCTGGCGGAGAAGGGTCTGGTATCCGCCGATGACGCCGACCTGCCCCTGACGGGCCAGAACGAAGTCATCGGTGTGCTGGAGGATATCCGCTCCGCCGTGGTGGACGGCAATACCCTCTACTACCTGCACCTTACCGGTGACGAGCACTACTACGTCATCTCCGCCGCGCAGCAGCCGGAGGCGGTCATCTACAACACCGGCGACCGTGTCACCATCCGCTTCGCCGACGGCGAGGGCACCATCCTCACCGCCGACAGCGTCACCCGCACCGCCGCGCAGACCGCTCCCGTTGTCGAGGAAACCGAGACTGACGGTGCCGCGTAAAAGCGCATAAAAAAGAGCACCCCCTTGCGGGGGTGCTCTTTTTTGCATCACTTGATCTCCACGACCTCGTAACCGGCGTCGGTGACAGCCTTCTTCAGCGCCTCGTCACTGACGTTGCCGGTGACGACGGCGGTCCCGGACGCCAGATCCACGTCCGCCTGTACGCCCAGGGCGGTCAGCGCCTTCTCCACGTGGGAGACGCAGTGGGCACACATCATGCCCTTGATGGTGATTGTCTTTTTCATAGCGGTATCCTCCTTACTGCTTTCGTTATTATTTATATTTTGCACCAGCTGTGGCTCTTTTGCAGTCGGCGTTCCCTCCCGTTTGCGGCCCCTCCAGCCCCGCAGGCGCAGGGCGTTGCTGACCACGCACACGCTGCTCAGGCTCATGGCCGCGGCGGCGATCATGGGGTTCAGGGTGATCCCAAAGGCCGGGTACAGCACACCCGCCGCCACCGGGATGCCCACAGAATTATAGAAGAACGCCCAAAACAGGTTCTGACGGATGTTCCGCAGGGTGGCCCGGGACAGGGCCGCCGCGTCGGCGATATCCATAAGGCTGCTCTTCATCAGCACGATGTCCGCCGACTCGATAGCCACATCTGTGCCTGCGCCGATGGCCAGGCCCACATCCGCCGTCACCAGTGCAGGGGCGTCGTTGATGCCGTCGCCCACCATGGCTGCCTTCTTGCCCTCGGCCTGCAATTCCTGCACCACCCGGGCCTTGTCCTGGGGCAGCACCTGGGCGATGACCCGGCTGACACCCACCTGCCGGGCAATGGCGTCCGCCGTGCGCTGGTTGTCGCCGGTGAGCAGCACCACGTCGCAGCCCATCTCCCGCAGGGCGGCAATGGCGGCGGCGCTGTCCGCCTTGACCACGTCCGCCACAGCGATGACCCCCAGCAGCGATGTACCTGCGGCGATAAACAGCGGCGTTTTACCGTCCTCCGCCAGTCTGGCCGCACCGGATTTCATCTCCTCGCTGACGGCCACGCCGGACGTCTCCATAAATGCCTCATTTCCCGCCAGCAGTAATGTACCTTCCGCCCGGGCGGTGACGCCTCCGCCGGCCACAGCGGCAAACCCGGACACCGGCCGCAGGACCAAACCGCGCTTTTCCGCCTCGGCCACAATGGCCCCGGCCAGCGGGTGCTCGGAAGGCTTTTCCAGCGACGCGGCGGCGGACAGCAGCGTATCCTCGGTCATGCCGCCGGCGCACAGCAGATCCGTCACCCGGGGCTTACCCTCGGTGACGGTACCGGTCTTGTCCAGCACCACCGTATCCACCCGGCCCATCAGTTCCAGGCTGGCAGCGGACTTTACCAGAATACCCTGCTCCGCCGCCTTGCCCGTAGCCACAGTGATGGCCACCGGCGTGGCCAGGCCCAGAGCGCAGGGGCAGGAGATCACCAACACGGCGATGGCGATGGACAGGCAGAAGCGCACGCCCATGCCGCCCACCGCAGCCCACAGGATAGCCGCCAGCAGCGCGATGGAAATGACCACCGGCACAAACACGGCACTGATCTTATCCGCCAGACGGCTGATAGGTGCCTTGCCGCTGGCGGCCTGCTCCATCAGCTGAATGATCTGGGACAGAGTGGTATCCGCACCTACCCGGTCCGCCGTCAGCTCCAGATAGCCGCCGGTGAGGATGGTGGCGGACACCGCCTTGCCGCCCACAGTCTTCTCCACCGGCATACTCTCGCCGGTAAGGGCGGACTCGTCCACGGTGCCGCTGCCCGCCGTCACGGTGCCGTCCACGGGGATACGCCCCCCCTGCCGGACGATGACCGTCTCGCCGGCCTTGATGTCCTCGGTGGGGACGGTGACTTCTTTGCCGTCCCGGCGCACCACGGCGGACTCCGGTGCCAGCGCCAGCAGCGCGGTGATAGCGCCGGTCGTCTTGCCCTTGGAGCGCTCCTCCAGGTACTTACCTACCGTCACCAGCGCCAATATCATGCCCGCCGACTCGAAGTACAGGTCCGGCATACCCGTGACCTTTCCCGCCGCCAGCAGGCCCATCTCGATCAGGCTGTACACCAGCCCCGCCGCCGCGCCCAGCGCCACCAGCGAGTCCATATTGGGCGCACCCTTGAACAGCCGGGAAAATCCCACGGTGAAATAACTGCGGTTCAAAATCAGTATGGGCACCGTCAGCACCAGCAGCACAAAGGCCGACAGCAGGGGCCGCGTGTGCATGAACATGGGCACCGGCAGCCCCATCATGTGCCCCATGCTCAGGTAAAACAGCGGCACCAGACACACCACCGACCACAGCAGCCGGCGGCCCATGGCCTTTACCGCCGCGTCCTGCTCCGCGTGCAGGTCCCGCCGGGCCTCGCTCTCCGGCACGGCGCCGTAGCCCGCCGCCGTCACGGCGGCCACAATGGCGGCGGGATCCACATTTTCGTCCCCGTCGCACACCAGGGAGCCCAGCATCAGATTTACCGACGCGCTGTGTACGCCGGGCACCGAAGCCGCGGCTCTTTCCACATGGGCGGCGCAGGCGGCGCAGGTCATGCCGGTGATGACGAATTTCTCTGTCATACTGCCATCTCCTTATTTCATCAGCTTTTGCAGCGTGGTCACCAGCTCGTCGATGACCTCGTCGTCCCCCTGTCGGATACCGTCCGCCACGCAGGTGCGGATGTGGGTAGCCAGCAGCTCTTTACTAAAGCTGTTCAGTGCCGCGCCCACGGCGGATACCTGTATCAGAATGTCGGGACAGTAGGCGTCCTTCTGCAGCATCTCCTGCAGGCCCCGCACCTGCCCCTCAATGCGGCACAGGCGGTTCAGGAGCTTCTTCTGCTCCTCTGGCGTGCGGTGCTTGGTCTTTCCCTGGCAGCAGCAACAAGTATTTTCCACAGTCGTATACCTCCTGGGGGTATTTTTGATCACGGTCGCATTATATACCCCCACCGGGTATTTGTCAACGTTTTTCTTTGGCCCGCACCAGCAGCGCCGCCAACAAGGAAAACACCACCGCCGCGGCGATGCCGCCGGAGGTGGCGGTCAACCCGCCGGTGAGCACACCCAGCAGGCCCTCCTCCGCCACAGCCTTGGCCACGCCCTTCGCCAGGGAGTAGCCAAAGCCCGTCAGCGGCACGGTGGCCCCGGCGCCGCCCCAGTCCACGATATACTGATATACACCCACAGCCTGCAGCAGCACACCTGCCACCACATAGCCCGTCAGAATACGGGCCGGGGTCAGGCTTGTCTTGTCCAGAATGATCTGGCCCACGGCGCACAGCAGCCCGCCGCAGAGAAAGGCATTGAAATACTCCATCACGCATCCTCCTTCGTCCGGTCCAGCACCACCGCGTGGCAGATGCCCGGTATGCTCTCCCCTTGAAATGAACTGGTGGGGCTCAGCAGCGCCCCGGTGGGGGCGAACAGCACCCGCCGCCACCGGCCCCGGCGCATCTCCGGCAGCAGATAGCCGCAGAGCACCGCCGCAGAGCAGCCGCATCCGCTGCCGCCGGCGTGCATATCCTGTCTCTTCCGGTCATAGAGCACCAGTCCGCAGTCGGTGTAATTCTCCAGCGCCACGCCTTCCCGGGCGAACAGCTCCAGCACGATGCGGCTGCCCACATCGCCCAGGTCGCCGGTGAGGATCAGGTCATAGTCCCCGGGTACGGTGCCGGTGTCCCGGAACACTGCCTGCAGGGTGTCGAAGGCCGCCGGTGCCATGGCCGCGCCCATGTTGGTCATGTCCGTCACACCCAGATCCACGATGCGTCCCCGGGTCACATGGGTGATATACGGTCCCTCCGCCTGGGCCCCCAGAATGCAGCACCCCGCCGCCGTGGCCGTCCACTGGGCAGTAGGAGAACGCTGGCTGCCGTAGGGCAGAGGCATCCGATACTGCCTCTCCGCCGTGCAGAAGTGGGAGGAGGTCTGTGCCGCCGCCATACGGACCGCGCCGGAGGCCACGGCCATAGCGGCCAGCGACAGTGTCTCCCCCATAGTAGAGCAGGCCCCATATACCCCATAGAAGGGAATATTAAAATCCCGCAGGGCAAATGTGGCCCCAATGTTCTGGTTCAGCAGATCCCCGGCGAAGGCGCAGTCCACGTCCTCCGCCGCCAACCCGCCCTTTTGCAGGGCCAGACGCAGGGCATCCGCCTGCATCTGTGCCTCGCCCTGTTCCCAGGTCTTTTTCCCACAGAAGGCATCCGTCCCCACAGCGTCGAAGCAGCCGCCCAGCGGCCCCTCGCCCTCCAGCTTTCCCGCCACCGCCGCAAAGCTGACCACTCCCGGCGGCTGCAAAAACCGGCAGGTCTGCCGGCTCAAGCGTTTTACGTCCATGATACGCACCTCGCAAACATAGCATTGGCCGTAGTGTGCACCATTTACGGAAAAATATGAAAGCGCCGTCCCACGGGACGGCGCTTTCACAGATCTTCAAAACACCAGCTGCACCAGCAGCATATAGCAGGCGGTGCCCGCCAGGATGGACAGCAGCGTGTTCCGCCGCCACAGGTGCAGCCCGGCTGTCACCGCCACGGCGATGGCCTCCGGAATACCGTGGCTGCCGCCCAGAAGGTCGGTGCTGCGCAGGCTATACACCACCAGCAGGCCCATCATGGCCGGCGGCAGCAGCCTGCCCAGGTCCTCCACCACCTTCGGCAGCTTCTTGTCCCCAGAGAACAGCAGGAACGGCGTCCATCGGGTGATCTGGGTGGCCAGCGCCACCATCGCCACGATGATCAGGGAATGTATCGTGTCTAGGCGCATAGCTTCCTCCTTCCCAGCAGCAGGACCGCCAGGGTCAGCACCATGGCCGGGATGACCATGTTGTCCGCGCCGAAAACGGCCAGACCCGCCACAGCGCACACCAGACCGGCAGCGCCGGGGGCACGGTTCTCTTTCTTGACGACCTGCTCGATGAACAGCACCACGAACAGCGCCGTCAGGGCAAAGTCGATGCCGGTGATGTCAAAGGTGATCAGCCCGCCCAGCAGGCCACCCAGCATGGAGAACGCCACCCAGTACAGCCAGGTCAGGAAGCTCATGGCAAAGTAGAACAGCGTGGGGTCCGTGTCCTCCGGCGGCTCCACCGAGGAGGAGAGGGAAAAGTTCTCGTCACTGAGGGTATAGATCATAAAATACCGCAGCCTGCCCAGTCCCCGATACTTGGGCAGCAGCGCCAGCGAGAAAAACAGGTGCCGTGCGTTGACCATCAGACTCAGCACAAAGGCCTGCAGGGGATCAAAGGCCGTGGTCAGCAGCGTGATCGCCACATACTGCATACTGCCGCAGAAGGCAAAGGCACTGACAAAGCCCGCCCACAGAAAGCCGTAACCCTTGGAGGCCATCAGCACGCCGTAGGCCATGCCTATGGCCAGATAGCCGGTCATAATGGGGATGGTATGGGGAAACGCCGCCTTCACCGCCGCGGCAAAGCTCCTGTTCTGCACGGTATCACATCCTTTGAAGCGTGGGATAACGGCGCCATTATAATGTAAAACTCTTTTTCCCGCAATACTGGAAAACAGCGAATAAATGGTATATAATACAGGAACTTGTTGTGACTTTTGGTTGACAAAGGAGCGTATGTCATGGAAGAAATGCGTAGCTTTGGATATATCTGTCCGGCCTGCGGCAAGGCCGTGCTGCACAGCCGCAGCGTTTTCGCCCTGAACGCCGCCGCGGCGCGGATGGAATGTGAATGCGGCAAAGAAGCTCTGACCGCCGAGACGGACGGCCTGCGCTTCCGGCTTCAGGTGCCCTGCGGCGTATGCGGTGGGCACCACCAGGCGGAGTGCGACGCCGGTGCGCTGCTGCACGGCCGGGGCATCGGCCTGGCCTGTCCGGCAAAGCAGGAGCTATGCTGCTACATCGGTGAGGAGACCCAGGTGCGAAAGGCCATGGAAGGTCTGGCCCTGCGGGTGGCCAAGGAAAAAGCGTCCCCCGATGAGGCCTTCACCGACAACGTCATCATGTATGAGGTGCTGTCCGAGCTGAAGGATATCGCCGCCCGGGGCGGTATCACCTGCGCCTGCGGCAGCCACGAATATACCATGCAGGTGCGCCGCGGCGCGGTGGACCTGACCTGTGCCAAATGCGGGGGACGCCTGCGCCTTCCCGCCGCCACCGACAGCGACCTGGATGATCTGTGCTGCCGCATGACGCTGACCATCCCAGGGAGGTAACATGGGCGCTGTCTTCTGTTTTCTGCTGTTTCTGGCCGCAGTGGGTCTCTGCATCCTTTTGGGCCAGTCCCTGATCCTTGCGATATGGGTGGGCATAGCAGCCTTCGCCGCCCTGGGCCTGCGCCGTGGGATGACCGTGCGGGCCATGTGGGACGCCGCCTGGGAGCAGGGCCGCAAAATGTGCTGCGTGATCGTGATCTACATGCTCATCGGCGCCATCACCGCCCTGTGGCGCAGCGCCGGGACCATCGCCTTCTTCATCTATCACGGGCTGCGCATCATCACGCCGCAGCTGTTCCTGCTGGTGACGTTCCTGCTGACCAGCTTCATCTCCTACGCCCTAGGCACGTCCTTCGGCGTGGTGGGCACCCTGGGCGTGATCCTGATGGCCTTGGCCCGCTCCGGCGGCGTCAGCGTGGCCATCACGGCGGGGACCATCGTGGCCGGCGCCTACTTCGGCGACCGCTGCTCGCCGGCCTCCTCCAGCGCCACGCTGGTGGCCGCCGCCACCGATACCAAGCTCTATGACAACCTGCACATGATGCACCGCACCGGCTGGCTGCCCTATCTGGTCAGCCTCGCGGCCTACGCCGCCCTGTCCGTAACGCACCCGCTGGCCATGGTGGACAGCGGTGTGCTGGACCAGCTGTCCGGCACCTTCAGCCTCAGCTGGTGGACGGCCATCCCGGCGCTGCTGATCCTGATCCTGCCGCTGTGCAAGGTCCCCATCCGGCCCACCATGGCCGTCAGTGCGCTGACGGCGCTGCTGGTGACGGTGTTCGCCCAGGGCCGCGCTCTGCTGCCCACCCTGCGGGATGCGGTGCTGGGCTACCTCCCCGCCCCCGGCGCGCTGCACGACGTGCTCTCCGGCGGCGGCATGATGTCCATGGTCTCGGCCACCATCATGGCCGTCAGCGCCGGGCTGTACGCCGGGCTGCTGGGCGGCATGGGCGTGCTGAACGGCGCGGCGCATCTGGCCCAGCGCCTGGCCCGGAGAGCCGGGCGGTTCCCCGCCTGCGCGGCGATCTCCGTGGTGTGCAGCATGGTGTTCTGCAACCAGTCCACCTGCGCGGTGGTGTGCAACCAGCTGCTGGAGGACGACTACACCAAGCGCGGCCACGGCAGGGGCGAGATGGCCCTTGACATCGAGAACTCCGGCATCGTCCTCTCGCCGCTGATTCCCTGGAACATCTCCGTGTCCATCCCGCTGGCCATGCTGGGCGCGGACATGTCCGCCATCCCCTACGAGATACTGCTGTACGCCATCCCTCTGTGCTATTGGCTGACAAAGCGCCGGGTCTACCCGCCGAAAGGAGACGACTGCTATGATACGATTGCTGAGCCGCTGGCTCATTCCTGACCGGGACAACGTGTCCTCCCCCGCCGTCCGCCGCGCCTACGGCACCCTGTGCGGCGCTGTGGGCATCGCACTGAATATTCTGCTGTTCATCGGCAAATTCTTTGCCGGACAGCTGTCCGGTTCCATCGCCGTCACGGCGGACGCCTTCAACAACCTGTCCGACGCCGGCTCCTCGGCGGTGACGCTGCTGGGCTTCCGTCTGGCGGGCAAAAAGCCGGACACCGACCACCCCTTTGGCCACGGCCGCATCGAGTACATATCCGGCCTGATCGTAGCGGGCCTGATCCTGCTGATGGGCGTGGAGCTGGCCAAGTCCTCCTTTGACAAGATCCTCCATCCGGAGGCCGTCACCTTTTCCCTGCTGGCTATCGCCATCATGGCCGCCTCCGTGTGCGTGAAGGTCTATATGTGGCTGTACAACCGGGCCGTCGGCCGGAAGATCAAGTCCGCCGCCATGGAGGCTACCGCCACGGACAGCCTTTCCGACACCGTCTCCACCCTGGCGGTGCTCCTTGCCATGCTCATCGGCAAATGGACCGGTCTGGCGGTGGACGGCTATGTGGGCCTGGTGGTGGCGCTGTTCATCCTGTTCTCCGCCTACAAGGCCGCAAAAGAGACCCTGTCCCCCCTGCTGGGGCAGGCGCCCGACCCGGCGCTGGTGCAGCAGATACGGGATATCGTCCTCTCCAACGACACAGTGCTGGGCGTACACGATCTGGTGGTCCACGACTACGGCCCCGGCCGTCTGATGATCACCCTCCACGCGGAGGTCCCCGCCCACGGGGACATCATGGCCATGCACGATGTGATCGACAATATTGAAAAGGAACTGATGGAGAAGCTCCACTGCCACGTCGTCATCCACATGGACCCCATCGTCACCGACGGCTCCGTCACCGCACTGAAGGAACAGGTGGCCGCGCTGGTGAAGCAGGTGGATCCCGGTCTGACCATCCACGACTTCCGCGTGGTCCGGGGCACCACACACGATAACCTGATCTTCGACGCGGTGCTGCCCTTCTCCAGCAGCAAGACCCCGGCCCAGGCAGCGCAGGAGATACGCGCTCTGGTCCGCGCCATGGACGGCAATTACTACGCCGTGGTCACGGTGGAGCACAGCTACACGGACTAAGGGCAACACCGCACAGTGAAAGCCGCGGTGCTGCCCGAAAAAAACCGTGCGCCTGCGGCGCACGGATGAGAGCCCTTATTCCTATTCCCACGTCTGCCATATCTCCGGGCAATAGCCCACGGTGGCCTGCTTCCCGTTGCGGACAATGGGTGCGGCGAACAGCTCCGGGTATTCCAGCAGCTTTTCCTCCGCCGCCTGAGGCGTGATATAGGCCATGTACAGCGCCTCATACGCCCGGCAGTCCTTGTCCACCAGCGCGTCGAAGCTGCCCACGGCCGCCCGGATGGAACGGTACTCCCCCGGCGATACACCCTTGCTCACAAGGTCGATGTACTGGTACTTGATGCGGCGCTCCTTGAACCAGCGCTCCGCCTTTTTCGTGTCGAAGGACTTGCTTTTTCCGAAGATCTGAATATTCATAGCGTATGCTCCTTACAAAAGAAATGGAGGGACAGTATGGACGACACCATCCGCAGGCTGAAGGAATTGACAGACAGCAGCGACAACATCGTGTTTTTCGGCGGCGCCGGCGTGTCCACCGAATCCGGCATCCCGGACTTCCGCAGTGTGGACGGCCTGTATCACCAGAAATTCAAATACCCGCCGGAGACCATGCTCAGCCACACATTTTACGAGACGCACACCGAGGAATTCTACGACTTCTACCGGGCCAAAATGCTGGCCCTGGACGCCCAGCCCAACGCCGCCCACCGCAAGCTGGCGGAATGGGAGCGGCAGGGGAAGCTGAAGGCCGTCATCACCCAGAACATCGACGGGCTGCACCAGAAGGCGGGCAGCCGGGAGGTCCTTGAGCTCCACGGCAGCGTGCTGCGGAACCACTGTACCCGCTGCGGGAAATTCTACGGTGTGGAGCGCATCGCGGAGAGCCGCGGCATTCACCGCTGCACCTGCGGCGGCATCATTAAGCCGGACGTGGTGCTGTATGAGGAGTCCCTGGATGAGGACGTGATGGCCCGCGCCATCCACTATATCCGGCAGGCAGACGTGCTCATCATCGGCGGCACGTCGCTGGTGGTCTATCCCGCCGCCGGGCTGATACAGTACTACCGCGGCCATAAGCTGGCGGTCATCAACAAGGGCGGGGCCGGCAGCGGTCTTGGCGCCGCCGTCACCATCGACGGCCCTATCGGCCAGGTCATGGCCCAATTATAACACGCAGCGCCCCGACACGCAAGCCGGGGCGCTGCGTGCTATTGCGAACGCCGTGCCGATGTGCTATACTATATGTTCAAAAAAACACCAAGCGAGGCATAGCATGACCACGAAAGATTATCAGACCCGCAGCCCCCTGCGGATATTCCTCTCCTACTTCAAACCCCACCGGCGGCTCTTCGCCCTGGACCTGTCCTGCGCGTTCCTCATCGCCTGCATCGACCTGGCGTTCCCGCTGGTGTCCCGCGCCGCCATGTATACCTGGCTGCCCCAGCGGCAGTTCCGGGTATTCTTCATCGTCATGGCGGTGGTGGTGGCCGCCTATGTGCTGCGCTCGGCGCTGTACTTCGTGGTGGCCTACTGGGGCCACACCTTCGGCATCCGCGTGGAGGCGGATATCCGCCGCGATCTGTACCGCCACATTCAGGAGCTGGGCTTCGACTTCTACGACCGCAACCGCACCGGCCAGCTGATGAGCCGCCTGACCAGTGACCTGTTTGAACTGACGGAGCTGGCCCACCACGGGCCGGAGGATCTGTTCATCTCTCTGGTGACCATCGTGGGCGCGCTGGCGGTGATGTTTGCCCTGCGCTGGGAGCTGGCGCTGGTACTGCTGGTGCTGCTGCCTGTCCTGCTGACCATGGCCCTGCGCCGCCGCCGGCAGATGAGCGCCGCCTCCCGGGCTGCCAAGGTCAAGACCGGCACCATCAACGCCGCCATCGAGTCCGGCCTGTCCGGCGTGCGGACCACCAAGGCCTTTGCCAACGAAGAAGCCCAGCAGCAGCGGTTCGACGAGGCCAACGAGGTGTTCAAGACCGCCAAGCGTGGCTTTCACAAGGAGATGGGCCGCTTCAACGCGGTGATGGAGTTCTGCACCGGCATATTGCCGGTGGCGGTGATCGCCGTGGGCGGCTGGCTCATCATGGGGGAGAAAATGGACTATGTGGATCTGATCACCTTCTCCCTATACGTCACCGCCTTCGTCAGTCCCATCCGCAAGCTGGCCAACTTCGCCGAGATGTTCTCCAACGGCTTCGCGGGCCTGCACCGCTTCATTGAGCTGATGGCCACCGAGCCGTCCATTCAGGACGCGCCGGACGCGCAGCCCCTCGAACATGTACAGGGCCGCGTGGACGTGAACGACGTCTCCTTCGCCTACGGCGAAAAGGCCGAGGTGCTGCACAACGTGACGCTGCACATCCCCGCCGGCGAGACGGTGGCCCTGGTGGGGCCCTCCGGCGGCGGCAAGACCACCCTGTGCCAGCTGCTGCCCCGGTTCTACGACGTGGACAGCGGCAGCATCACCGTCGACGGCCGCGATGTCCGCGCCGTCACCCAGCGCTCCCTGCGCCGGGCCATCGGCATCGTGCAGCAGGATGTGTTTCTGTTTGCCGGCACCATCCGCGAGAATATCCGCTATGGCCGCCCCGACGCCACCGATGCCGAGGTAGAGCAGGCGGCGCGGCAGGCGGAGATCTACGACGATATCTGCGCCATGCCCGACGGGTTCGACACCTATGTGGGTGAGCGGGGCGCGCTGCTCTCCGGCGGGCAGAAGCAGCGGGTGGCCATCGCCCGGGTGTTTCTGAAGGCCCCGCCCATTCTGATACTGGATGAGGCCACCTCCGCGCTGGACAGCGTGACGGAAGCCCGCATCCAGGGCGCCTTTGACCGTTTGGCCCGAGGCCGCACGACACTGATCATCGCCCACCGGCTGTCCACCATTCGTTCGGCCGACCGGATACTGGTGATACAGGACGGCGTGATCGCCGAGGAGGGCAGCCACGCGGAGCTGCTGGCAAGGAACGGCGTGTACGCCACACTGTACCGCACGCAGAATTTGGGGGCATAACATGGACAGACGTGAACTGCTGGACAGAGCCGCCCACAGCCCGGAGGAACGGCTGCTGCTGAGCCGCGTGTGGGATAAGTGTGAGCAGTGCCGCACGCGGAACATCCCCACGGCCACCGGCTTTCTCTCGCCCCAGGAACAGACGGCGGCGCAGCATCTGCTGAACGCGCTGGGGTGCCGGGAGGGCTATGTGCTTTGGGGCGGCTATGACGGCGCGGAGCGAAAGCGGCTGCTGTTTCTGCCGGAGTGGATGGCGGAGCCGGACGGCACGGAGGTCGCGGCGGTGCGGGCCGCGTGCCGCAGCGGCGGCGACCTGACCCACCGGGATTTTTTGGGCAGTTTGATGGCTCTGGGATTGACCCGGGAGAAGATAGGCGATATACTTGTGGAAAAGGGCGGCTGTCAGGTGCTGCTGGACCCGTCCATGACGGATTTCCTGCTGCAGAACTGGGACAGCGCCGGCCGGGAGAAGCTCACCGTAACACCGCTGCCGCTTTCGGCGCTGGCGGTCCCCCATGCGGCGGTGAAGGAACTGCGGGACACCGTCTCCTCCCTGCGGCTGGACAACGTGCTGGCGGCGGGATTTTCCCTCAGCCGGGGCCGGGCGGCGGAGGCCGTGGAAAAGGGGTCCGTACAGGTGAACTACGTCACCTGTGTGAAGCCGGACAAGCCCGTGTCGGCGGGGGATACCATCACCTGCCGCGGTCTGGGAAAATGCGTATTGGACAGCGTGGGCGCTCCCACGAAAAAGGGCCGCCTGCCGGTGGACATACGGCGATACATATAAGGGAGAAACAGCTATGGACGAGAAGAAGATAGCACGCATCAACGAGCTGGCCCGCAAGGCCAAGGCCGAGGGGCTGACAGACGCGGAGATCGAGGAGCGCGCTGCACTGCGGCAGGAGTACCTGAACGCGGTAATGGCCAATGCCCGCAGCGTGCTGGAGAATACCTATATCGTGGACGAAAAGGGCAACAAGCGAAAGCTGCGGGGAAAGGGAGAAGGGGAAGCATGAGCTACGAATACGACGAGAACAACGGTCTTCAGCCGAAGCCGCCGAAAAAGAACAATAACGACCTGGGTTCGTGGATATTCATCGCGGTGATGTTTGCCGTGGCCTGGCCTGTGGGCCTGATCCTGCTGCTGAGCAAGCTCAGCGAGGGCGGCGGCAGGAAAATGCGCCAGCAGGCGCGGGATGCGTGGCAGCGGACAGCGGCGGGCAGCGCCGAGGCGAAGCCTGCGCAGGCGCGCGCCTCCGCGGCGAAGAACACCGTCCGCAAGGTCACAGAGACGCCGAACTACTCCGACAAGGGCGCCAAAACCATGAAGATCATCGGCGCGGTGCTGGGTATTCTGGGCGTGTTTTTCCTGGTGCAGCAGGTGGACTACTTTGAACTGCGCTACGCCATCAAATGGCATGAATGGATGGACCTGCTGCGGCAGCTGTTCTATCCCCTGGGCATGATGGCCGGCGGCGCGTCCCTGCTGCTGGGCAGCGGCGCCATGAAGCGCCGCCAGCGGCGCTTTGCCACCTACCTCCGCACCGTCGGGCAGAAGCAGGCCGTGCCCCTGGACTATCTGGCCCGGGCCGCCGACGTGTCCCGCCGCCGGGTGGAGAAGGACGTGAACCTGATGCTGGAAAAGGGCCTCTGGGGTGACGAGGCCTATATCGACATGGGCAGCGGTATGCTCTTCAAGTCCCAGGCCGCCGCCACGGCGTACTTTGATGCCGCCCACCGCGCCAAGGCGGAGCAGGGTCAGCCCGCACAGACCACGCCCGCGCCGGCGGGCTACGCCGCCATCCTGGCCCAGATCCGCGAGCTGAACGACCGCATCGCCGACGAGGCCATCAGCGCCAAGCTGGACCGCATGGAGCAGGTGTCCGGCCGTATTTTCAAACTCATTGAAGAGGACGAGGCCAAGCGTGACGCCGCCGGCACGTTCCTGAACTACTACCTGCCCACCACCCTGAAGCTGCTGGAAAACTACGCCAGCTTCGAGGAGGCCGGCGTCAGCGGCGAGAACCTGAGCCAGGCCAAGGCCAAGATCGAAAAGACCATGGACAGCATCGTGGCGGGCTTCGAGCACCAGCTGGACGAGCTGTACCGCACCGATGCCATGGATATCGACAGCGATATCCGGGTGATGGAGACCATGCTGCGCCGGGACACCGCCAGCGTGGCGGACGACTTCGGCCTGAACGGCAGCAGCGCCGTGCAGCAGCGGGATGAGTAAACGAAAAGGGAAACGCAGCGCGCCTGCGTTTCCCTTTTGTGCTTGCGGCCCTTTTCCGCCCCCGCCGCGGCACAAAAAGCGCCTTGTTTGTTGACGGGACGGAAAAAATGGGGTACAATGTCGGTAACGTTACCAGCGACCTGTTTCGCGCCCTTTGACGGAACAGGCGTGCTACCATAGAGCAGACGAGCAGCGTGAGAGAAAAGGAGCTGAGCACATGACGCGGCACCCGGCCCACGACATCTACACCTACCTCGGCGCACACCCGGCGGAGCAGGGCTTCACCTTCCGCGTGTGGGCGCCCAACGCCCGTGCCGTAGCGCTGGCCGGGGACTTCAACGGCTGGCAGCCCCGGCCCATGACCCGGCTGGATACCGGCGTGTGGGAAACGGCGGCGGAGAACGCCAAGGTCTACGACGCCTACAAGTATGTGGTCACCGGCGCGGACGGCCGGGTGGTCTGGAAGGCCGATCCCTGTGCCTTCCACGCGGCCACCCGTCCCGAAACAGACAGCAAGGTCTACGACCTGTCCGGATACCGGTGGCGGGACGATGACTGGCGGCGGCAGCGGCTGAAAAAGCCGCCGGTGAACGGCGAGCTGCTGATCTACGAGGTGCATCTGGGCTCGTGGAAGCGCCACGAGGACGGCTCTCCCCTGAGCTATGTGGAGCTGGCAAAGGAGCTGCCCTCCTATGTAAAGGCCATGGGCTACAACTTCGTAGAGCTGCTGCCGGTGACGGAATACCCCCTGGACGACAGCTGGGGCTACCAGTGCACCGGCTACTTCGCCCCCACCAGCCGCTACGGTACGCCCCACGACTTCATGGCCCTGGTGGATGCCCTGCACCGGGCGGGGCTGGGCGTGATACTGGACTGGGTGCCCGCCCACTTCTGTAAGGACAGCCACGGGCTTATCGAATTTGACGGCACCTGCCTCTACGAGTACGGCGACCCCCTGAAATGGGAGCACGCCGGCTGGGGCACCCGTGTATTCGACTTCGGCAAGCCGGAGGTCCGGGAATTCCTGCTGTCCTCCGCCGTCTACTGGTTGAAGGAATACCACATCGACGGGCTGCGGGTGGACGCGGTGGCGTCCATGCTGTATCTGGACTATGACCGGCAGGGCGGCGCGTGGCGTCCCAACAAGGACGGCGGCCGGGAGAACCTGGAGGCCATCGACTTCCTGCGTGAGCTGAACCGGGCAGCCTTTGCCGCCGACCCGGCGGCGCTGATGGTGGCGGAGGAGTCCACCGCGTGGCCGCTGGTCACCTATCCGCCGGAGCAGGGCGGTCTGGGCTTCAACCTGAAGTGGAACATGGGCTGGATGAACGACCTGTGCCACTATCTGAAGATGGACCCCTACTTCCGCCAGTTCCACCACCGGGATGTGACGTTCTCCATGGTCTACGCCTTCTCGGAAAACTACGTCCTGCCCCTGTCCCACGACGAGGTGGTCCACATGAAGGGCTCTCTCCGGGGCAAGATGCCCGGCGACGACTGGCGGCAGCTGGCCGGTGTAAGGAGTTTCTGGGCCTATATGCTGTGCCACCCCGGCAAAAAGCTGCTGTTCATGGGCAGCGAGCTGCCCCAGTGGCACGAGTGGGACTTCCGCGGCCAGCTGGACTGGTATCTGCTGGACGATCCCGCCTGTCGGGCCAGCCATGAGTGCCTGCGGCAGCTGAACCGGCTGTATAAGCGCAACCGGTGCCTGTGGGAAAACGACCGGGACTGGGACGGCTTTACATGGCTGGTGGCCGATGATAACCACAACAACGTGCTGGTGTTTCTGCGGCGGGACCGCAGGGGCCACGAGCTGATCTGCGCGGTGAACTTTGCGCCGGTGCCCTGGGACAACTACCGCTTCGGCGTGCCGGCAGCGGCGCGGTATGAGGTGCTGTTCAACACGGACGACGCCTGCTGGGGCGGCAGCGGCTGCGCCCTTCCGGCGGGCAGCCGGATCGACGTGGACGAGATCCCCTCCCACGGGCGGGAGACGTCCCTTTCCCTGACCATTCCGCCCTTGGGCGCGGTGCTGCTGCGCCGGGAGGGAAAACGCCCCCAGAAAAAACAGAACACAGGAGGTACGCAAGGATGAAAAAAGAGTGTGTGGCGATGCTGCTGGCCGGCGGCCAGGGCAGCCGCCTGTACGTGCTCACCGGCAGCATGGCCAAGCCCGCCGTGCCCTTCGGCGGCAAATTCCGCATCATCGACTTTCCCCTGTCCAACTGTACCAACTCCGGCATCGACACGGTGGGCGTGCTGACCCAGTACCGGCCGCTGGAGCTGAACACCTACATCGGCAGCGGCCAGCCCTGGGAGCTGGACCGTGTCAACGGCGGCGTACATATCCTGCCGCCCTACCAGAGCGCCGGCGGCGCCGTCTGGTACAAGGGCACCGCCAACGCCATCTACCAGAACATCGGCTTCGTGGATCTGTACGACCCGGAGTACGTACTGGTGCTCTCCGGCGACCACATCTATAAGATGGACTACTCCCTGATGCTGCGCCGCCACAAGGCCACCGGCGCCGACTGCACCATCTCCGTCATGGAGGTGCCGTGGGAGGAGGCCAGCCGCTTCGGCATCATGGCCGTGGACGGTGATGATAATATCACCGAGTTCGCCGAGAAGCCCAAGGAACCGAAAAGCAACCTGGCCTCTATGGGCATCTATATCTTCACCTGGAAAAAGCTGCGCCAGTACCTCATCGATGATGAGACTGACCCCCGCAGCGACAACGACTTCGGAAAAAACATCATCCCCGCTATGCTGCGAAACGGTGAGAAGATGTCCGCCTACCGCTTCGAGGGCTACTGGAAGGACGTGGGCACGCTGGACTCCCTGTGGGACGCCAACATGGATATGCTCTCCCCCGGCTCCGGGCTGAACCTGCTGGACAAGAAGTGGCGCATCTACGGCCGCACGCCCACCTGCCCGCCCACCTACATCGGTAAAACGGGCGATGTGGGCAACAGCGCCGTGGCCAAGGGCTGCACCGTGCTGGGCGAGGTAAAGAACGCCGTCCTCAGCACCGGCACCACCGTGGCCGAGGGCGCGTCCGTCTCCTATTCCGTGGTCATGCCCGGCGCCGTCATCGAGGCAGGCGCGAAGGTGTCCTACGCCATCGTGGGCGAGGGCTGCCGTGTAGGCAGAAACGCCGTGGTGGGCGGCGCCCCGGGCAGCGTCCCCTTTGAGGACTGGGGCATCGCCGTGCTGGGGCCCCGGACCTCTGTGGCGGACGGCGCGGTCATCGAACCGAAAATGATGCTGGGCGAAAACGGCAAGGAGGTGCGGCCATGAACGGAATGCACGGGATCATCTTCTCCTACGACAAGGAAAACGGTCTGCGGGAGCTCATCGAAAATCGCGTCCACGGCTCCATCCCCTTCGGCGGTGACTACCGCATCATCGACTTCATCCTCTCCAGCATGGTGAACGCCGGCGTCACGGACGTGGGCGTCATCATGCACGGCAAGTGCCAGTCGCTGCTGGACCACCTGGGCAGCGGCAAGAGCTGGGACCTGAGCCGCAACTTCGGCGGTCTGACGCTGCTGCCGGCCTTCGCCTATAATGAGCAGCACCGCGGCGACGGCCAGTTCCGCGGCCGCGTGGATGCCCTGGGCAGCGTGATGAACTACCTGAAGAGCATCCGCCAGGACTACGTGGTGCTGTCCGACAGCGACACGGTCATCAACGCACCCCTGGAGGACGTGCTCCGCCGCCATATCGACACCGGCGCGGACATCACCGCCGTCTGCACCGCCGTCCCCGGCGACGGGCAGGATACCTACTTCCGGCTGGACGCCCGGGGCCGCATCACCGACACGGCCTACGGCCTGCACACGCCGGAGGGCTATCGCTGCCTGAACATCTTTGTCCTGCGGACCGAGCTGCTCATCCAGCTGGTGACGGAGTGCCTGAGCCACAACCGTTACAGCCTGCGGCGGGATGTCCTTCAGGGCATGAGCAGCCGCCTCCATCTGCAAAGCTATGTCTACGACGGCTACGCCGCCCACATCAGCACCCTGCAGAACTACTACGACCGCAGCATGGAGCTGCTGGATACCGCCACCCGCAGCGCCCTGTTCTGCCCGGACCGCCCGGTATACGGCAAGGAAAACGACTCCCCCTCCAGCTACATCGACCCGGAGGGCGGCTGCGTCAACTCCCTGGCCGCCGACGGCTGCGACATCCAGGGCAGCGTAAAAAACTGCGTGCTGTTCCGCAACGTGCGTATTGAAAAGGGTGCCAGCGTGGAAAACTGTATCCTGTTCAAGGACACGGTGGTCAAGCGCGGTGCCATACTGCGGGGCGTGATCACCGACAAATACGTCACCGTCAGCGAGAATGTGACCCTGATGGGCCATGAGCGCTATCCCATCGTCATCGCCAAGGGCGCGACGGTGTAAGAGAAAGGAGCCTGCCATGAAGCTGCTGTATGTGACCAGCGAGGCCTATCCCTTCTGCAAGACCGGCGGCCTGGCCGATGTGGCCGGCAGCCTCCCCCCCGCCCTGGCGGCGGAGGGTGTCGAGACCGCCGTCATTCTGCCCCTGTACGACAAGATCGGCCCCCAGTGGCGGGAGAAAATGACCTTCCGCCGGTATATCTACGTGGACCTGGGCTGGCGGCATGAGTACTGCGGCCTGTTCTCCCTCCATGACCGGGGTGTGACCTGGTACTTCGTGGACAACGAAAAATACTTCCGCCGCGGCCGCCTGTACGGTGAGTTTGACGACGGCGAGCGCTTCGCCTTCTTCAGCCACGCGGTCGTCGACCTGCTGCCCAGCCTGGACTGGATGCCGGACATCCTCCACTGCAACGACTGGCAGACGGCGCTGGTACCCATCTATCTCAAGGACGCGGCCACCCGCTGGTGGGAGATACGCCATATCCGCACGGTGTTCACCATTCACAACATTGAGTATCAGGGCCGCTACGGCAGCGACAGCGTAGACCAGCTCTTCGGTCTGGATCGTGGCTGGTACGACGACGGCACTCTCCGCATGGACGGCGACGTGAACCTGATGAAGGGTGCCATGCTCATGGCGGACGCCGTCACCACCGTCAGCCCCACCTACGCCGCCCAACTCCATGACCCGGCCTATGCCGAGGGGCTGGAGAGCGTGGTGGACGCCATCGGCTGGAAAATGCACGGCGTGGTCAACGGCATCGACACCGTCACCTACGACCCGGCGTCCGACCCGGCGCTTCCGGCGCATTACACGGCGGCAGACCCGGCCGGCAAGGCCGTGTGCAAGGCATCCCTGCAGGCTGCCCTCGGACTTGCCCAGGAGCCGGACACGCCGCTGATCGCCATGGTGACGCGGCTGGTGGGGCACAAGGGGCTTGATCTTGTGCAGCAGGCCATGGACGGCATTATGGCCACCGGCTGCCAGTTCGTGGTGCTGGGCACCGGTGACCGGGGGTATGAGGATTTCTTCCGCTGGAAAGCCGGGCAGTACCCCGGCCGCCTGTCGGCGCAGATCCTGTACGCCGAGGACCTGTCCCGCCGCGTATACGCCGCCGCCGACCTGTTCCTGATGCCCTCCCGCAGCGAGCCCTGCGGCCTGAGCCAGATGATCGCCATGCGCTACGGCGCGGTGCCCATCGTGCGGAGCACCGGCGGTCTGGCGGACACCGTGCGCTCCTGCCAGGTGGGGCAGGAGGACGGCACCGGCTACCTGTTCGGCGACTATGACGCCGGGGCCATGCTCTCCGTCATCGGTCAGGCCACCGGCCTGTACCGGGGCGACCGGACAGGCTTCGACACCGTTCGATACCGTGGCATGACCGCGGACTTCAGCTGGGGCCGCAGTGCGGCGGCCTACCGGCACATTTATGAGAACCTTTGACCCAAGGAGGAGTTACCCGATATGACCTACAACAAAGAGACCCTGAAAGAGGCCATCGTGCAGAAGCTGCGCCTCAACTACGGCTGCACCGAGCAGCAGGCCACCGACGGCGAGATGATGAAGGCCTGCGCCATGGTCCTGCGGGACATCATGGCCGAGCACGGCGTACAGACCCGCGAGGAGACGGCCCACGAGGAAAAGCGCAAAGTCCACTACCTGTCGCTGGAGTTCCTGATGGGCCGCAGCCTGATGAAAAACGCCTTCAATCTGGCGCTGCTGGAGCCCCTGACCGCCGCCATCGGCGAGCTGGGCTTCAAGGCGGCGGACATCTTCGACATGGAGCCGGACGCCGGTCTGGGCAACGGCGGTCTGGGCCGTCTGGCCGCCTGCTATCTGGACAGCATGACCACCCTGGAGATCCCGGCGGCGGGCTACTCCATCTGCTATGAGCTGGGCATTTTCAAGCAGAAGATCGTGGAGGGCCAGCAGGTGGAGCTGCCCGACGACTGGATGCAGCTGGGCGACGCGTGGCTGCTGCCCAAGCTGCAGGAGGCCGAGGAGGTCCGCTTCGGCGGTAAGGTCCGCACCCGCTGGGACAACAACCACCTGATGGTGGTCCATGAGGACTACACCCGTGTGCTGGCCATCCCCTGCGACATGGAGATCGCCGGCTACGACACCGACCATGTGAACACCCTGCGCCTGTGGCAGGCCCGCAGCCCCAAGCCCATCGACATGAAGCTCTTCAGCGAGGGCCAGTACCTCCACGCCGCCGAGGAGCGCGCCATGGCTGACGCCATCAGTCAGGTGCTCTACCCCGAGGACAACCACTATGAGGGCAAGTCCCTGCGGCTGAAGCAGCAGTATTTCTTCGTGTCCGCCACCATTCAGTCCATCACCCGCAAGCACATCCAGCAGTACGGTACCCTCAAGAACTTCCATGAGAAGAATGTCATCCAGATCAACGACACCCACCCCACGCTGGTGATCCCGGAGCTGATGCGTATCCTCATCGACGATGCCGGCATGGGCTGGGACGAGGCCTGGCACATCACCACCCACTGCGTGGCCTACACCAACCACACCGTGCTTTCCGAGGCCCTTGAGGTCTGGCCGCAGCAGCTGTTCGAAACGCTGCTGCCCCGCGTGTGGCAGATATTGCAGGAGATCTCCCGCCGCTGGCAGCAGCAGGTGGAGGAATTCTATCACGACCCGGTCAAGACCGCCAAGCTGGCCATTATCTGGGACGGCGGCGTCCGCATGGCCAACCTGTGCATCGCCGGCAGCATGGCCGTCAACGGCGTCAGCGCCCTGCACTCCGAGATTTTGCGGAAGGACCTGTTCAAGGACGCCTGCCAGATGATGCCGGACAAGTTCAAGAACGTCACCAACGGCATCGACCACCGCCGCTGGGTGCCCCAGATCAACCCCGGTCTGGACGGACTGCTCCGTGACCTGATCGGCGAGGGCTATCTCACCCATCCGCAGGAGCTGAAAAAGCTGGAGGCCTACGCCGGTGACAAGGCGGTCCTTCAGCGTCTGGAGGACATCAAGCATCAGAACAAGCTGGCCTTTGCCGCCTTCGCCAGGAAGCACCAGGGTGTGGTGCTGAACACCGACGCCATCTTCGATGTGCAGGTAAAGCGCCTTCACGAGTACAAGCGCCAGCTGCTGAACGCCCTGCAGATCATCTACCTGTACCAGCGCCTGCAGGATGACCCCAGCCTGGACCTCCCGCCCCAGACGTTCCTGTTCGGTGCCAAGGCCGCCCCCGGCTACGCCGTGGCCAAGCGCATCATCCACCTCATCAACTCCCTGGCCGACCAGATCAACAGCGACCCGCTGTGCAAAGATCGGCTCCAGGTGGTGTTCCTGGAGAACTACCGCGTCTCCCTGGCCGAGGTCCTCATGCCCGCCAGCGAGGTCAGTCAGCAGATCTCCACCGCCGGCAAGGAGGCCAGCGGCACCGGCAACATGAAGTTTA
>OHWR01000200.1_pt1 | contig 35760 bp, 24 predicted proteins | sample 1579771 | NCBI WGS metagenome assembly OHWR01 (sample SAMEA3882542, study PRJEB24775) | human gut metagenome | biome: human-associated habitat; feature: intestine environment; material: feces | place: Netherlands | collected 2009/2010 | reverse complement strand
CCCTTTCCGATTTTCTGCCCCCATCATAGCGCGGGAGAGTTAAAGTCTCTGTTAAGAACGAAAACTTAACGCAAACCTTATCTATTTTTGCTATAATGAAAGCAACATAAAAACGGAGAAATAAAAAGGAGGGCTCTCATGCACCTTTTAGTAATTGAAGATGAACGCGCCCTGTGCGAGACCATCGTCCGCAGCCTGCGGCGGCTGGCCTACAGCGTGGACTACTGCTACGACGGGGAGAAGGCTCTGGAGTTGCTGGGCGTGGAGCGCTACGATCTGGTACTGCTGGATCTGAATCTGCCGAAAAAGGACGGCATGACGGTGCTGCGCACCCTGCGGCAGACCGACAGAGAGACACCTGTGCTGATCCTCTCGGCTCGCGGCGAGGTGGAGGATAAGGTGACGGGTCTGGATGCCGGCGCCAATGACTATCTGGCAAAGCCCTTCCATCTGGCGGAGCTGGAGGCGCGCATCCGCAGCCTGACCCTGAGGCAGTTTACCCAGCAGAATGTGGTGCTGCGCTGCGGGCAGCTCACCTTTGATGCCCGTGCGCGGGCAGTTTCCGCCAACGGGCAGCCCCTGACGCTGACCCGCAAGGAGACGGGGATCCTGGAATACCTGATGGCGCATCAGGGGCGGCCTGTGAGTCAGGAGGAGCTGATGGATCACGTCTGGGACAACAGCGTGGACAGCTTCAGCAACTCCATCCGCGTCCACATCTCCGCCCTGCGGAAGAAGCTGCGCACCGCGTTGGGCTACGACCCTGTCCGCAACCGCATCGGCGAGGGCTATCTGATGGGAGGGGACGAAGAATGAAGCGGCTTTCCCTGCAGTGGCGCATCACACTGATGTCCGTCCTGCTCATCGGCATCACCTGCGTGGCCATGAATTTGCTGCTGTGCTCCTCCGGTGTGTACTATATGGACACCATTGCAGACAGCTTACAGGGCAGCGGCACGGTGATCCTGAATGAGGAAGGTACGGCAAGCTTTGACCCGCAGCTCGTTGCGCCCAGCGAGGAGCTGACCATCGTTGTCGATGGGGCGCAGGGACGCTTCCGCACCACCAACTGGTATATCACGGCTATAGTGACACTGCTCAGCGGAATTTTGGCCTATTTCGTCAGCGGGCGAGCCCTCAAGCCCCTGCACAGCTTCGCCTCTCAGGTAGAGAAGGTGCAGCTGAACAATCTGGCGGATGTGAGGATCGATGAGGACGTGCTGCCGGAATTCCGGCAGCTCAGCCACTCCTTCAACCAGATGCTGGAGCGGTTGAACAACGCCTTTACCGCCCAGCGGCAGTTTACCGGCAATGCTGCCCACGAGCTGCGCACGCCGCTTGCGCTGATGCAGGCGCAGCTGGAGCTGTTTTCCGCAGAGCACACCGATGTGCTGCCGGAGACGGCGGAGTTTCTCCTGCTTTTGCGGGAGCAGACGGAGAGGCTGACGCAGATGACCAAAACGCTGCTGGAAATGAGCAATTTGCAGCAGGTGGCGCGGAACGAGCAGATTCAGCTTATCCCAATGATCGAGGAGATCTTCACAGACCTCGCCCCGCTGGCAGAAAAGCGCGGTGTCACGCTAAAAGCGGAGGGCGACGGCGTTATGACCGGCAGCGACGCGCTGATCTATCGGCTGATCTTCAACCTGACGGAGAACGCCGTCAAGTACAACCGCCCTGGCGGCTCGGTGTGGGTCTACGTCACACAGGAGACGGAAAAACTCCTGATCCGCGTTTCCGACACCGGCCGCGGCATTCCGGAGGAATTTCAGCGGAGCATCTTCCAGCCCTTCTTCCGGGTGGACAAGTCCCGCAGCCGCGAGTACGGCGGCGTGGGGCTGGGACTTTCGCTGGTGTGGGAGATCGCCGATCTCCACGGCGGCTGCGTCCGGGTAGAGGAGAGTTCAGATGAGGGCACTACTATTGCAGTGGAGCTGCCGGTACAGTGAAGCTGCATCTCACATAAAGCAATAAGCCGCGCAGTGGGAGCACCCTTCGGGCGCTCCCGCCTTATCTTAGCATTTTGAATGACTTTGTGTTTTCCCAAAGGCTCCCGTTTCGGCGGGGGCCCTTGTCTTTTCACCTTTCGTTTCCCGCTGCGTAGGATAGACTGTACGGAGTCGCCCGGCTCCGCATACTACGGATACGGAAAAGGGAGTGTCTATGCAATCATCTGTCCTTCAGGGGATATTGCTCCCCTTCTGGGGCACGTCGCTGGGTGCGGCGTGCGTATTCTGCCTGCAAAGAGCGCCCTCCGCCGTTCTGCGCCGCGTGCTGGAGGGATTCGCCGCCGGGGTGATGACCGCCGCCTCGGTGTGGAGCCTGCTGCTGCCCGCTATCGACTGGGCGGACATGGGCCGCTGGTCCTTCCTTCCGGCGGCGGGCGGTTTCTGGCTGGGGGTGCTGTTCCTGCGGCTGCTGGAGCGACTGCTGCCGGAGGCTGTTACCGACCGTTCCACCACCATGACCCTTCTGGCGGTGACGCTGCACAACATCCCGGAGGGGATGGCGGTGGGCGCGGCCTATGCCGGATGTGTGGCGGCAGGAGCCGCCGCGCCCGCTGCGGCGTTTACGCTGGCGCTGGCCATCGCCATCCAGAATGTGCCGGAGGGCGCCATTGTGGCCCTGCCCCTGCGTACCGCCGGCGCAGGAAAGGGAAGAGCCTTTTTGGGCGGTGTGCTCTCCGGCGTGGTGGAGCCTCTGGCCGCCGGCGTGACGGTGCTGGCGGCGGCGCTCATCGTTCCGGCACTGCCCTGGCTGCTTGGCTTTGCCGCCGGGGCTATGCTCTATGTGGTGGCCGCCGAGCTGCTGCCTACGCGCGGCGATTCCGGCCCGGGGGCGCTGGCCTTTGCCGCGGGCTTTACCGTAATGATGATCCTGGACGTGGCATTGGGGTAGGGAGGAGGGTTGACAACGGCCAATTCCTGTAATATAATGTCGCTGACAAGTAAATAAACAGTCTGTTGATCCAATGTCGCCGGCGGCCGTACAGCCCACCACGGGCCAGGCGTCGGCATAGAAGGAAAGGGGTAGCCAAACCCCGCACGACCGGTACTGTGAGCGCAAGGATGCACCGAAGCGGCGAGAGCCGCCGGGACGAAAGTCCGCCATTGTGGGCGTAAGCCCATGAGAAGGTAGGCTGCAAACGAGGAGGGATGTCTGTCCCCCGCGGCGCGAGCCAGGAGAATTGCATTGTGTAGGACAAAGTTGCAGCGGGCGCGCTCTCCGTGTGCGGGAATCTTGTACCACCATGTAGATGTACCACGCTGACCTCCTGAACGGGAGGTCGGTGTTTTTTGCGCCGCCTTTTTCGCGGCCGGCCCTTTTGGGCGGGCGGCGGGGGCGGCGACGTCTTTCCGTGGTGCAGGGGTCGTATCTATTGCGTTCGCTGTCCGGCTTTGCGCCGGGCAGCGTTTCATTTTCGCGGGACAGAGTGCACTCTGTCCCGTTTTTCATGCCCTGCATGAAAAATATTTCCCTTGCCAGGCTGACACGCTGCCATACACAGCGAAGCGGTGCGGAAAACTCGACTGTCAAGCTGAGGCGCCGTGCGCTTTCCATCTGAGCGTGAAACTGTGCAGACGAGTCCCCTTTGTCAAGCTGAGGCGGCCATTGGCCGCGTGCTTTTCCATAAGTGGGGCGGGGATGTTGCCGCATCCCCGCCCACCCCCTCACGTCGACAAAAAATTTACATAAAGGAGAAAGAGATATGAGGAAGAGAGTCATAAGCTGGCTGCTGACCGTCGTGATGGTCGTCAGCCTGCTGCCCACCTCCGTGTTGGCCGACACGCTGGCCGCGGATCAGGAGCAGCAGACCCAGCAGGAACAGACCGCCCCGGCGGATACGGACAGCAATGTCCCCACCGAGGATGAGGAGACGCAGGAGCAGCAGGAGCCTGCTGAGGAAGTGCCTGTGTCCCGGTCTGCCCGCAGCGGCGGTGCGGCGCCGATGCTGGCGGCGGCAGGCGCGGTGCAGGATATCGGCACAGCGGAGGATTTTGCCGCGATGCAGCCCAGCGGCAATTATCAATTGACGGCGGATATCACCGTCACGGCGCCCTATGCCAACGATTTTACCGACTTTTCCGGCACCTTTGACGGCAACGGCCACACCGTGACGCTGGATATCACCGCTTCCACGGCTAATGTCGGCCTGTTCAGCAAACTGGCGGGCGGCGCCGTGGTGAAGAATGTGAAAGTGGATGGTACAGTGTCGGGCACGGAAGGCGTTGCCGGCATTGCAGCCCAAGCCAATGGCGCAACCATTAGTGGCTGTATCAACTGTGCAATAATCTCCGCAACCGGACGATATGTAGGCGGTATCGTTGGAAAACTGCGGGGAGGTACAGTAGAGAATTGCTATAACACAGGTGCCATTTCCAGCAGCAGAGACCGCAAAGGTGTTAATTTGGGGGGTATTGCTGGCTATATTGATAGTAATGGATCTGTCAAGAATTGCTATAATAGCGGGACGACTTCTGTAACTGCGGATACATCGAATTACGCCGCTATCGCCGGTTGGTGCGACAACTCCACCGTGACGAATTGCTACTATCTGGATACCACGGCATCTGCCGGTGCCAACGGCAATAGCCAGACGGCAACGTCAAAAACCGCTGATGAAATGAAATCCCCCGCGTTTGCGGCTTTGTTAGGGGAGGCATTCATGGTCAAGAGCGGGGACTATCCCGCCCTCAGCTGGGAGACCCCCACCGCGGCGGTACGCTTTACCATTCAGCCCGAGAATGCTGTGCTTACGATCAACGGCGGCACTTATACCGGCTCCACCACCGTGGCGCTGCCCGCCGCCGATGCACCGTATTACTATACCGTGTCCTGTGACGGTTACACCACAAAAACCGGCACCGTGACCGTGAGGAACAAGGACAACCCCGTGGCTGATCCTGCCAATGTTACTGTTACGCTGGCGGAGGATGCTGCACAGTGGGTCACCGTGACCTTTACCGTGACTCCCGCCGGTGCCGCGCTCACCCTCAAGGACGGCGAGACGCAGGTTGCGCCCACCGAGGGAACGACCTATCAGCTGCTGAAGGGTCACGCCTATACTTACACCGCCGAGACGACCGAGGAGGGCTATGAGCCCGCCGCCGGCACCGTGACGCCCACCGAGAACAGCACCCAAACCGTGGCGCTGAAAAAGGTGCAGAGCATTGCGGTGAAAAACGGCAGCACGCACAAAACGGAGTTTGAACAAGGCGATGCACTCGACACCGCCGGTTTGACCGTGACCGTCACCTATACCGACAACAGCACCAAGGACATCATAGACGGTTTCACCGTCACCGGCTTTAATTCCGTTAATGTGGCGGAAAACCAAACGCTGACTGTGCACTATAAGGGCGCAGAGACTACATACAGCGTAAAAATCAATAAAAAACTGTTCCCCAGCAAGGCCTTTAATGCCTTGGAAGGTTACGCCACCGTGGAATATAGTCATACGGGTGATAAGTACACCACTGGCGACGGCAAGGAATTTGTGGACGATGCAGATGAAGGAGCATTGAAATCAAACAGCGCAGGGATGGACAATACCACCGTGACGGTTACCATCACATTCTTGGAGAATGCGCCTAAAATGCTGCTTTCCTTTGATTATAAGGTCAGCAGTGAGGGTTCTGCCTATAATGATTGGGACGGTATAAAGATTAACGGTGGGAAAACGATCTGCGGGATACAAAGTACGTACACGACCTATGAGCAGGCTGTCAACGCCGGAGAACAGTTTACCATTGCCTATAAGAAGGACTATTCCGGTGCTGGTGGCAGTGATTGCATTTGGCTCAAAAACTTCACCGTTTCCCCGCTGTACACGCTGACCATAGCGCCGGACCAGACGGACGCGACGGTCACTCTGAAAGATAAGGAAGGCAAAGCCGTCTCCGGCAGCAATGGCGTATTCGCCGTAAAAGCCGCGGCGGACTACACCTACACCGTCACCAAAAAGGGCTATGAGCCCGCCACCGGCAAGGTGACCATGAGCGCCGAAAATCAAACGGTCAATGTTACCCTTGTCAAACTGCCGGTCATTACCCTGAAGTTTACCCCCGATGATGCGGCGGTAACACTGAAACAGGGAAACACCACCGTTTACAAGGAGTCTGCGGCCAGTTCCACCGGCAAGAATGTCTATATCGCTGCCAAGAATACCGACTACACCTACACCGTCAGCAAGTTTGGCTATGAGACGGCCACCGGCACGATCAATGTTGCGACCACCGATGTGAACAAGACCGTCAAGCTGACCGAGTTGGCAAAGCAGACGGTGACCTTCAACATCACCAAGCCGGAGGGCGTGACCGCCGAACCGACCATCACCGTCAATTCCGGCAGTATCACCGCCTACACGGGCGACGGCACGAACTGCACTCTCCCCGCCGGGGAATATACCTACACGGCCAAGTTGGATGCCTGCGATACCTTGCTTGGGAGTTTTGTGGTCAAGGCTGCCAAGACCATAGGCCTGGAGTTCGTCAAGTCGCTGACCTTTGACGATTTCTTTGCCGGCCTGGACGGTATCACCGCCGAGAACGGCACACGATACGGCTTTGAACCGGTGCGGGCTGCCGACGGAAATTATCTGGAGAGCAAAAAAAGCTATGGCACAACGACTATGAAGCTGGCGGCGGGAAAGCCGTGCGTTGTGTCCTTCCAGTATTTTTCCAAAGGGTATGAAAGCTCTTATTCTTCTTACGAATTCACTGTAAAGAACGGGAGCAAGACACTCTTGACGGCCTACGATGAATCGGAGTGGAAAACATTCAGCACGGTGCTGCAAAAGGGCGATGAACTGACGCTGTCCTTCAGCGGTTCCAGCTATTATAATGTCAAGCTGAAAAACTTTACCGTTTCCCCAGTCTACACCATCTCCCTCAATGTCACCGGCGCGGAGGATTGCACGGTCGTCTTGCAGGATGCCAGCGGTGCAGCCATCACCGGCACCGACGGTAAGTATGCGGTCCCCGCCGGAGTGTACACCTACACGGTCAGCAAGTACGGCTATGAGACTAAGACAGGAACCATCAAGGTTGAAGGCGGGGACGTGTCCAAGGATGTGGCCCTCACTGCCCTGACGGCGTACCAGGTGAAGTTTGCAGCTGATCCGGCGGATGCGTCTGTTACGCTTACCCACCCCGTGGGCGGCACGATCGCAGCAGACGAGAACGGCGCATACATCGTCTACGCCGGCGAGACGTATGCCTATACCGTCGCCAAGGCGGACTATATCACGGTCAGCGGCAGCTTTACCGCTGCCAAAAACGACACCATCACGGTAACACTGACTTATGCCGGTGCGGGCTGGGACGGCACGACCAAGACCGCGCCCAAAACAGAAAACGGTGTCTATCAGATCGGCACCGCCGCGGAACTGGCATGGTTTGCCGATGCGGTCAACGGCGGGCAGACCGCCATCAGCGCCAAACTCACCACCAATATCAACCTCAACGACAAGACCTGGACGGCCATCGGCACCAGCAGCAATAAGTTCGCCGGCACCCTGGACGGCGATAATTACACCGTTAGTGGACTCGTTACAACCGGCCTTGTGGGAGAACTTGCAGAGGGCGGCGTAGTTGAAAATCTGCGTGTGAATTGCGCGATTGTCAGTACCTCGTCGCTTTTGGGAGGTGTTGCCAATTCCAGTGCAGGAACGATACGGAACTGCATGGTCAGTGGTAGTATCACGTTCTCCAGCGGGGGATATAATGGTGCATCGGCAATCGGCGGCATTACTGGACGGACTACCGGTAACGGTGTGATTAGTGGTTGCGTTAGTAGGGCTGTCGTCAAGGATGCTTACGATAATAGTACATATGGTACATCCGCACCTTTGGGAGGCATTGCCGGATATGCATACGGTGTTGTCGAGAACTGCTATTTTACCGGTACTCTCGCGGTAAAAAAGACGCAGCCGAATAAGATTATCAATCAAAAACGCGGCGGCCTTGTAGGCGAACTGAACGCTAATGCAGAGCTCAAGGGTTCCTATGTGGCAGGAGAGTTCGCAATAGCAGATGAGAGTAAGTTCGGTGCGGTGGTAGGCAAGGTGAACTCCGGCGCCACCATCACCAACTGCGCTTATCTGGACACCATCGCACCACAGGCCGCGGCGGATGGCACCACCAGCGGCATGACCGCCCATACCGCGGACTATATGCGCTCCGCGGAGTTCGCCGTGGACATGGGCATGAATCAGGATGACGGTACCCTCAACGGCGGGTTCCCCGTTCTGCCCTGGCAGGGCGGCACTGTCCTCTCCGCCGACGACCTCAAGGCCGCTGCCGCCGCCGCCAACGCCTTGCAGCTTCGCGGCATGAGCGCCGCCGACGCCGCCAAGAAAGCCAAGGCCGACTGGTACGCCGAGAGTGTGCTGGAAATCTATGACCTCAACAACTATAACGATAAGGCCGACCTCTGCAAGGAATACGGCATCGAAGAGCCCGGCGAAGCGGTCACGGACCTGCACGACTACTTCCTGACCGCCCTGCAAAAGCACTTCTATAAGGAACTGGGGCTCGATGCCGAGAATGCAGACCTTCTGAAGGCCGATGCCACCGGCGTCTACCAGATCAAGGGCATCGAGGCCGTCACAGTCATGCTGGACGATATGGAGAGCGACGAAAAGGTGCCTCGCGACTGCACCACCAGCCTGATACTGCCGTCCACCGTACAGGTAACGGTGAACGGCGCGGAAAAGACTGTTGCCATTGACTGGAAAAGCGACAACGGCCTGGTGACCGTGAAGGACGATGGGACTGCCGCCATCACCGCGCCTGCCGGCGGCAAGGCTATTGTCACCCTCAAGGCCATGCTGACCTCCGGCAGCGAGAGCAAGGTCAAGACCTTTACCCTCTGCCTGTGGTCCAAAGCGGCGGAGCAACAGCAGACACTGGACGACATCGCCGCCGTGATCACCGCACGCAATGCGGCGGTGCGCCCCCTGCAGGGACTGGGCCTCTACAACGACACCAACGACGCCAACGGCAAGGGTGTTGAAAAAGCCTTCCGCCGCCTGCTGGAGGAGATGGGCTACAAGGATGTGGCAGACAAGGCTGTCATTACCTATACGGACGGCAGCGCTAAAGCCAGCGGTTTTGACGGTGCGGCACATGAGTACATCACCGCGAACGGCGATGTCAAGTTCTTTGACGGCGCTGTCCAGCTGAAGGAGGCGTATTACGCCGGCCTGGAGTTCAAAGTCGCCTACGGCGGTGCGGAGAAGACTATCACCACCCGCGCGATCGTGGGCCGCAGCTTTGACGATGTGCAGGCACAGCTGACGGAAGCTGCCAAAACGCTGACCTGGGAGATGATCCGCGGCGAGAACACCAACGAAGCGGAGACGGACACCACCGGCGCCTGGGATCGCCACGCCGTGGTTGGCGGCATTACCTCCAATTTGACGCTGCCTTACAGCATCTCCGGCCGCTACGATATGCAGGTCCAGTGGGCTGTTGTGGATGTCGCGGAAGACTCCAACTGCCTGTATATCAGCAGCTATAAAGACAGCGCCTCCGGCGTGGGCAACATTGTCCGCCCCGTGCGGCCTGCCGAGGGTGAGCTGCCCGAGGATGCCGGCAAGGAAACTTTGATCGCCCGCGTGACCTATACCGACTTTGACGACGATCCGTATATAAAGGAGCATATCACGGGGCAGAACGGTGTGGAGGTCTATGCCGACGTGTTCTTTGACATCACGGTAGCGCCCTTTGACATCGACGCCACCAACGAGATGCAGATGGCCCTGAAGGACAAGTATCAGTCTCTGCTGGTGGACTTCGTGGACAAAACGACGAAGCCCGATCTCGGCAAAGTCGATGCCGATCTGCAGATGCCCCGGCCCTATCTGCTGCAGCAGGAGGGCATCATGACCGACAGTTATAACCAGAAGGTCACGATGGTGAGCCTCACCCCGGACGTGCTGGGCTTCAACGGCTATCACGCCATGGTCTACCGCCCACTGCCCGGTGAGGAGCCGGTGGAGGCGAAGTATGTGGTGACCATCACCACCCGCAGCTCCGGCCAGCTGCTGGCCCGTCAGGAGTTCAGCTTCACCATCGCGCCCTTTGAAGAGCAGGAACTGACGGATGCTGCCGCCTTTATGACCAAGGCGCTGACCGGGGATGTCTACTGGAACGGTATCAAGAACGAGAATACGGATAAGACCAAGGTCACCTCCGACCTGTACCCCTTCGCGGAGATCTGCAAAAACAAGGACGGCACGCTGGAATACGTCCGCGGCACGGTGAATATGACCTTCGACGGCATCGAGGCCGACGATATCCCCGGCTGGCTCGATACGGAGAAGTACCGCTGCTTCCGATCCTCCCGACCCTCCGTCATCGAGAATGAGCTCCTGCGTGTACACCAGCCGGAGTACAATACGACAGTTACGCTGGACAGCGTCCTGACCTACACCAAGTACGCCCAGTACTGGGAGAAATTCGGCCTGAACGGCACTGAGGAGACAAAGGAGAAGTACAAGCTCTTCGAGCAGTTCTACAAGCAGCCGGTCAGCGTTGATCTGACGGTCACGGGCCTGACGGAAAAAGATGATCCCAACGAGAACGCGATGATCACCGTCACCGTCCAGGTGGACAGCTATAACGAAAACAAGCACAGCTTTACCGGGACCAACTACACCTTTACCGGGAAGGCCAGCAATGACTGGACGGCCTGGGATGCCGTCAAGGCCTGCCTGGACAATGCCAAGTACGAATATACCGGCAGCGGTGCGTATCTCAAGAGCATTACGGACACAAAGAGCCAAACACTGGGCGAGAAGGATGACGGCAAGTCCTCCGGCTGGATGTTCGGCGTCACGCCGGCCCAGGGTGAGGAGACGCTGCCCAACACCACGCTGGATGCGACCTTTATCCATGACGGCGACACTGTCCGCCTGTTCTTCACGAACAAGTATATTCCCGTGGACCCCGATGAGCCTGTGGATCCCGGCACGGAGGTCCCCAACTTTGACAAGGTGTACGCCGACACCAAGAAGTACATCCAGAACAACGTGCCTGCACCCGTTGTGGCCAGTGACCGCGGCGAGTGGGCGGTGCTGGGCCTGGCCCGCGCCGGCGTTGCGTTGTCCGATGCATACATCCAGGCCTACTACGACAAGGTCGTGGCCTATGTAAAGGCGAACATCGGCTCTGACGGCGTTCTTGTCGATCCCGAGAGCCATAACCCCACCGTCACCGACAACGAGCGTATCATTCTGGCCCTTACCGCCATCGGCAAGGACCCCGCCAACGTGGGCGGCAAAAACCTGCTGGCGGCGCTGCAGGACCGGAATATCATGCAGGTCACCAATACCAGTGACACGGATATCAACGGCCTGGTATTCGGCCTGCTGGCCCTCAACAGCGGCAACTATACCCAGGACAGCTACTGGCTGGTGCAGGCCATCCTGACCCAGCAGAATGAGGACGGCAGCTGGAGCGCCAGCGCCGACACAAAACCCACCGGCGACGTGGACATGACCGCCATGGCGCTGCAGGCGCTGGCACCCTACTGCAACGAGGGCGGCGATACCACGGTGAACGCCGCCGTCGATAAAGCGCTGCAATGGCTGTCCGCTAAGTACAAGAACACGGGCTATACCAGCGCGGAGAGCTGCGCTCAGGTGGTGGTGGCCCTGTCCGCTCTGCAGCTGAACGCCAACAGCGACAGCAGCTTTGTCAAGACCGTAGATGGTGCGCCCACCAGCGTGCTGGGCGATCTGCTGCGGTATTACCTCGGCGAGGGTCAGGGCTTTAAGCATGCGGCCTCACTCAAGACGGCTGACCAGAAGGCCACCGAGCAGGCCCTCTATGCCATGGCAGCCTACGAGCGCTATTGCCGGAGGACCAATGCGCTCTACGACATGACCGACGCCGCCTGCGCCCATCGCTTCGGCGATTGGCAGGTAGTCTCCCCGGCCACCTGCACGGCGGACGGCTCCCGCCAGCGCGTCTGCACGCGCTGCGGCGCGGTGGAGGTTCAGACGCTTCCTGCCACGGGCCACAAGTTCGGTGAGTGGACGACCACCAAGGAACCCACCTGCACCGAGACCGGCACGGAGAAGCGCACCTGCTCCGTCTGCTCCAAGGAGGAGACCCGCGTCATCGCTGCGTTGGGCCACACCCCCGGCACAGAGGTGTTCGTGGACAAAAATGACCATTGGAATATCTGCGAAGTTTGCGATAAGGCGGTGAACAAGACCGAGCACACCTATGTGAACGGCATCCAGTGCGTCTGCGGTGTGGTGAAGTCCGAGGATGGTACACTGAAGCGCATTGAGGTATCTGACACTATTACAGTGCCCGATACCCTGCGGGATAACGAGAAGCTGAACAGCGAGGGAGAGATCAAGGCCGAACTGCAGCTGCAGATCACATTGAAAAACAGCAAGAGCAATAAGGACAACACCGTTTTCATGGATGTGTCGCTGCTCGTGTTCGAGAACAACGAGTGGCGTCCTGCCGCCAAGGAGGACCTGACAGCCGGCAAGATCACAGTTTTGCTGCCCTACCCGGAGGCCGTGGCCGCCAAGTACGGCCAGTATAACTTCACCGTGGCGCACATGGTCGCCATGGCGGACTGCGGCCTGGATGTGGGCACCGTGGAATTCCCCGCTGTTACCAAAACCGCCAGCGGTCTGCTGGTGACGCTGACCGGCCTGTCTCCTGTGGCCATCAGCTGGACGGAGTCCACCAACCACTATTACTACAACCCCACCGCGACGCCGGACAAGACCGACTCCTCCAACACGGCGGACGACAGTCAGATGGTGCTGTGGCTGGGCAGCGCGGTCCTGGCGGCGGCAGCCGTTGTGGTGCTGACCCGGAAGAAGCGCGTTTCCAAGTAACAACAGAACAGCCGACGCAGGGGCGCGAAAGCGCCTCTGCGTATGGCGCTTTTATGAGGAATGAGAGATATGAAGAAAAACCACCGATTTTGGCTGTTGGCGCTGGCGCTGTCCCTGCTGCTGACCTGCGCCGCCTGCGGAAAAAAGACCGTATCGTACGCCCCCGGCAACATTCCCACGGCAACGCAGGAGCAGACCACGGACACCAGGAAGAACGACACAGCTGAAACGGGCACCACCAAGGCTGACGGCAAGCAGGACGCGGCAAAGACTGAGGATAAGACCGCGGACGATAAGAAGCCTGACAAGCAGAAGTCGGCTGATGATGCCAAAAAGGCCGAGGAGGACGCCAAAAAGCAGGAGGAAGCCAAGCGCCTGGAGGAGCAGAAGCGGCTGGAAGAAGAGAAGAAACAGCAGGAACAGGAGCAGCCTTCTGCGCCGGACCCTGCGCCTGCACCTGACCCTGCACCGGCGGCATCCGTATCGCTGTACATCTCCTGCGCCACGGTGCTTGATAATATGGACAAGTGCTCCGACAGCGTGAAGGGCCTTATCCCCGCCGACGGCGTGATCCTGTCCGCCACGGTGACCATCACCGAGGGTGAGTCTGTCATGTCCGTACTGAAGCGGGCCTGCGGTGACGCGGGTATCCCGGTGAGCTCCAGCGGCAGCTATGTCAGGGGCATCAACGGCCTGTTCGAAAAGAACGTAGGCAGGAGCTCCGGCTGGATGTACTGCGTGGGGGGAACCTTCCCCAGCTATGGCGCGGACAGCTATACGCTCTCCGGCGGCGAGAGTATTCAGTGGCTCTACACCTGTAATATGGGTGCAGACGTGGGCAATACCTACATGGGCTGACAAAAGGGCGGCTTTTGCCGCCCTTTTTCCGCACGCAGGATTGACGTATCCCCTGGCGGCAGGGTATAATCAAAAGGTTAAGACATCATGTATGCAGGAGGTGATCCCATGGACGATACGCTGCGCACTTGCCATCCGGCGGTGAGCTTTGCCTATTTCGCCCTGGTCATCGCCTGCGCGATGCTGCTGATGCACCCGGTGTGCCTGGTTCTGTCGACGCTGGGCGGCGGGTGGTATGTTGCCCGTCTGCTGGGCGGCAAGGGCCTGCGCCGCCACCTGCTGTGGCTGCTGCCTATGGCCCTCCTGGCGGCGGCCCTGAACCCGGCCTTTGTCCACCAGGGCGTCACCATTCTGGCCTACCTGCCCTCCGGCAATCCTTTGACGCTGGAGAGCCTGCTCTACGGTCTGGCCGCCGGCGCCATGCTCAGCGCCGTGGCGCTGTGGTTCGTCTGCGTCACCGATGTCATCACCTCGGACAAGGTGGTGTACCTCTTTGGCCGCGTCATCCCGGCGCTGTCCCTGCTGCTGAGCATGATCCTCCGCTTTGTGCCCCACTTTGTCCGGCGGCTCCGCGCCGTGGCGCAGGCCCAGCGGCATCTGGGCCGTGATACCCAGACCGGCGCCCCGGCCCAGCGCGTCAGAAGCGCCCTTCGTGTGTTCTCCATCGTTGTCACCTGGAGCCTGGAAAGCGGGCTCATTACCGCCGACAGTATGCGCTGCCGGGGCTATGGCCTGCCGGGGAGGACCTCCTTCTCCCTCTACCGCTTTGACCGGCGTGACGGTGCCGTCGCCCTCTGGCTGGCCTTCTGCGGCCTGTATCTGCTGGGCGGCGGTCTGGCCGGCGGCTTGCGCTTTCAGTATTATCCCATGCTGCTCAGCGGCCCCGTCACACCGCTGACGGTCAGCTTTTTCGCCGTTTACGGCCTGCTCTGCTTTACGCCGGTGCTGCTGGATGCCCTGTCCCGGCGCCGCTATCTCGTCCGGAAAGGAGGGACTCCCCGTGCCTGAACTGCTGCGTTTGGAGCATTTTGGTTTTACCTATCCCCAGCAGCCCCGCCCCGCGCTGGCGGATGTGTCCCTCACGGTCCGTCAGGGCGAGTTCTGGGTTCTCTGCGGCGCCTCCGGCTGCGGCAAGACCACGCTTCTCCGCCAGCTGAAGCCCGCCCTGCGCCCCCACGGTGCGGCCGAGGGCCGTATCCTCTTCGACGGTCAGCCGCTGGATGACCTGCCGCCCCATTGGCAGGCCGCCGATATCGGCTTCGTCCTTCAGTCCCCGGAGGAGCAGACCGTCACCGACAAGGTTTGGCATGAGCTGGCCTTCGGACTGGAGAGCCTGGGCTGCGACACGCCCTCCATCCGTCGCCGCGTGGCGGAGATGGCCTCCTTCTTCGGCATCCAGGACTGGTTCCATAGGAAAGTGGACGAGCTCTCCGGCGGCCAGAAGCAGCTGCTGGCCCTGGCCTCGGTCATGGTGCTCCAGCCCCGTCTGCTGATACTGGACGAGCCCACCAGTCAGCTGGACCCCATTGCTGCTGCCGACTTTTTGCAGACTGTGGGCCGCCTGAACCGCGAGCTGGGCATCACCGTTCTGATGACGGAGCACCGTCTCGAGGAGGCCTTGCCCCTGGCCACCCACGCCGCCGTGCTGGACGGCGGCCATCTCCTCTGTGCCGGCGCGCCGGAGACGGTGTGCCGTTCCCTGCGGGGCCGCGGCCACGATATGTTCCTGGCCATGCCCGCCGCCGTCCGTATCTGGGCCGGGGTGGACAGCGACGCGCCCTGCCCCATCACCGTCCGCGAGGGCCGCGATTTCCTGTCCGGCTGGTGCGATGAACACCCCCTGTGCCCGCTGCCGCCGGAGCCGGTGTATCCCGCCGGGGATACCGCCCTTGCCGGCGCGGGTCTCTGGTTCCGCTATGAGCCGGACCAGCCGGACGTGGTCCGCGGTCTGGACCTTCAGGCCCGCCGGGGTGAGCTGCTGGCCCTGCTGGGCGGTAACGGCGCGGGCAAGTCCACCACCCTGGGCCTGCTGTCCGGCGCGCTGACGCCCCAGCGGGGCACCGTGACCCATACGGGCCGCATCGGCGTTCTGCCCCAGGACCCGCAGGCCCTGTTCGTGAAAAACACGGTCCGTCAGGACCTGTACGAGTCCTTTGACGGCACGGACCTCCCCAAAGACCAACGTGACCGCCGGGTAGAACAGGTGACGGCCCTTTGCCGCCTGACCGAGCTGCTGGACCGTCATCCCTATGACCTCTCCGGCGGCGAGCAGCAGCGGGCCGCCCTGGGTAAGGTGCTGCTGCACCAGCCGGATATCCTGCTGCTGGACGAGCCTACCAAGGGCCTGGACGCCGCCTTCAAGCAGTCCTTTGCCGCTATTCTTTCCGCGCTGACCGCCGCCGGCACGACAGTGGTGATGGTCAGCCACGACGTGGCCTTCTGTGCCCGGTATGCCCACCGCTGCGCCCTGTTTTTCGACGGCAGCATCGTCGCGGAGGGCACACCCCGTGACTTCTTCTCCGGCAACAGCTTCTATACCACTTCCGCTAACCGTATGGCCCGGGACTTCTGCCCCTGTGCCGTCACGCCGGAGGACGTGATCGCGGTCATCGGCGGGACCGTCCCGCCCCAGCCGGAGGTGCCTGCCGCCTGGCAGCCTCTGCCTCCGGTGTCGGAGGAGTCCACCGCCTGGAAGCCGAAAAAGCTCCCCTGGTGGCGCAGGACCATCGCCGCCGTGTGCGGTGCGGGTGCGCTGGCGATCTTCTGGCTGGCGGCCAAGCACACCGACCTCACCGCCCTGGTGGGCGGCGGCACACTGTCCCAGGCCGGCTGGCAGGCCCTGGGCCTTTACGGCCTGTTCATCGCCCTGCTTTTCGGCTGCATCGTCGCCATCGGTCGGCGCTCCAAGCCCCTGACGCTGCTCCAGACCCCGGTGCAGAAGCGAAAGCTCTCCCACCGTACCCGTCTGGCGGCGGCACTGATCCTGCTGTGTATCCCCGCCACGCTGTATCTGGGCTTTTTCTACCTGGGCAACACTGCCTACTACCCCATCGCCTTCGCCGTGCTGCTGGAATGCATGGTGCCCTTCTTCCTGGTGTTCGAGGGACGGAAGCCACAGGCCCGTGAGCTGGTGCTGGTGGCCTCCCTCTGCGCCCTGGGCGTGGCGGGCCGCGCCGCCTTCTTCATGCTGCCCCAGTTCAAGCCCGTCCTGGCCCTGACCATCATCTCCGGCGTGGCCCTGGGCGGCGAGACCGGCTTCCTGGTGGGCGCCATGACCATGCTGGCCAGCAACGTTCTGTTCTCCCAGGGCCCCTGGACGCCCTTCCAGATGTTCGCCATGGGCATCATCGGCTTCCTGGCGGGGGTGTTGTTCCGCCGGGGCTGGCTGCGCCGCAGCCGCGCCGCCCTGTGCGTGTTCGGGGCCATCTCTGCCGTGCTCATCTACGGCGGCATCATGAACCCCGTCTCCGCCCTGCTCTATGCCCGCACGCTGGAGTGGAAGGTCATCGCTGCCTACTATGTCACCGGCTTTCCCATGGACTGCGTCCACGCCGCAGCCACAGTTTTCTTCCTGCTGGTGCTGGCGGAGCCCATGCTGGAGAAGCTGGACCGCATCAAGATCAAATACGGCCTAGTGGAATAAGCAGACGCGCCCACCCCGACGGGGTGGGCGCGTCCGCGCGGTGCAACTTCAGGTTTCCCACCTTTTTTTCGCCGCAACCGAAAGGTGATAGACATTCCGCCGCTTCTCCTGTATAATGGCGGTGAGAACACAGAAGGGAGGACCGCCTATGCCTGCCATCCGCTGCAAGGCCTGCGGCAAGACCTATGATTCCCGTGAGGGCTTCTGCCCCAAATGCGGTGCCTATAACCGCCCGCCCCGGCAGGAGTGGGTGGACGCGCAGGGCACGGTTCACTACGCCGAACAGGAGAAGGTCTGCTACGAGCAGAAGGAGTGCCACGAAGAGAAGGTTTGCTATGAAAACCAGACCCGCCGCCCCCGGCCCCATATCCAGTGGCACGTACCGAAGAAGAATGCCGCTTCCGGCGTGATAGGCGCTGTGATCGTGGTAAGCGTCCTGATCGGGCTTATCAACACGCTGCGCGGCGTGTCCGGTGACATCTTTGACCGCAATGAGCCGATGCCCGACTACGACTGGAGCACTCCGGAGTACGTCGGTGAGGCGGTAGCGTCGGCGCGGGAGTACGCGGAGATGGGCGAATGCTTCACCTTGGAGGGCGGTGCCTTCGTGGTGGCCTATACCGAGCTGGACCACGAGAACCTGTCCCTGCTGGCCTATGTGGTGGAGGAGGGGGACTACCAGACCTTCCCCGACCTTATCTGGGTGGACGATGACGGCTTTGAAAACTGGTACTATCCCGAGGATGTTGTCGTTTCAGACACCGACGACAATGTGTTCATATGCACGTATGACCTGTCGCCGATGGAGGAGCTTACGGAGGAGACTTACCTGATCTTCTCCGGCATGGATAAGGAGGTCGTCGTTCCCGTTGACCTTGCACAATGGTGATACAAAAGCCTCCCCTGTGGGGGAGGCTATTTGCTCTATATAGACAGGCCCTCCGGCGAAGCCGGGGGGCCTGTTCCTCAGAACTTATCCTTATTGAATATCCGCAGGATCTCGTCGAAGGACTTGTCCATCTCGTCCTGACCCTGCTCGCCCTTTACCTCGTCCAGGGGCTGGGGCGCGCCGCTGTTCTCCGTCTGTGCGGGCTGGGTCACAGCAGCGGCATTGGCGGCCTGCTGCGCCTCGTCAAAGCCCGTGGCGATGACGGTCACGCGGATCTCATCGTCCAGCGTCTCGTCGAAGGCGGCGCCGAAGATAGTCAGCGCGTCGGGATGCACCGCCTGCTGCACCAGTGTGGCGGCCTGCTCCACCTCCTCCAGACCGATGTCCATGGAGCCGGTGACGTTGATCAGCACGCCCCGCGCACCGTTGATAGAGGTCTCCAGCAGGGGGGAGGAAATGGCCATCTTGGCGGCCTCCTCGGCCTTGCCCTTGCCGGCCGCGCGGCCCACGCCCATGTGGGCCAGACCTGCGTCCTTCATAATGGCGGTCACGTCCGCGAAGTCCAGGTTGATGAACCCGGTGTCGCGGATCAGGTCAGAGATGGACTGCACCGCCTGGCGCAGCACGTCGTCCGCGATCTCAAAGGCGTTGGCAAAAGTGATCTTCTGGTCGGTGGCGTATTTCAGACGTTCGTTGGGAATGATGACCAGCGAGTCCACCTTGCTCCGCAGCTCCTCAATGCCCTGTTCCGCCTGGGTCATGCGGCGGTGTCCCTCAAAGCCGAAGGGCTTGGTCACCACGCCCACGGTCAGAATGCCTGCCTCCCGGGCGATCTCAGCCACCACGGGTGCCGCGCCGGTGCCGGTGCCGCCGCCCATGCCGGCGGTGATGAACACCATGTCGGTGTTTTCCAGCGCCTTGGCCATCTGGTTGCGGCTCTCCTCCGCGGCCTTGCGGCCCACATCCGGGTTGGAACCCGCGCCCTTACCGCCGGTCAGCTTCTCGCCGATCTGAATTTTATAGGTAGCGCTGGAGGCATTCAGCGCCTGCTTGTCTGTGTTGACTGCGACAAAATCAACGCCCTGCGCGCCGCCGCGTACCATGCGGTTGACCACGTTGTTTCCGCCGCCGCCTACGCCCACGACCTTGATGCTGACAACGTTCTCCGGGCCGGTTTCCAATCCAAAAGCCATGTCTGCTCCTCCTGCCATAATTTGTATGAAAATGACGGATTATCTCCTGGTAAATGCTATATCTTGTATTGTATTACGAATTGGCGCAAGCGTCAAGTGTAAGCACTTAATTTACCGAAAAAGTTTTGTGCCGGGAGCATGAAGCACCTACGCAGCGCCCCCGATGCGGTGCGGTACGCGCGGCATCACTCCGGAATGAACCGTGCCTTCCCCTCCTGCATCATATTGATAACGCCCTTTTCGTTGACCTCCAGCTTCTTCACCACGGCCATCAGATAGTCCAGCTTGTAGCCGTAGTCCGCCTCCCGGGGCAGCTGTACGTCGAACCGTTCCAGATACCGCAGCGTCAGCTGTGCCGGGTCACTCATATCCAGCAGCGATACGTCCGCCGTCATGCCGCGCTGGTCCAGCGCCTGCATCAGCATCAGCAGCTGCTCCAGTGCCAGCTCCTGCCCCTCCGCCGCCTTTGCCGGCTGACCCACCGCCGGGTTTGTCAGCGTCAGGCCCTTTATCTGCATCCGCTGCTTCGCGGCAGCGGGCGTTACCTCGTCCACGATGTTCCCCGTGTCGCACAGCAGGTACGCTTTCCCGTCCTGCACAATGGCCGCAGGGTCCGCGCACTCCGTCACGATGATGGAAAGCCCGTCCGGCAGCGACCGCCGGAACTGCACCGTCTCGATATACGGCAGCGCCTTGCGGATGCGCTCCGCCGCGCTGTACTTGTTCATCAGGAACATATTGTCCCCCTCATTGACCCCCGCTGCGTCGATGATCTCCTGCCGGGTATAGCGGTCGTTGCCGCTGACCTCGATGCTGCGTATACGGAAAAACAGCGTCAGAGCCAGAGAGATGGCGGTGCAGATCAGCACAAAAGCCAGCAGCTTGTAGAGGAAGCTCAGGCTTCCTCTCCGCCGCTTATGGTTGTACCGTCTGCGCCTTGCCATGGTCCGTGCTCCTCCGCTGTTCTCGTTGTCTCGTCTATTGCGCTGTGATCTGGGCACCCAGCGCCCGCAGGTCCCCGGCCAGGTCCGCGTAGCCCCGCTGGATGTGGCCGATGCCCTGCACCGTGGTCATGCCCTCGGCGGCCAGCCCGGCTACCGCCAGCGCCGCCCCACCCCGCAGGTCAGTGGCCACTACCTCCGTGCCGTGCAGCCGTTCCGTGCCGCACACCACTGCTACCCGCCCCTCGGTCCGGATGTCCGCGCCCATGCGTGCCAGCTCCGGCACGTGCCGGTACCGGCTCTGAAAGATATTCTCCACAAATACCGTGGTGCCCTGTGCCCGCAGCAGCGCCGCCATCAGTATGGCCTGGCAGTCGGTGGGGAACCCCGGATACGGCGCCGTCCGCACCGGCGGCACGGCCCGCAGCGGCCCTGTCCGCACCAACTGTATGTACCCCTCACCACAGCGGACGCCGCAGCCCGCCTGATCCAGTACCGTGGTCACCGCCGCCAGGTGCCGGTGCTCCGCGTTCCGCAGCGTGACCTCTCCGCCGGCGGCTGCCGCCGCGCACAGATAGGTGGCCGCTACGATCCGGTCCGGTATCACCCGGTGCACGCACCCGTGCAGCGGGCGCTTCGGCGACACCGTGATGACCGAGCCGCCCGCGCCCCGCACCTCCGCGCCCATGGCGCACAAAAAGTCCTGCAGGTCCGCGATCTCCGGTTCCCGTGCCGCATTGCAGATCACCGTCTCGCCCTCCGCGCCGCAGGCCGCCAGCATGGCGTTCTCCGTGGCGCCCACGCTGGGTGTGGCCAGCACGATCTGGCAGCCGGTTAGCTTCCGCGCCCGGCACCGCAGGGTCCCGCCTGCGTCGTCAATGTCCGCCCCCAGCGCCCGCAGGGCCGCCAGGTGCAGGTCGATGGGCCGCGGCCCCAGCTCGCACCCGCCGGGATAGCTCAGCTCCGCCCAGCCGCACCGCGCCAGTATCGCCCCCAGAAAGATCACGGACGACCGCATCCGCCGCATCAGCGTCTGGGGTATGTCGCACCGCGTCAGCGTGGTGCTGTCCACCAGCAGGTCGTCTCCGTCCCACTGCACGGCGCAGCCTAAGTACCGCAGGATATCCGCCGCCGAGTCCACATCGCTCAGGTGCGGACAGCCCTCAATGCGGCACACATCCCCGCTGAGCAGCGTGGCGGCCAGAATGGGCAGTACGCTGTTTTTCGCGCCCTGCACCGCTACCTCGCCCCGCAGCGGCGTGCCGCCCTCTATGGTGATATACCTCATGTGCCCTCCCTTTCCCGTCCATCCAACAGCTATGCCATTGTATGAACGGACAGGGGAGAGGGGTGACTCCCTTACTTCCGCACCAGCGCCATGACCGTGTCGTAGATACGCGCCGTGGCGTCGGGGATACCCAGCTCCTTCATGGCCCGGGCCATGGAGGAGCGCTTTTCGTTATCGGAGAGGATGGCCTCCACGGCCTTATACAGCCCGTCGCCGGTGCTCTCCGGCTCGGTGATGACCACTGCGCCGCCGTGCTTTTCCAGCAGCCGCGCGTTCTTCTCCTGATGGTTGTTGGTGACATAGGGTGATGGCACCATCACCGTGGGCTTGCCCAGCGCCGTCAGCTCACTGATGGTGGAGGCCCCGGCGCGGCACAGCACCACGTCCGCCGCCGCCATCACCACATCCATGTCATAGATATACTGCCGCACGTCCAGCCGGTCGGACTTGGGCAGGCCCAGCTCCCGCAGCTTCTGCTCCATGGCCTCCCAGCCGCCCTTGCCCACCGCGTGGATGTGGCGGAAGGGATAGCCCTCTGCGTCCTCCCGGCGGAAGAAGTCCACCATGCACTCGTTCATGTGGCTGGCGCCCAGGCTTCCCCAAAAGGATACCACAAGGGGTGCCTCATCGTCAAAGCCCAGCTTTTTCCGGGCCTCCTCCCGGCTCAGCCGGAAGAAATCCCCCCGCACCGGCGTCCCGGTGACGGCGATGCGCTCCGGGTGCTTGTAGTGCTGCCGGCAGTCCTCAAAGCCCACCATGATGACGTCGGCATAGTTCTCCAGCATCTTCGTGGTCAGCCCCGGCACCATGTTGCTCTCATGCACCGCCGTGGGGATGTGTGCCCTGGCCGCCGCCTTCACCATGGGATAGCTGGCGTAGCCGCCGGTGCCCACCACCAGGCCGGGCTTGAAATCCCGCAGGATGGCCCGCGCCTGCCGTCCGGAGGACGCCAGCACCCGCACCGTGTGCAGGTTGTGGCGTATGCCCGCCGCATTCAGCTTCCGCTGAAAGCTGCTGACCTCCACCGCGGCGTAGTCGTACCCCGCCTTGGCCACCAGCTCGCGCTCCATGCCCGTGGGCGTGCCCACGAACAGCACGGCCGTTTCCGGGGCCTTCTCCTTCATATACCCCGCCAACGCAAGGGCAGGGTTTACGTGTCCCGCGGTGCCGCCGCAGGTAAATATCACTCTCATTCTGCTGCTCCCTGGAACCGCCGCGGCGGTCCGACCTCTATATTTTGATACGAATAGTAGTTTTCCTGCAATAAAATACGGAATGTTGTCAAATCCTGCGCTTTTATCCCGCCCGTGCCGCCGGTATCTGTCGCGATACGCTCAGCACGATGCCCATCTCCACCAGCTGCAAACACAGCGCCGTGCCGCCGTAGCTGAAGAAGGGGAGGGAGATGCCCGTGGTGGGCACGAAGCCGGACACCACGGCGATGTTCAGAAATGTCTGCAAGGCCAGGTGGGTCATCACGCCCACCGTCAGCAGCGCGCCGAACCGGTCCCGGGCGTGCAGGGCGATCCAGAAGCCCCGCAGGATCAGCATGGAGAAGATCAGCATGATAACACACGCGCCGATCAGTCCCAGCTCCTCGCAGATCACGGAAAAGATGAAGTCGTTGTACTGCTCCGGCAGGTACAGGAACTTCTGCCGTCCCCGGCCCAGTCCCACGCCCAAAAGGCCGCCGGATCCAATGGTGATCAGGCTCTGTGCCAGCTGGTAGCCGTCGCCGTAGTAGTCCTCCCACGGGTTGTGCCACATCTCGATACGGGCCGCGCCGTATCGGATGACGCCCGCCTCCGCCAGCTTCACGAACAGGAAGGCCAGTGCGCTGACGCCGCCGACGCCCACCGCCACCAGCCAGCCCTGTATGCCGCCCACGATCATCAGCACCGCGCCGGTGGCGAAGATCAGGACGGTGCCCGACAGGTGCGGCTCCAGCATCATCAGCACGCCGATGACCGCCAGCAGCGCCACATAGGGCAGTATGCCCTGCCGCCACGTCAGCATCTTCTCTCGCTTTTTCGAAATGGTGTCGGAAAAGTAGACGATGACCGCTAACTTGGCGATCTCCGAGGGCTGGAACTGGAACACGCCCTTGATGCCCAGCCATCGGGTGGCTCTGTTGGCGGTGATGGCCAGCGGGTTGTGGGGGATAATGACCAGTATCAGCAAGAACAGCGCCAGCCCCACCAGCAGCCGTCCCGCGCCGCGCCAGCGCTGATAGTTGATCTTGCTGACGATGAACATGGACACAAGACCCAGCGCTGCGAAGGCGGCCTGCCGCTTGAAGTAGTAGGTGCCGTCCCCGGTGTCGTAATAGGCCCGGGGAAAGCTGGCGGAAAACAGCATGATCAGGCCGATGACCGTCAGCAGCAGTGTCAGGATCAGGAAGGGGAGATCCATCTGCCCGCGGGCGGCTTCCTTATGCCGGCGCTCCACCTGTCGCATCCGTTCCTGCTGGGCCTTCCGGGCGCGCTGTTCCTCCCGTGTCATAGTCTCCCTCCTTCCCTGTGAAAATAGTGCGAAGCCTTAGAAGCTGAAGCGCTGGCACACGGCCAGATAGGCGATGACGCAGCCTATGACACTGACGGCGGTGAACACCGCCACCACCTTGGTCTCCTTCCAGCCGCACATCTCAAAGTGATGGTGCAGCGGCGCCATCTTGAAGATGCGCTTGCCGTGGGTCAGTTTGAAATAGCCCACCTGGATAATGTCGCTCAGTGTCTCGCAGATATACACGATGCCCACCAGGATCAGCACCAGCGGCATATCATAGGCGAAGGCCAGCGCCGCCACGGCGCCGCCCAGAAACAGCGACCCCGTATCGCCCATGAACACCTTGGCCGGATAGTGGTTGTACAGCAGGAACCCCAGCAGACCGCCCACCAGTGCGCCGGAGAACAGCCCCAGCTGCTCGAAGCCGGGCCAGATCACCGCCATCACCAGGAAGAACAGACCCACCGGCACGGTCACACTGCTGCTCAGTCCATCCAGACCGTCCGTGATATTCACGGCGTTGACGGTGCCCACGATCACAAAGGCCGCGAACACCAGATACACGATCCACGGCAGCACGATGTGGGTGTTCCAGAAGGGAATATACAGGTTGGGGCTCAGCATCCCCTCGTACCGCATCAGGCACAGGAACGCCACCGCCGCCGCCAGCTGCAAAATAAACTTCTGCGGCGCGGTCAGGCCGGTGTTCTGGTGGTGCTTCACCTTCTGATAGTCGTCGATATATCCGATAGCGCCGAATACCAGCGCGAACAGGTACACATACAGGTGTACGAAGCTGCCGGCCATCATCCGCTGCCAACCCAACACGACGATGGTGAGGCCGATGCCGATGATGAACATCAGCCCGCCCATGGTGGGAGTGCCCTGCTTCGTCATGTGCCAGGAGGGCCCGATCTCCTTGATGGACTGTCCCGCCTTCAGCTTTACCAGCGCCGGTATCAGCAGCTTGCCTGCGATGGCGGTGACGATAAAGCATACCGCGACAGGCAGCACGATCTCCATAATTCCCATACTATCTTGCTCCTTCCCTCCGCGCCGCGCGGAGGTCTTTTCTTTATTTCTGCGTTTCCTTCAGGTGCTCGGCCACGATGACCCGTTCATCCATGGGATAGTGCTTGTGGTCGATCTCCTGGTAATCCTCGTGGCCCTTGCCGGCCAGTACGATCACGTCGCCCGGCTGGGCGTGGTCCATGGCGTAGTGAATGGCGGCCACCCGGTCGGGGATCACCGCATAGGGTGTGTCATAGCCCTTCAGTCCCACCAGAATGTCGTTGATAATGGCCTCCGGCTTCTCCGTCCGGGGGTTATCGCTGGTTACGATGACAAAGTCTGCCAGCCTTGCGCCGATCTCACCCATCACGGGCCGCTTCGTCTTATCCCGGTCGCCGCCGCAGCCGAACAGCGCCACCACCCGCCCCTTGGCGAAGGCCTTGGCGGATTGCAGCACCTTTTCCAGCGCGTCCGGCTTGTGGGCATAGTCGTTCAGCACGGTGTAGCCCGTTCCCGGCGTAGGGATGATCTCCATCCGGCCCTTCACGCCGTGGTTCTTCGCCAGTGCGTTGGCACACTCCGCCAGCGGCACGCCCAGGTTCCAGCAGCAGGCCATGGCGTCCAGCGTGTTGTACACGGTGAACAGCGCCGGTATGCCCACGTGGACGTGGCACCATTCCGTGTCCGCCTCCGCGTCAAAATCCACGCAGCCGGGCTCCAGCGCCACGTTCTTCGCCATCAGGTCCGCCTGACCGTTCACGGAGTAGGAAAAACGCCGTGGGCAGGTGGCATCGGCCATCAGCCGTTCCGCCCAGGGGTCGTCGGCGTTGTAGATGCCCACGTCGCACTGCCGCATCAGCAGCGCCTTGGCGTCGCAATAGGCCTCCATGGTCTTGTGGAAGTCCAGATGGTCCCGGCTCAGGTTGGTGTAAATGCCCACCGCGAAGGGTATGCCGTACACCCGGTCCAGCATCAGTGCGTGGGAGGACACCTCCATCACCACATGGGTGCAGCCCGCGTCGGCCATCTCCCGCAGCAGCTTCTGCAGCTCGAAGGACTCCGGCGTGGTGCGCTCGGTGTGCAGCACTCGGTCGCCGATCATATTCTGTATCGTGCCGATCAGGCCCACCTTGGCCCCGGCCTTCTGTTCCAGAATGCTCTTGATGAGGTAGGTGCTGGTGGTCTTGCCGCTGGTACCGGTGATGCCGATCATGGTCATCTCCCGTGCGGGGTGATCGAAGCGATTGCCGCCCACCACTGCCAGCGCCCGGCGGCTGTCCGCCACCCGGACGAAGGGCGCGCCGTCCTCCGGCGCGCGCTCGCACAGCACGCAGGCAGCGCCCTTCTCCCGTGCCATGGGGATATATTTATGTCCGTCTGTCTCCGCGCCGGTGACGGCGATGAACAGATCGCCCGATTCCACCAGCCGCGAGTCGTACCGTACCTCCCGGATGTCGCTATCCAGCTCGGCGTTTGTTTCCAGAATATCCAGCCCGTTCAACAGCTCACGCAGTTTCATCATCAACTCTCCTTTGCATCTGTGCGTAATGGTATACACACTATTCTACCACATTTCGTCCGCGGACAAAAGGGAACCGTGTGCTCTGTTGGGCGCAAAACGTGTGGCGTCAGTCCGTCACGGACGTGTCGCCCAGCTGCACGGTAATGACCGTGCCGGCCTCCACCTCCGTACCCTCGTCGATGGACTGGCTCAGTACCCGGACGGAGCTGGACTCGCTGCCCGTGGTGCCGGAGAACCGTATCAGCAGCCCTGCCGCCGTGGCGGTGGTGTTGGCCTCTGAGGGCGTCTTGCCGATGAGATGCGGCACCACGCACTTGTCCGTGGACTTCTCCTCGCCGACGTACAGGATAACGCTGGACTTGCCGGGGATGATGGCGCCGCCGGCCGGCGTCTGGTCGGTGATCGTCTCGCCGTCGCCCACGATCTTATAGCTCAGCGCGCGGTCCTTCAGCTTCGCCTTGGCCTCCTCCACGCTCATGCCGATGACGTTGGGCACCGTGGTGTCCATGCCCAGCAGCTCCTCTGCGGAGTAGCTGGGCTCCACGCCCAGATAGGGCAGGATCTCCGCCATGACGGTGCTGGCGGTGGGTGCCACCATGTTGCCGCCGGAGACATAGGTTCCCGTGGCGCGGCTGGGGGTGTCCATGGTGATGAGCATAATGACCTGCGGGTCGTCCGCCGGCGCGAAGCACAGGAACGACACCACCACATCGCCGGTCTGGCCCTTATCGGCCGTGCCGGTCTTGCCGCCGATGCGGTAGCCCGCCACCTGGCCGTTCTTGCCGGTGCCGCTGGCCACCACGTATTCCAGGCACTCCCGCACCGTGGCGGAGGTCTGCTCGCTGATGACCTGCCGCACCGGCGTGTCGTCGTGGCGGTAGGTCACGTTCCCGTTACTATCGGTGATGCGCTCCACCAGATACGGTGTGTGCAGATACCCGCCGTTGACGCAGGCCGCCTGCGCCGCGATCAGCGCCAGGGGCGTCACGGTGAAGTTCTGGCCGAAGGCGTAGCAGGCCAGGTCCAGCTGGGTAAAGCTGCTGTCCGCGGCAAACACGCCCACGGCCTCACCGCCCAGGTCGATGCCCGTGGTGTTCATCAGCCCGAAGGACCGCATATACTCGTAGAATTTCTCGCTGCCGATCCGCAGCCCGTAGTTGATGAACGCCGGGTTGCAGGAGTTCCCCACCGACTGCACCAGTGTTTGTAAGCCGTGGCCGTTCTTGTTGGAGCAGTGGATGGTATAGCCGGAGATATTCACGCTGCCGCCGCAGTTGACGGTGGTGGTCTTATCCACCACGCCCTCCTCCAGCGCCGCCGACAGGGTCAGGATCTTAAACGTGGAGCCCGGCTCGTAGGTATCGTTCAGCGCCTTGTTGCGCCATTGCAGCAGCTGCATATCGGCCACGGTGCTCTCCCCGCGCTCGATACGCTCCTGCAGCGTCTGGTCGCTGACGGTCAGAAAGTCGTTCAGATCGTAGTTGGGATACGACGCCATGGCCAGTATGCCGCCGGTCTTGGCGTCCATCACGATGCCGCTGGCGCCGTTGGCGGCGGAGAACTTATCCACCATGCTCTCGATGCCCTTTTCCAGATAGTACTGGATGGTGGTGTCCAGCGTCAGCGTCAGGTCGCTGCCGTTCTTGGCGGCGAAATACTGCTCATAGGTATACAGCATATCGTTCTCCGCCTGATCCTTGGAGGAGATGACCAGTCCGCTCTGCCCCTCCAGCTCCTTCTCGTAATAGGCCTCCAGCCCATACAGCCCCGTGTTCTCGTCGCCCACGAAGCCGATGACCTGCGCCGCCAGCGAGCCGTAGGGATAGTACCGCTTCGTGTCCGCCACCAGGTGTACGCCCGCGATCTTGTTCTCGTCCACATACGAGCGCACCTTGGCCGCCGTGTCCTCGTCCGCCCGCAGCTGTATGACCTCATACTGGGACTTCACGTTGTCCATTCGTTTCCGGATGGCCGAGGCGTCCTTGCCCAGGATCTCCGCCAGCCCTGCCGCCAGCGACTCCTTCGTCCAGCTGACGGGATCTTCCGTGTCGTTCACCGCGTTGTCGATCTCCAGCGGGGAGAGAATGATGGTCTCCGCGCTGGAGGAGATCGCCAGAATGTTGCCGCCGGCGTCATAGATGGTGCCCCGGTTAGCCGTCACCACCGTCCGCCGTGTCTGCTGGTTCACAGCCTTGCCCTGCAATTCCTCATGCCGGGTGATCTGCAGGTCGAACAGCCGGAAAAACAGCAGCACGAACATCACGACGCCCATCAGGATCATCAGTACAAAGGATCGGGTCTGAATGATCCGGTTGGCCCGCCGTACGTTCTCGTTTTTTCGGTTGGAATTTTGGTTTTCTGCCACGATAGTGCCTCCTGTTTTGCCGTCGGACCCTGCTCCGGCGCCGCCGCGCCCTGCTGTTATAGACCAAGCAAGGAGCAAGAAGTCGCCTTCTTACTCCTCGCGCTTATACTATACTTTCCCTCAGCGGAAATATTCCAGTACATACGCCCACAGCGACTCTGCCTTTTCGGTAAAGCCGTTCAGCGCCGCCGCGCCGCCCGCGGCGTATACCTCCACGCTGTCCGCACCGGACAGGTCGATGTACTGTATCTGGCCGCTGCTGGGCTTGCTCATGCCCGCCGCCTCTGCCGCCGCCTTCACGGTGGCCAGATCGAAGGTGCGCTCATACGCTGTCAGCAGCGCCACGTGCTCCTCCTCCAGGGCGGAGATCTCCCGCTTGATGGAGGACACATTATCGGAAATGCCGGTCAGCTTCACATAGCACAGCATCAGCGCGATGACCATGCCCACCACCAGCACCGTTCCCAGCAGCAGAACAGGGGAGGGGCGCACCGCGGCCCGTGCCGCGCTCTGCCGCCGCTGTACCGGCTGTACCTCCGGCTGCGCCGGCCGTACCTTCTTCTGGGGGAGCTTTCCGGCCTCGTCCAGCTGCTTTTCCCGCGCCAGCGCGTCCAGATCATATGCCAGGCTGCCGTAGGTGGCGCCGTGACGATAGTTGGCCATGTAAAACTCCCTCCTTTCTCCGTCGGTTCTTTTCCGCCGATACTTTGTTGCAGCCGTTTGCCATACACAAAGTATGGCTGCACGTCTGCGCCGCGTTTCGGCGAAAAATAACTCGCCGGATGTGGTTCTTTTCCGCCGATACTTTGTTGCAGCCGCTTGCCATACACAAAGTATGGCTGCACGTCTGCGCCACGTCTCGGCGAAAAATAACTCGCCGGATGTGGTTCTTTTCCGCCGATGCTTTGCTGTTATACCTTCTCCGCCACCCGCAGCTTGGCGCTGCGTGCGCGGGGGTTGTGTGCCAATTCCTCTTCGCCGGATACGATGGGCTTCCGGCTCACCAGCTTCAGCTTCGGCTTCCTGCCGCATACGCACACCGGGAACTCCGGCGGGCAGATGCAGCCGGTGGCCAGCTCCTGCAAGGTCTTCTTGATGATCCGGTCCTCCAGCGAGTGGAAGGAGATCACCGCCAGCCGCCCGCCTGTGTTCAGATGCGCCGCGGCCGCCTCCAGCATGGGCGGCAGGGCGTCCAGTTCGCCGTTGACGGCGATGCGTATGGCCTGAAAGCTCCGCTTGGCCGGGTGCTGCTTCTCCCGCAGCGCCTGTGGCGGCATAGCGGACTTGATGATGTCCACCAACTCCAGCGTTGTTTCGATAGGCTGCTGCTCCCGGTGCTGTACGATCCGCTTGGCGATGGCCGGCGCATAGCGCTCCTCGCCGTACTCAAACAGGATGCGCCGCAGCTCCTCATAACTCCAGCTGTTCACCACCTCACGGGCGGTGAGATACGCCGTCCGGTCCATCCGCATATCCAGCGGCGCGTCGTGCATATAGCTGAAGCCCCGTTCCGCGTCGTCCAGCTGTGGGGAGGAGACGCCCAGGTCGAACAGCATACCGTCCGCCCCGTCTATGTGCAAGTCGGCGAGGATGTCGCCGATGCGGTCAAAATTGCTGTGGACCAGCGTCACCCGGTCCCCGTAGTCCGCCAGACGCTCCTGCGCGGCGGCAATGGCCGTCTCATCCCGGTCGATGCCGATGAGCCGTCCGGTGGTCAGCCGTTTTACGATCTCCAGCGAGTGACCCGCCCGGCCCAGCGTGCCGTCCACATAGATGCCGTCGGGCTTGATGGCCAGCGCGTCCAGGCACTCGTGCAGCAGCACCGGCACATGGCCGTAGTCCTTCTCCTGCGTCACGGTGCTCACAGGCCCATCTCCGCCATGGCGCTCTCCAGCTCGCCGGAGGCGAAGGCGTCGTTCTCCACGGCGGCCCAGCGCTCAGCGTCCCAGATCTCCGCCCGGTCAAAGCTGCCGATGACCACGACCTCTCTGGTCAGCCCCGCATACTCCCGCAGCTTGGCGGGGATGAGGATGCGTCCCTGGCCGTCCGGCTCGCAGTCCGCCGCGTAGGCGAACAGCGCCCGCAGCTTTTTCACCTCGTTGTAGGACAGCGCCTTCAGCTTGTCCATAAACGCCGCCCAGCTCTCGTCGGAGTACACCGACAGGCAGTGGTCCTGCCCCACGGTGATGTGGAACGTCTGGCCCAGCTCCTTCCGCAGCGCGGCAGGAATAAAGAGGCGCCCCTTGGCGTCGATCGTGTGTGCATACTGACCGGTCATGGGTCCGCCTCCTTCCGAAAAAAATAGTCCCCGGTGGAAAACCGTGGGAACATCCCCCACAAATATGGATATTGCCCCCACAATTCACCACTAACGAGGTTAGTATACATAATCCCTGGCAAAATTGCAAGGGAAAATTATGTCTACCGCCACGGCAAAAGCCAGATATTCCGCCGGTTTTCGGCCCAATTTTTCCACTTTTTGAAACGTCTGTTCGATGAACATAAGCGAAAAACTCCGGCGGGCACAAGATTTTGTGCCCGCCGGAGCCTGTTAACACAAGATGAGGATTTCTTGTGGAAATCGCAGAAAAATTTACGTGGATTTTATAGATTTTCCACAAAGTCTATAACTGCCGCCGGATACCGCGGCGGCAGCGGCGTTTGCCGCCGGTCGGGATCGGCCTCGCTTTCCGTCCGAAAAGACGGACCGCCGCAGACTCTGCCTGCGGCGGTCAACGTAAATACTGTGTGGGGGAGGGGAGCGCTCAGCGCTGGCCCTCGCTCTTTTCAGCGGCGGACTCGTTCAGCTGCTGGCGCTGGGCCTGCATCTGCTCCTTGCTGGCGGCCCGGAACCGCGCCCGGGACTCCTGTACCTCTGTCAGCGCGGCCTGGATGGCCTCCTCGGTGCGGCGCAGCGCGTCCTCGGTGTAGGTGTTGGCCACGTGATACAGCTCCTTGCTGCGGTCCTCGGCCCGGCGGATGATCTCGCTGCTCTTCTGGCGTGCCAGCTGCAGTGTCTCGCTCTCGGACACGATGGTGCGGGCGTCCAGCTCCGCCTGACGCAGTACCTCCTGCGCCTCCTTCTTGGCCCCGGCCACATACTCGCTGCGGGCGGCGATCAGCTCCTGGGCCTTTTTCAGCTCCAGAGGCAGCTTGGCCCGGATCTCATCCAGCAGATCCAGCGCCTCGTCCCGGACGATGATACATTTGTCAGAGCTGAAGGCCACGCTTTTTGCCTCGTCGATCATGCCGTAGAGCATATCCAACAGGCGCTGTACATCTTTCTCTTCCATAGTGCGGTCCGTTCCTTTCTTTTTGTCGGCGCCGGGAGGCTCAACCCCGCTGCCGCATCAATTCCTCGGCGACCGGCGCCGGTACATACTTTTCCAATGGCTGGTGGTAGCGGATCATCTCCCGCACCATGGTGGAGCTGAAGTGCTCATACGCCGCACTGGCGGGCAGCAGCACCGTCTCCAGCCCGGGACAGATACCGCCGTTGATGCGCGCCATCTGGGCCTCCAGCTCCCAGTCGGCGCAGTTCCGCACGCCCTTCACCAGAATGTGCGCGTCCTTGCTGCGTACAAAGTCCGCCAGCAGCCCGGACCAGTTCTCCACCTCCACGTTGGGGATGTCCGCCACGGACTGGCGGATCAGCTCCAGCCGGCGCTCCGGCGTGAACATAGGCTGCTGCTTCTGGCAGTTCACCATCACGCACACGCACACCTTGTCAAAGCACCGCGCCGCCCGGCGGATGATATCCAGGTGTCCCAGCGTGATGGGGTCAAAGCTGCCGGGGTAAATGGCGATATTCATTCCGTATCCTCATTTCCGCCGCGATGATACACCGTCAGCTTGATCTTGCCGTATTTGTACTCCCGATACAGGGCATAGGGCGCGGGCATCTCCGGCAGCACCGTGTCCGCCGCGCTCTCTGCTATGATTATACCATGTGCACGGCAAATGTCAAACGCTGCGATATCCGTCAGCGCCTGCTGCAAAAGCCCGCTGGCGTAGGGCGGGTCGAGGAACACGATGTCGAACTTCTCCCCGCTGCGAAGATACGGCAGCGCGTCCCCCTGCCGCACCCTGGCCCTGTCCGCCAGGCGGCACAGCGCCAGGTTCTCCTGTATCAGCTTCACCGCGTCCGCCCGCCGGTCGATGAACACGCACTCCGCCGCGCCCCGGCTCAGCGCCTCGATGCCCAGCTGTCCGGTACCGGCGAACAGGTCCAGCACCCGCCGTCCCTCGATGTCGAATTGTATGATGGAGAACAGGCTCTCCTTCACCTTGCCGGTGGTGGGCCGTGTCTCCAGCCCCTCCAGCTCCTTCAATACCCTGCCTCTGGCAGTTCCCGTGATCACGCGCATAGTCCGTTACCCCCTGGGGTCAAAATGTTCAAAGATGACCAGGTTTCCGGCCGCCTCGGCCTTTTCCATAGTCTCCCTGTCCCGCACGGTCCAGCTGGCCTCCTGCACCTTGTAGAAGCCCCGGCACAGCCGCAGGGACAGATTGCCCCGGTCCTCAAACCGATAGGCGATGAAGTCCGGCCGCGTCCGCACGTTCAGCAGCAGGTTCGCCAGGATCCACCGGATACCGCCCGGCAGATGCTGCGCGTCTCCGTGGGCGGTGAAGTTCTCACTCAGCTGTCCCCGCAGGATATCCGGCTCGTTCTGCCACAGCCACATCAGGCACCGGGGGTCGAAGGACTCCACGCAGTACGCGCCCTTGTACTTCTTCAGCACCCTGCTGGCCGCCGCGGCCAGCGCCTCGGCGTTGCCGCGCTCTGCCTTCAGCTCCACGATCAGCGGCGCCCGGTCCGTGAACAGCGGCAGCACCTCCTCCAGCAGAGGGATCCTCTGCTCCGTCCCCTCCAGCGGGTACTGCTCCAGCACCTCCGCGGTCAGGTCCTCGATCTCCACGTCCGCGCCCGCTGTCCGCAGCAGGGAGGCATCGTGGATCACGGCCAGCTTGCCGTCCTTCATCAGGTGTACGTCCAGCTCCGCGCCGAAGCCGTTGGCCGCCGCCCGCTTGAACGCCGCCATGGAGTTCTCCGGAATACCCTTCTCCCTGTCATGCAGGCCCCGGTGGGCATACCGCCACTGCCGGAAATACGCCTAGTCCATCTTGCCCCGCCGGCACCGCAGGCACAGCAGATACAGCCAGAACAGCACCAGCAGTACAATAATGATAATTATGATCGCTTTCATCAGTCGTTTGTCAGCTCCTCCACCGTATTGTCAATAGCCCCGGCGTCCTCTGTGCCCGCCGCGGCAGTCTGCTTCGGCACCTCCCTGCTGTCGCCGTGCTTCACGAACAGCATGGTCACAAAGGCCAGCGCCGTGAACACCGCCGCGTAGGGGAACAGCACGTGCATTCCGAATTTGTCCATCAGCAGTCCCGACACCATGGGCGTAGCCACCTGCGCCGCCATGGACGCCGTGTAGTAAAAGCCTGTGTACTTGCCCACGTCGCCGCCGGAGGCCAGCTCCACCACCATGGGGAAGGAGTTGACGTTGATGGTGGCCCAGGCGATGCCCGCCAGGGCGAACATGGCGTTCATCAGCATGGTGGGACTTTCGGCGTTGAGGAAGGCGGCCACGGTGAAGGCGGTGGTCAGCATGACCACACCGGCCAGGATGGTCTTTTTCCGGCCTGCCTTGGAGGCGATGAAGCCCACCGGCAGATAGGAGACGATGGCCGCCGCCTGGGCGATGATCAGGGTCAGGTTATAGTCCTTGTGCAGGATGTTGCTGGCATATACGGAATACTTGGAGGTGACGGCGTTGTAGCCGAAGAACCACAGGACGATGGACAGAAGAAGGAGAATCAGGGACCTTACCTCGTCCACGGACAGCTTGCGGCCGCCCTCGGCCTCCTCCTGCTCCTGAGTCTCCTCCTCAATGCCCAGGGCCACGGCCTGCTGCTGCATCTCATAGGCCCACTCCTTCTCCCGGACGGTGAGCATGAAGATTACCAGCGCCACCAGCATGATGGCGGCGATGACGGCGAAATAGCCGGTGTAGCTCATCAGGGAGTTGCGGACGGCGGAGGTGGCGAACACCATGCCCAGGGCCAGCACCAGAATGCCTCCGGCGGAGCCCATCAGGTTGATGACGGCGTTGGCCTTGGAGCGCAGAGGCTTCAGGGTCACGTCCGGCATCAGGGCCACCGCCGGGGACCGGAACACGGCCATGGACACCAGCACGATCAGTAGCAGTACGATGAAGAACACCAGGGTCACCGGACTTTTGGCGGTGGCGTCCCAGGCGCAGGCCTGGCGGGCGGGGACCACATAGTTGGTATAATCGGGGTTGGTGACGGTGCTGCCGTTCTGCTCCACCTGGCTGCGGATCTGGCAGAATTCCTCCTGGGTGAACTTCTGGCTCAGTACGAACTTGTCGCCGCTGGGGGTCAGCAGCGTCTCGTTGGCCTGGCGGTCGTAGATCTGCTCCAGGGCGGCGGGATCGTCGATGGCGGAGACGTCGGACAGGTGCTTCAGCTGGGCGTTGTCCACGAAGGACAGGGCAATGAGCATCACGGCGGCGATCAGCGTGCCCACCACGATAAAGGGGGTCCGGCGGCCCCACTTGCTGTGGTGCTTGTCAGAGATGGCGCCGAACAGGGGCAGCATGAACAGGGCCAGCACATTGTCCAGGGCCATGATGACGCCGGAC
>OHWR01000192.1_pt1 | contig 36370 bp, 31 predicted proteins | sample 1579771 | NCBI WGS metagenome assembly OHWR01 (sample SAMEA3882542, study PRJEB24775) | human gut metagenome | biome: human-associated habitat; feature: intestine environment; material: feces | place: Netherlands | collected 2009/2010 | reverse complement strand
CCCTGCCGTATCCTCCGCCCCGCGTCCTTGTCGTTGCCGCTGTCGATCAGGCAGACGTTTTTCTCATCCAGCCGGAAGAGGCCGATGTTGGTGGGGCTCTTGATGTAATACGTCCTCTCGGTAAGCTGTATCAGTTCGTACATAGCGGTATCCCCTCCGTTACTTTTTTGTATCGCCATCCGATCATGTTTTGTTGCTTCCTTGTCCTGTCATCCTATCAGTTTTTCCGCCTCTTTGTAATGTCATTCTATCATGTTTTGCTGCTTCTTTGTGCTGTCATCCTATCATATTCCCCCGCTTCTTTGTATTGTCATCCTATCATATTTTCCCGCAAAACACAAGCGCCCGGCTGATAGCCGGGCGCCTGCGTACCTCATCTGTATATGGCGCCGCTGGCCGCCACACAGTTCTTTCCGTTGTTTTTGCAGATATACAGCTGCCTGTCCGCCTTTGCGATGAGTGAAAAGTCCTTCAATTCCCGGCCTGTCCCGCACGCAACACCGAAAGAGGCCGTAACAATGTGCCGGTCCGGCAGGTCCTCTCTTGGAACAGCCGTGGCGCGCACCGCGTCAAGAAGCGCACCGGCGATACGGCGGGCCTCCTCCTCGCCGATATCCGGCAGGATCGCCACGAACTCCTCGCCTCCAAAGCGGAAGAGATACCGGTCAGCCGCCGCCAACACCCCGACCACGCTTCCGGCCACACGCCGCAGCGCTTCGTCGCCCTTCATGTGGGAGTAGTTGTCGTTGTACGATTTGAAATCATCCACGTCAAAAATAATGACGCTGACCCGTTCCGGCGCGGTTTTATCGGCAATGAACGTGCCATACGTCTCCATCGCCTTTTTATTCAGTGTTTCCGTCATCACGTCGTTGTAGGCCAGCTTGATGAAAGCGTGACCCATTTCCTTGATGTGCCGTTCGTTGGCAGACTGCCGAAGGAAGATGGACCGCAGCACGATAAAACCTACAATGATGGAAAATCGCAGCAGGAAATGCTTGAACAGATCATAGTTCTCCGCGTAGGGAAGCTGTCCGGGCAGCCACCAGCTGATCAATATCAGAACACATACCGCCACGGTATCCACACGGCGGTATGTGGGCGCGATCATGATCGCAAACAGATAGCACATGGAGATGGACAACCCGACCCGGTGAAAGTTGCAGGAGACCATAAAGACGGTAACGCTGGCGATCACCACCCCATAGTAGGCCAGCAGCGCAAACCGCGCCGGCGGCGCATCGTATTCTCCTCCACGCTTTTTATAGGCGATCGTAAACACCAGCATCGCCAGCGAGCCGCCGATCATCATGTAAAGCGGCACCATGTCAATGGGGATCATCGAGCGCGCCGCGATGTTCTTGACCAGGTAGATCCCGTTGGTCAGTATAAACAGAATGGCTGCATAAAATACGACCGAAAAATTCTGCCGCATAAGGATGCTCTCCACAGTCGGAATCTCATCGATCTGTATTCCCAGCACACGATCACTAAAGCTCTTAAACCTGGCAAACGCCATATCCGATATCCAGCAGGACACCCTCTGCACAATATCGACCTTATTCCCTCGTCTTTCCATACGATCCCTCCAGCAAATAATACGACCCCGTTTGTCTGCTTTTGTTGATCTATTGTTATATTTTACCATGCTTCCGCCCAAAACACAAGCGCCCGGCTGATAGCCGGGCGCCTGGTATTATGATTATGCGGGAAATCGAGCCCTTACTTGGCGTCCTTGATGGCAGCCTGTGCGGCGGCCAGACGGGCGATGGGCACGCGGAAGGGGGAGCAGGACACATAGTCCAGACCCACGCGGTGGCAGAACTCCACGCTGGAGGGGTCGCCGCCGTGCTCGCCGCAGATGCCGAGCTTGATGTCCGGGCGGGTGGCGCGGCCCAGCTTGCAGGCCATATCCACCAGCTTGCCCACGCCGACCTGATCCAGCCGGGCGAACGGATCGCTCTCATAGATCTTGTTGTCGTAGTAAGCGGGCAGGAACTTGCCGGCATCGTCACGGCTGAAGCCAAAGGTCATCTGAGTCAGGTCGTTGGTACCGAAGGAGAAGAACTCCGCCTCGGTGGCGATGGCATCAGCGGTCAGCGCAGCGCGGGGGATCTCGATCATGGTGCCCACCAGGTACTTCATGTTCATACCGGCAGCAGCCAGCTCCTCGTCAGCGGTCTTGACCACCACGTCCTTGACGAACTTCAGCTCCTTGACCTCGCCCACCAGGGGGATCATGATCTCAGGAACCATGTTCCAGTCGGGGTGCTTCTTCTGGACGTTGATGGCAGCGCGGATGACGGCACGGGTCTGCATGACGGCGATCTCCGGGAAGGTGACGGCCAGACGGCAGCCGCGGTGGCCCATCATGGGGTTGAACTCATGCAGGGAGGCGATGATGGCCTTGATGTCGGCCACGGTCTTGCCCATATCCTTGGCCAGCAGCTCGATGTCCGCCTCCTCGGTGGGAACGAACTCGTGCAGAGGGGGATCCAGGAAGCGGATGGTGACGGGGCAGCCCTCCATGGCCTCGTAGATGCCCTCGAAGTCGCCCTGCTGCATGGGCAGCAGCTTGGCCAGAGCCTTCTCGCGCTGCTCCTTGGTGTCGGAGCAGATCATCTCGCGGATGGCGGCGATACGGTCGCCCTCGAAGAACATGTGCTCGGTACGGCACAGGCCGATACCCTGGGCACCCAGAGAGCGGGCGCGGGCGGCGTCGGCGGGGGTGTCGGCATTGGTGCGGACCTTCAGCCGGCGGAACTTGTCGGCCCAGGCCATGATGCGGCCGAAATCGCCGCCCACATTGGCGTCCACGGTGGGCATAGCGCCGTCGTAGATATTACCGGTGGAGCCGTCCAGGCTCATCCAGTCGCCCTCGTGGTAGGTCTTGCCTGCCAGGGTAAACTGCTTGTTGGCCTCGTCCATGTTGATGGCGCCGCAGCCGGAGACGCAGCACTTGCCCATGCCGCGGGCCACAACGGCCGCGTGGGAGGTCATACCGCCGCGGACGGTCAGGATGCCCTGAGCGGCCTTCATGCCCTCGATGTCCTCGGGAGAGGTCTCCAGACGGACCAGGACCACCTTCTCGCCCCGGGCAGCCCACTCCTTGGCGTCCTCGGCGTTGAACACGATCTTGCCGCAGGCAGCGCCGGGGGAGGCGGGCAGCGCCTTGCCCACCGGCTCGGTGGCCTTCAACGCCTTGGGGTCGAACTGGGGGTGCAGCAGGGTATCCAGGTTGCGGGGATCGATCATGGCCACGGCCTGCTGCTCGGAGATCATGCCCTCGTCCACCAGGTCGCAGGCGATCTTCAGAGCGGCGGGAGCGGTGCGCTTGCCGTTGCGGCACTGCAGCATGTACAGCTTGCCGTGCTCCACGGTGAACTCCATATCCTGCATATCGCGATAGTGGTCCTCCAGGATATTGCAGACCTTCACGAACTCGTCATAGGCCTCGGGGAACTTCTCAGCCATCTCGGCAATGGGCATGGGGGTACGCACGCCGGCCACCACGTCCTCGCCCTGGGCATTGGTCAGGAACTCGCCCATCAGCTTCTTCTCGCCGGTGGCGGGGTCACGGGTAAATGCCACGCCGGTGCCGCAGTCGTCGCCCATGTTGCCGAAGGCCATGGACTGCACGTTGACGGCGGTGCCCCAGGAATAGGGGATGTCGTTGTCGCGGCGGTACACGTTGGCGCGGGGGTTGTCCCAGCTGCGGAACACGGCCTTGATGGCGCCGATCAGCTGCTCCTTGGGGTCGGTGGGGAAGTCGCTGCCGATCTTGGACTTGTACTCGGCCTTGAACTGCATGGCCAGCTCCTTCAGATCCTCGGCGGACAGCTCCACGTCCTGGGTCACGCCCTTCTTCTCCTTCATGGCGTCGATCAGCTGCTCAAAGTACTTCTTGCCAACCTCCATGACCACATCGGAATACATCTGGATAAAGCGGCGATAGCAATCCCACGCCCAGCGGGGGTTGTTGGACTTCTTGGCGATCACGTCCACCACGTCCTCATTCAGACCCAGGTTCAGAATGGTGTCCATCATGCCGGGCATGGAGGCGCGGGCGCCGGAGCGCACGGATACCAGCAGGGGATTTTCCAGATCGCCGAACTTCTTGCCGGTGATCTTCTCCATCTTCTCGATATACTCCATGATCTCCGCCATGATCTCGCCGTTGATCTGGCGGCCGTCCTCGTAATACTGAGTGCAGGCCTCGGTGGTGATGGTGAAGCCCTGGGGCACGGGCAGACCGATATTGGTCATCTCCGCCAGGTTCGCACCCTTGCCGCCCAACAGCTCACGCATCTTGGCGTTGCCTTCGGTGAACAGGTAACAATACTTCTTGCTCATTGCAGTTCCTCCGTATATTAAATAGTTGTACCAAACATTGAGAACAATTTATTATAGTCATATTTTTTTTCAAAAGCAACCCTGTCGCGGATATTTTTACAAAAAATGTTGTTTCCTCTGCGGACACTCGCCGTAAACCGATAACACATTTCCGTTTCCTCTATTTTCCGTCCTTTTTGGCGCAGCACCCGCAAAGCCGCCGTCCCGGCGCGCTTCTCCCGGCGGAACGGGGGGAAGATTTTGTGTCTTGCCTATTCCCCAACTCCTGTGGTATACTATTATATTGAATTAATAGGCACTTTACCGGGAGGTACGCGCATGGTCCAGCTGCCCCAGGAAAACAGCATATTCACCCGCACCGTGCGCCGCGCCGCCGGGGAGGACCGTCTCAGCCACGCGGTCATCCTGACGGGCCGGGGTGACCTGACCGCCGCTGCCCGGTTTCTCGCCGCCGCCCACGTCTGCGAGGGAACGGACAGGCCCTGCCTGCGCTGCCGCCACTGCCGCAAGGTACTGGAGGGCATCCACCCGGACGTGATCCCCGTGCTGGATACAGAGCACAAGGAGCTGACGGTGGAGGCAGTCCGCGCCCTGCGTAAGGATGTGTACATCCGCCCCAACGAGGCCCGGCGCAAGGTATACGTCATCTCTGACTGCCGCCAGCTGAACCAGCGGGATCAGGATGTCCTGCTGAAGGTGGTGGAGGAGGGACCGCCCTATGCCGCTTTCATCTTCTGCGCCGACGCTCCCGCCGCCCTGCTGGAGACCGTCCGTTCCCGCTGTACTCTGCTGAAATACAACGGGGAAGACGCGCCCCTCAGCGACGGTACCGCGGAGCTGTGCCGTGCGTTTGCCTCCGGGCGTCTGCTGCCGGTGACCACGGCGCTGCTCTCCCGCGAGCAGTCCCTGAAGCGCGAGACGCTGCAGGCCCAGCTGGAGGAGCTGTGGCGCGCCGCGGCCGAAGCCCTGCTGGTGCAGCAGGGCAAGGCGCGGCCAGATCCCTCCTGTGCGGAGGCAGCCCTTCTGCTGGCGGACAGGCTGACGGCGCGGCAGCTGCTGGGACTGTGCGCGGCCAGTCAGCGCTTTGCCGAACAATGTGACCAAAATGCGGGCGTGGGCCAGATATTGGGCGCCCTCGCCGTGAAATGGGAGGAACTTTTATGACCGATGTGATCTCTGTCCGCTTCCGCAGCGGCTGCAAGGAATACTACTTCGACCCCAAGGGGCTCACGATCCCCGCCGGCACCGACGTGATCGTGGAGACCGCCCAGGGCCCGGAATTCGCCCACTGCGCGGCGGGCAACCACCAGGTGCCCGATGACGCGGTGGTCAAACCCCTGCGGTCCGTCCTCCGCATCGCCACCGACAACGACAAGCACACCGCCGCCTACAACCGCAGCCGTGAGAAGGAAGCCTTCGACGTCTGCAAAAAGAAGATCCAGCAGCACAAGCTGGAGATGAAGCTGGTGCGGGTGGAGTGCAGCTTTGACGGCAGCAAGATTCTGTTTTTCTTTACCGCCGACGGCCGCGTGGACTTCCGCGAGCTGGTCAAGGACCTGGCCAGCGTGTTCCGCGCCCGCATCGAGCTGCGGCAGATCGGCGTCCGAGACGAGGCCAAGATGATCGGCGGCCTGGGCATCTGCGGCCGGCCCTTCTGCTGCGCCCAGTTCATGGACGAGTTCCTGCCCGTGTCCATCAAGATGGCCAAGACCCAGAACCTGAGCCTGAACCCTACCAAGATCTCCGGTACCTGCGGCCGGCTGATGTGCTGCCTGAAATATGAACAGGACGCCTATGAGGATGCCATTAAGCGCCTGCCCAAGAACGACTCTTTCGTCCTGACGCCGGACGGCACCGGCAACGTCAGTGACGTAAACGTGCTGAAGGAGACGGTGAACGTCCGCCTGGATGACCGCACCGACGGTCCCCGCTGCTACCACAACTGCGAGGTCTGCGTCCTGCGGAACGGTAAGGGCAGCCACGACGGTATCACAGTCCCCGACAAGCGCCCCGAGCGCTATGTGGAGCCCCTGGCCGAGGAGGAGCTGCCCACTATCACCCTGCTCAGCGACTTCGACCCGGACGCCGCGGCGGAGAGTGAAAAGAAACGCGGCCGCCGGAGCCGCAGCCGCCGTCGGAGCGACGGCGAGAAGCGCACGGCGGAGAAGTCCGCCGCCCCTGCGGAAAAAGCCCAGCGTTCCGATATCCCCGCCGAGGGCGGCAAGCCCCGCCGCGAGGGCGGTGATCGCCGCCGCAGAAGCGGACGCCGCGGCGGAAACGGCGGTGCCAACGCCGCTGGCAGCACCGGCGCACCCGCACCCAAGGCAGTCAAGCCCGCCGGGGACGGCCAGGGTACCGTGAGCGGTGAGAAGAAGCGCAGCCGCCATCGGCCCCGCCGCAGAAGCGGCGGCAGTAAGCCCAACGGCGGCACGGAGGCGTAAATCATGCGTAAATTCAACGGTTTGCTGCTGGTCAGCGATTTTGACAACACCCTGGTCTACACCGAGGAGGCCCTGCAAAAGTGCGTGGATATGCCCCCCGTCTCTGACGAGAACCGCGCCGCCATCGAGTATTTCATGGCCAACGGCGGCATCTTTTCCGTGGCCACCGGCCGCGCCAAGCCCGCCTTTGAAACGGTTGTGGACGGCATTCCCATGAACGGTCCCACCGTGCTGTTCAACGGCGCGGCTATCTACGACTTCCCGCAGAAGAAGTACCTGGTCACGGCCTTTTTGCCCGACTCCGTCCGGCAGCACGTCACGGAGGTCGTCACCGCCCTGCCCCAGGTGGCTGTGGAGCTGTACCACGATGACAACACCATCCACGCCCTGAACGCCAACGACGTCACCCGCCGTCATATGCACATCACCCACGCGCCGTCCATCGAGGTAGACACCATGGACGACGTGCCGTCCCCCATCAGTAAGGCCCTTTTCTCCACCGAGGAGGCGCACCTGCCCGCCCTGTTGGACTTTCTGGCCTCCCGGCCCTGGTACCACGACTATGAGGTAGTCCCCAGCGCCGTGACCCTGGTGGAGCTGACGGCCAAGGGCGCCAACAAGGGCGGCATGGTCCGGCGTCTGGCGGACCTGCTGGATGTGGCACGGGAAAACGTGATCTGCGTGGGCGACCACGCCAACGACATCAGTATGCTCACCTGGGCCGGCCAGGGCTACGCCCCCGCCAACGCCATTCCCCAGGTGCTGCACACACCCGGCGTCCGCCGCCTGCCCGACTGCCGCGACAACGCCATTGCCCAGCTGATCCGTTCCCTGGACAAGCAGCTTTGAAAAAGAAAAAATCCAAGCCCCCTTTCGGGGCTTGGATTTTTATTTTATCAGGAACAATACAGACCGCGTTTGACCGCCCCGGCCACTGTCCCGCGCTTTTCATCAAAAAAGTTTTTTCGAAAACCCGCCGTTTCCCCCCATTAAAGCCCCTTTTTATAAGGTTTTCTCTTCACAGCAAGGTTTGTTTACAATTTAATCCTTGACGTGAGGGGAAAATCATTGTATCATACGCTTTGTAACTATTTGTAACTTTTAGGGGCTTACACCATGACGCAGGATCAACAACAGAAAAAAGCCGCCGGCCGCGACCCCAACCGGGAGCACATGACCCTATCGGAGCTGTGGCAGCTGTGGCGTGACAATTTAATGAGCTGGCGGAGCTTCTGCGATGAGCACCACGATCTGTTCACCCTGAACATACAAGCGGGCTTCCGCCGCATCGGTCGGTGGCTGTCCGATCTGCGCAGCAATGCGCGGGCTCTGGCGGCCGCCAACCGCGACAGGCGGTTCCCCGAATCCGAATACGGCGCAGCCCAGCTGTTCCTCTTCTTCCGCGGCAGCCTGGAACGCCGGGCCGCCGCCATACGCGAGGGCTTCTCCAACCGGCGCAAGGCACTGACCTGGATGGGCGGCAAACGCCGCCACTTTTTTGAGAAGATGCATCTGCACCCGGTGGCATTCCTGTGCGGCGCCATGGCCATCGCCGCCGCGGCCACCGTTCTGTCCCTGTACACCCTGGGCGCTCAGGTGACCTATGACGGTCAGGACCTTGGCATCGTCTCCTCCCGCCGCGCCGCCGAAAAGGTGGTGGCGGAGCTGGAGGATGTCACCCGCGCGACCACCGGCGACGGCGGCTACACCGTGGATACGGCGCTGCTCACCGCCGAAACAGGCGTTTTCCCCCGCCGCGAGCTGATCTCCGACAACGAGTTTGAAGAGACACTGAGCGACACCCTCGGCGTGGTGGATTACGCCTATGTCCTGTATGTGGACGGCGAAAAGGTGGTGGCCACCACCCGCTCCGGTGCGCTGGAGGACCTGCTGGAGCAGCTGAAGCTGGGCTATGAGACGGCGGACACGGTGAACGCCTACTTCGTGGAGGACGTGGACATCCGGCAGGAGTACGTGGAGTCGTCCTACGTGATGAACCTGGGCTACATCGCCGAGATCCTCAACGAGACGAAGGAGGGCGAGGTGACGTACACCGTCACCTCCGGCGACAGTTATTACAGCATCGCGGAGAAATACGACCTGAGCGTGGAAGCGCTGATGAAGCTGAACCCCGGCTATGACCCGAAGATCCTGCGGGTGGGCGATGTGCTGACCATCAGCAACGCCGTGCCCTATCTGACGGTGGTGAACGTGGAGCGGCAGCGGTACGTGCAGGATGTGCCGTACCAGGTGGAGTACACCGACGACGCGTCCATGTATCAGGGTGAGTATAAGGTCACGTCCCCCGGCGTGTACGGCAAGGCGGACATGACCGCCAACGTGACGTACATCAACGGCGAGGAGACGGAGCGCGAGGTGGTGGCCAGCGTGACGCTGTCCCAGCCGGTGACGGAGCAGCAGCTCCGCGGCACGAAGGAGCGGCCCACCTGGTATCCCACCGGGTCGTTCTCCTGGCCCTGCACCGGCATCCTCACCAGCCGGTTCGGCTATCGAAGCCTGCTGGGCAGCACCTACCACAGCGGCATCGACATCGGCAACAGCTACGGCACGTCCATCTATGCCTCCGACGGCGGCACGGTGACGTACTCCGGCTGGATGAGCGGGTACGGCTATCTGATTATCATCGACCACGGCAACGGGTATCAGACGTACTATGGGCATAACAGCAGTTTGGTGGCGTCCCTGGGGCAGAAGGTCCACAAGGGCCAGCTCATCGCCCGCATGGGCTCGACGGGCCGCTCCACCGGCAACCACTGCCATTTCGGCGTCAAGTTCAACGGCACGTTCGTCAACCCGCTGAACTATCTGTAAACCGCAGCGCCCCTGCCCATCGGCGGGGGCGCCGATCTTTCCCTGCGGCAGGGCGCACGTTTCCGGGGTTGCAAAACCCAAAAACTATGGTACAATAGACCTGCGCCTGTATGTATTTCCCCGCCGGCGGCGGTGGAATGGAGAAACCGTTAAAATGAGGTGAAAAAGATGAAAAAACTGATCGCGCTGCTGTGCGCGGTGTGCGCCGCGGCCATGAGCCTGTGCGTCGCCTGTGCCAGCCCCCTCACCGGCGACACCAGCAACATGGGCCTGTGGATCACCCTGGTGGTCGTGGCCGTCATCGCCGTTGTGGTGCTGCTCATCGTGGGCAAAAAGAAGAAAAAGTAAACAGCGTGCAGACCGCCCCGGGCCAATGGCCCAGGGCGGTTTTTATGCTGCTGGCCCTGGCCATAGACCTAAATCTGGCTGCCTGCGGCGAATAACCCGCCGGCGCTAACGGTATGCTCTATTTCGGCGCATGATCCAGACCCATAAAAAAGAACCGCCCTCGGGTTGTTTCTCACAGGTACACAAAGTGACCTGACCTTTTGTATGGGCAGGCAGTGGCGCAAGCCGCTGCCTGCCTGTTCTTTTTCTGTCTTGATTTTGTCTGTTCTGCGCTTACGACACCTGCGTCTGTGCGGCCATCTGCTGCACGACCATTTCCAGAGAGGGAATGAAGTGGACTTCGGCACTCTCGGCATCTTCTGCGGACATAGCACTGTCTACGACGCCGATGTCGCGGTAGATGATCCGCACCTCCTGCGTACCGTTGCGGTTGTAGCGACCCGGTCTCTTGCCAATGTCGATGCGTTCAATGAACAGCCACAACAGCTCCGGCGTCAACTCGGTTATCTCCGTGTGCCGGCTGGCTTTCTCAATGAAGGCGTCCACGTTGGCGGCGGAGGCTTTCAGCTTCTCCAGCATCGCCTGCTTTTCCGGGATGGCTGCGGTCAGTTGCTTCTGCTCGGCATTGTAGTCGGCGGACAGCATCCGGAACTGCTCGTTGGAGATCTTGCCCAGCACGTTGTCCTCGTAGAGCCGCTTGAACAAGACCGACAGCTCCGCATTCCGCTTCACCATTTTGTCCAGTTCCCGCTCGGTGGCGGTCATCTCCTTGCGGAGCTGTACCGTGTTCTTGCGGTTGATGTAAGCAGCGAACAGGTTCTTCTTTGTTCTCGCGAAGTGCGTCACACGCAGGAGGTCACTGGTTCGAGTCCAGCAGTCTCCACCAAAAAGTTCCTGATTTCGTAAGAAATCAGGAACTTTTTTCGTATATGGCCTGAAAAGTGATGCGGCATTTTTGCGTTTTTTCTTTGACCCAAACCGTGACCCAAAAGCCGAAATGACGGGAGAGGAGCGGATGGCATCATCCGTCCCTCTCCGACTATTTTTGTGGGCTACATGGTCTGGCTGATGACGCTGCCGATGGTGTCGGCGGCGTCACGCTTCATCCCCTCCGTGGCGTGGGTGTAGGTGCTGAGGGTAAAGCCCGCGTCATAGTGTCCCAGTGCGCCGGACAGCGTCTTGACGTCCACGCCGTACTTGAGGGATAACGTGGCGAAGGTGTGTCTGAGGTCGTGAAACCTGATGTGCTCCGCGCCGATAGCCTTCAATATCTTTTCGTGGGTGTGACGGAAGGAGTCCGGGTCGAACATGGTGCCGGTTTTAGGCGATACGAACAGGTGGGGACTGTGTGGGTGCTTTGCGTGTTCCTCCACCAGCAAGAACACTGGCAGCCTGACCGACATCCAAAAACCAAGCTGTGATCCACCTAAGACCAGTAACCACCAAGGGAGGGACTTCCGTCCCTCCCTTGGTGGTTGTCCAGCAGTTTGCCGCAATCGGGGCGGGCTTATGCCGGCAGGTTGATATGACCGATTTTATCCAGCGCAGAGAGATCAACGCTTTCCACATATGCTTTGATCTCGTCATCGCCGAGAGAGTCACCCGGCTGAGAAACCAGGCTGATAAATGCGTTCTCGCCGTTGTAAAGGACAATGAACTGATGGTTGCCGGAGTAAACAGACACTGTCTCGCCACGCGCGGTGGTATACGACCATTCATGGTATTCATGGGCATCATCCAGAGAAAGGCAGTCGATGCTCATGCTTCCCTTTACCCGACGGTTTATGGCGATGGTGCAGAAGCTTTCCTCCTCGCCGCCCGTACGCCAATCATCCCCGAAGGAGAAGGAACCGTCGTTCCATACCCGATATTCAGGGATACTCTGCCGTGACGGGTTTTCCATTGTCAAAAAGCCATCGCTGCCGATGATCTCACAAAGGCTTGTATACCCGGAGCCTTCGTATAGATCGTCCCACGGCTTGAGAGCATATTTTTCACTGATCTCAAGGAACTTGTTGACCAGCGTTTCCGTGTAAAGGCCGTTGTAGAGCCTTCGATGGGCTTCGCCCCAGTCGCCCAGAGGCTGGTGCAGCGCATCTCCGTTATAGCCGTTTGCTTCGTAGGCGCTGAGGAAGGCGTTGAACTCGCGGGAGGCCTCGTATTCGGGGGAGCCGATGCAGCCCTGCATACTGATGGTCATTCCGTCATCCAGCTTTTTGCCTGCGTACTCGCCGTCCACATAGTAGTCGGAAACGATCTGGCTGCCCATCACAGCGTCTCTGATACCAAACAGATTCACCGCGTAGGCTCCCACGCACATGGCGCACAAAAGCGCTATGACAGCCGCCGCCACCAGTACCGATCTTCTGACAGTTCTCTTTTTGTGAATCGTATAGTTTTCCATGTTCATAATCTCCTTTTCGGCATCAGATGCCTCAACCGTCTGCATCAGGTCGATGGCATCCAGTATAAACTTCGGATCAATATTGTTGAACCCGGACAGAAAGTCAAACGATGTCATAGCAATCCCTCCTTAGATAAATATAGCCGTAATTTCTGCCTGGTTCGGAAAAGTGAGGTTTTTACTTTGCTTTGTGAACACTTGAACCTCAAGGCAATGTCCGCTATGGAAGCAAAGAACCAGTAGCGGCACACAAAGATATTTCGGTCGTCTGCTGAGAGTGTGCAAAGAAATTGATTGACCGCCGCGGCAAACTCCTTCCTCTCGCATTCCGCTTCCACGGAATCACCGGAAGCGATGGTGTCCTTCAGCTCGTCCAATACAAGATCAAACTCACCGCCGCCGCGTTTCCGGGCGTACTGCTCCCGCAACTTCATCAGGCTGAGATTTCTGACAATGGCTGCCGCAAAAGCCTGAAAACACGTTGGCCGCTGTGGGGGAATGCTGTTCCATAGGGCCATGTATGTATCAGACACGCATTCTTCCGCGTCCTGCGCGTTGGATAGGATATTGAGAGAAATTTTCGTGCAAAGCCTGCCGTACTTTTCATCGGTACGGGAGATGGCCTCCTGTCTTCGCTGCCAGTATAGATCAATGATTCTTTCGTCTTCCATGACGACCTCCTTTAAGAGCTCTCACCCAGTAAGTTGCAAAAAGCGGTGGACAGGTTACAGTTTTTTCAACGGTGAATGTGGCAGCGCAAAACGCCCGAGGATAAACGGTGTCATCGTCATATTTTAGCGCCTTTCCGTCCGACAGGCAAGGAGAGGTACCGCAACGCCGCAGACAAGGGTGCGATCCAGGTCATTGCGGGCCACCGGGGCTGGCGTGGCGCGGACTACTTCCGGCATATAGACCGCTTACATGGTGGCGATACCGTTACGCTGACAAATCTATGGAAGACGCTGACCTACACGGTGGCTGACATTCAGATCATCCAGCCCCATGAGGTGGACAAGATCGAAATCCAGCAAGGACGCGACCTGCTGACGCTGTTGACCTGCCACCCCTACGCCAGCGGCGGGCGGCAGCGGTTTGTGGTGTACTGCGAGAGAACGGAGGTGAGATAACTATAAGTATTTTTGGCAAGGTGACCTTCGTAGGGGACGATGATATCTTCTACGACGATGCCGGCGACTTTTTGGACTGCATCCGGGAGGAGCTGCCCTATCGGGACACCACAGGGTTTCGCTATGAAGTCCTGACAGACGATCCCGCTGTCCGCAAGGCAGCAGATGACATCCTGTTTGACTTTCTTGGTGAGGAAAACCCCTGTGAGCTGGAAGACTACACACAGACGATGGGAGGAATTTAGTATGAACGTAAATCGGGAGATGCTGGCGTTCCTGCGGAAGCAGTACCCTGTGGGTACACGCATCCGGCTGGACTCCATGCAGGATCCGTACGCACCGGTGGCGGCTGGCACGACGGGGAAGCTGGACTATATCGACGACGCCGGGCAGTTTCATATGAAATGGGACAACGGGCGGGTGCTGGCGCTCATCCCCGGCGTGGACAGCTTTACCGTTTTACCGCCCGAGCTCAGCATGACGAAGCTATATAGGTGGCCAGCTCGCCGGTGCTTAAGTGCAGAGAGAATATCTCGTTGGGCAGTGGTGTGAAGTTTTTCGTTTTGTTGTTTTGTAAGTTCAATAGACACCTCCGATTTTTGTTGACATGGCTGCGCGGATGATGTAGACTAATTGCAATATTGGTTAGACATTTAGCTTGAGCCTATCATAACAGAGGCGGCATGATCTGTCAACGCTGTCGAGCATTATTTACAATTAGTCCATAATTGGAGGGTGTTATGTGGTACTATAAAATGTATTTCCCCGGAAGGCATGAGGTCATCGAGAGCGACGCTTTCGGCACCCAGGGAGCACCGTCGCAGCGAAAGATCTTTCCGTTTTTGGAGTCGCTGCTGTCCTTCACAGAACTGGACACTGGAAAGGTTGCCGTCGCGCTGCGGTGTATCTCCGACGACTTGGAGAGCCTCGACCGTGAGCGTGTGACCAACGCTATAGTCAAGCTGGGTGGGCTGGCGGAAACACACAGCTTCTTTCGCGTGCTGTATACCAAGTGGTTCTACCTTCATTCCAAGGGTTTTAAGAACAACGGAGAGAAAGTAACCTGTGCGTTAGACGAGTTACGGACACTGCCGGAGGAGCTGCCGCTGTACCAAAAGCAGATCCAGCGGTTCTTCGAGTTGGTACTGGATATAGACAAGGCCGGGCGCGAGCCCAGCCGGCAAATCATGCGGTACTATCATTTTGACCAGCCCGACCAACCCAGCGACCCGGAGTTGTTTCCGTTCCGTCTGCTCACCACGCGCTTTGAGCCGGTGGATGGCGATACTTGCGCACCGGTGTTGTACGCGAACACCGTGGCAGATATGATCAGCTTTTCTTTGCAGACCTGCGTGGAGCGCAGCATCACCGTGCGTCGCTGCAAAAACTGCGGACGGTACTTCGCCCAGACAGGCCGCGTCAGCGCAGAGTACTGCGACCGCACACCACTCGACGGTCAGTCCAGCTGCCGTGCGATGGGTGCATTCCAGCAGTGGACGCTGAAGCAGGCGGACGATCCTGTATTCAAGGTCTACCGCCGGGAGTATAAGCGCCGTTTCGCGTGGATCAAGGCGGGGCGCATCAGCGATAGTGAATTTTACGCTTGGAGTGAACAGGCCAGAGAACAGAAAAAGAAGTGTGACGAGGGGATCATCACCGCGGAGGAATTCCAGCGGTGGCTGAAGGAGTCATAAGCAAGCAGAGGGCAGGCCAATGGCCTGCCCTCTGCTTGTCACATTCATCCGTACAGCACCACCATGATGTACTCATCCGATGACGCATTATACTGGACGGTGCAGTTGAACCGAGCGTATGTGCTGATGACCTCTGCACCGTCCAGTGCTGCGAGGCTGGCGAAGGTGGCATCTACGTTGCCGCAGACGGCGGCGTCGAGTGCCGCCTGTCCACCGTGTTCTGCCAGCCACGCCACGCTGTCCGCTGTGCCGGGGTAGTAGCTGGAATCAGCAGCGGTCATGCTGGTGTCGATGGTCACGCCGTACTGTGCCCGTGCATACTCGTTGCCCACGCGCATGGCTTCCTCGATAGAGTAGATGTCGCCGGTGGCGGGAGGCGCAGAGAATGCTTCCTCTACCGGTTGCTCCGGCGCGGTATCTAAGTCTGCATCAGACGCGGGTTCTGGCGTTTGTGCGGGTGCGTCTGCCGTTGGCGGCTCGGCTGGCACAGTGACCGCAGATTCTCCCTGCGGTGCGACAGAGGGCGTTTGTTGCGGCTGTGTGGGGACTTCTGACGCGACCTCGCTGGTCGCTCCCGCTGCCACCATCGGGGCGTCTTGCGTATTTGTTGCCGGAATAGCTTCCTCTTGTGCCATCGTGGGACTGGTGTCTGCGTCCGGCACAGTAGTTTGTCCGCAGCCCGTAAGCAGCAGGGTGGTGCAAATGGTGAGCAGTATGATCCTTTTCATAGCCGTATGCTCCTTTCGCTTTGGTAGCAAACACAACTACCACACAACCGTTCGCAAGTCAACGGGAATATAGAAGAAGTCAAAAAGCCAAGGATGAACGCAAAAGCTCATCCTTGGCTTTTTGGTACTATCAGCTTCCGGTGGTGTAGCCGCCGCCCACATCTGCACCATAGTCACAAGTATAGCGCCACGCCACAATGTCTCCGTCCTGTAATTGATAACGAGAACAGCCGTAGTTGGGGTACCAGCCGTTGACGGAATACATCCAACCTGAGCCTTCTCCCACGTCAAACTCATACAGGTTATTGATGCCCTCTATATAGGCGCTGTTGTACATGGGCGTCCAGCTGGACTCCATGTGTATCTTGTTGTCCTTGCAGATACGCTGAAGGACGTCAAAGACACTTTCACCTTCACTGAAGCTGACTATTGTGCTGGATAAGATCACGCCATCGGAAGGGACAAGTGGTTTTTTGCTCTCATCGCACAGTTCCCAGTTGTCGAGTATGGTCTCGCATGAAATGGAAAATGTACAGGTATAGGTGATACCGTCATCAATGTCCGCCTCATCCGGCTCTACCGGATCAGGACGGCCCTCCGGCACGGGGTCGGTTTGGTATCGATCCTGCTGCCCGACATCGGTCGTGACGGTATTGCCGCCGATAATCGAGGGATCGTTGGGGTCTGCGGAAGGCATTTCCGATCCTGTCTGCTCCTGCTGTTGGGTATTCTCCTCGGTCTGCTGTGTCCCGGCGGGTGTGTCAGACGTTTTCTCAATCAGCTTTCCGCCCACTAACAGCAGTGTCGCTACCAATACCGCTGCCGCAATACACGCGAAAAGCGTATGCTTCCAAGTTCTCTCCATGGGTTCTCCTCAATGCGTACTGCGACGTTTCCGCATAAGTACCGCACCTGCAGAGATAGAAAAGACAGCACCGCTTATCCAAAGAAGCATCTGACTATCATCCGCTGTATGCACAGCATTCTTTTTTGTGTTATCTGCCTTGTCGGTCTGAGCGATTTCAGACCAGCCTATGGCCACGGGAGAAAGTCCTGTCAGCGTTACCTGCAAGCCATCTGCAGTTTCAGTCACGCGGGGAGCTTCCATGCCTCCTGCCTTTTTCCCAAAGGAATCGGCGTCAAAAACGTGTACCACGGCAAAATTATGGCTGTCCCTACCTGTACCAGCGGGATAGGGCAGCAGTACCGTTATGCGCCCATCCGCAGGCAGCTTATCAGTACCGTCCGCCCAACCTCCAGCAGCATCCGGGATGAGGAAGGAGACATCGAACAGTCGATAGGCTGTACGTTTGATCCCCTTATCCACCGTCTGCAGCTTAGAGAGCATCTGCGCCTGCAGTTTTGCCAGCGTATCCAAGTCACTCATATTCTTCAGGGCTGTGGGGAGCGCGGTCAGCTCCGTCACCTGAATACGTCCGCCCAGCTTGTGATAACCGCAGATGGCACACTGATCACCGGTATACCTGTGGTTACTCTCGTTGACATGTGCCCCACACACAGCGCAGGCAAGCCAATGTGCTGTGTCGCTCATGCTGTAGCCAGAGGCCGTCCGATGCCCCAGTGCAGTAGCCAGCGTTTCAAACTCACTGCGGCCGCAGACGGAGCAGGTACGAGTCTTGAGCTTAGGCTCGGTGCAGGTTGCCGCCGTTTCCTTCCATTCGCCAAAGGTGTGTTTGCCGTTGGCACAGTCAGCTTTCACGTCGCTCATGTCATACAGCGCTGTTTTATTCTTCAACAACCGTTCATAAGCCACAAGGGCATAAGTCCCCTGCTGGGTGGCCATACCGTCCACCGCCGTAGCATTTCCATCCTTGTCCGTCAGGGTATGGTGAAAAGCCTTTTCCGCTGCGTTGTAAAACACCAGCAGTGCGTCCACAGCGGATTTGCCGCCCTTGACAAATCTCTCATCCGTGGCCGCATTGATGCCCAGCGCAGCGCAGGCTGTGATGACCTGTGCCGCACTCTCTGAATTTATCGTTTTCCACGATGCATAGCTTCCGCCATCCTTCTGCATAGTGGAGAGAGCCGTAACCGCTTTGTCTACGGCTTTCTTCACGTTCGTGTCGCTCTTATAATAAGGCGCAAGTGCCTGCACAGCCATAGCCGTCATGTCCGGATCAGACGTAGAGGCGCTGAGATCCCAGCCGCCGTCGGAGAGCTGCTGCTTATCGAGAATGTGCTTTATACATTTCTCCCGCGTATCCTTGTACGCTGTCTTATAGCTTTCACGGGTATCCAACGCGATCAGCGCAAATATCGGTCCGTTGAGCCCCTGCGCCGACACCCAGTCGAAGTTGGAGTACGGCTTCAGTAGGTCGCAGCCGCCAACGGAGGACGCATCTCTTCCGATGGCACTGAGTGCGATAATGACTCGCGAATTTTCCGTAGACTTTCCGGCCTTAATGACACCGTCACTGCCCACATAGCTCTTGCAGTAGGATGCCAAATTGGTATAGTACTGTTCAAAACGCCAGTCGCCCTTTTCATAGCGGCCACTGCGGGCAAGGGCGAATACATCCCACTCGTTGCCGAAGGTGGGGGCAGTCAGTTTCCCCGCCATGGTCGTCAGTGCATCCTCCATTGCCGTGATCGGCTCTGTTCCCGCGGCAAAGGCCGTTGTGCACAAACCCAGCGACAGGACAGCCGCCAACAGTAATGACAGCAGCCGTTTTGTCGTCTTTATATTCATAGCTTTGTCCTCTCTGTCAATTCTCGATGATATACAGGTCGCCCGTTTCCGGGTCCTCATACACCACGCCCTTGTTGGTCAGGCCGCCGGTGGAGACATTGCCGGAGCTTTCGATCACATCCGCTGCGTCGATCTTATCCAGCTTGTCCTGTTCTATGGCTGTCTGTATGCGTGTGAGATCCACCCGCCAAAATGTGATGACCGCCGCCATTAGCCCGCAGGCCAGCACCAGCATCACATCCGTCAGGTTGGCCACATACTGCATGGGCTGCACATCTTCATCCTCACGAAGGCTGCTGCCACGCAGACCGCTTCCCCGGATCATCGCTCCGCCTCCTTCATCTCCTGAAGGCATCCCTCCATGACTGTTTCTACATCAGACAGGTCTGCGGCATACCACCGCTTGCGGATCGCGGAGATGACCGAGCACACCGCCGCGGCAATAAGTCCCGCGATAGTGGTGTCGAATGCCACGCTCATGGACTGCGACAGCGTAGCGGTATCGCCCTGTCCCAGTGCCACGATACCAGGACCCAGGGGGATCAGCGTACCCAGCAAGCCGAACATAGGACCGAGCTTGGCCACGGTGTCCGTAATGCGGACGATGCGGCGATAATAGTCCTCCTCCGCCTCCAACATCCGCTTGGCGGCGGCAATGCGTGCTTCCTCCGGGAGGTCTGCGGTGCCCAGCAGCTTGGAAAAGGCCAGCTTCTGCCGGTTCAAAAATGGTTCTTCCTCCAGCATGGCGCGGATAGCGTCCGGCGCGCAGCCCCGCATATCGTGCAGCAGCTCCACGGTGTTGGCCTTGTCGCTGCCGGCGCGCTGGGCGGCCTCGTAGATCACAAAGCCGATCTCAATGATGGCCACCGCGATCAGCAGCAGCAATATGATGTAGCAGGGGTAGCGCAGTCCCTGCCCGATCACATGAAGTATCTCTGTCATTGCTCGTTGTCTTCCTTTTTCTTATTCCTCCGAGCCACACCGCTATTGCCGCGGCGGAGGCCGTTTTTGCGTCCCAATACCACCAGCGTCACCACCAGCAGCACCGCCAAGATCACCCACAGCCAGTTGAAGCTGTGTATGGGTGCCTCGTTCGTCCATTTGGCGTACAACGTCATATTCCCGGTCACGGTGTCCTTACCGAAATCCCACTGGTTCTGTAGATCGATGTCGCTGTACCAGCCCGCAAAATACAGACCGTCCTTGGTAGGATCGGCGGGCTTTGTGACCTTGCCGCCCAGCGCCACAGTCTGATCCGGCACTTCGCTGCCGCCGTTGCTCTCAAACCGCACTAGGCAGCCCTCGGACACCGTTACGGTCACATCCTGCGCCGTGGCGGCGTACCGATCCTCACCGCCCTTGGTGGACACAAAATTGTTGCTGCTGCGTATCACGGACGAGCCTGCCGTGCCGATGACTTTCAACTGGAAAGTACCGACCATGGTGTTGGCCTGCCACGTTTCTCCCTCTGCGTTAAAAGATGCACAGTTCATGTAGAATGCGTGATACCCATCCCGCAGCGTTATGTCGGTGGTGCGGATGGAATTGTTGGCCATACCGCTGCCCGGCACCAATTCGAAAAACGTTCCGTCATACAGTATCTCGTTCTGCATGGCGTACAGCGGGTACGGCTCGTCCGCATCAGTGCGGCGCAGGGTGAAGGTCACGGTGATAACGTCGCCGGTGACGGCCTGTCGTTCTGCCTTGCCATCCACGGATAGGACGAAATCGAAGCTCTTGCTCTCGTCCACGGCAAAAGCTGCGGTGGTCAGCGTCAGTGCCAGCATCAGCGCCGCCAGCAGGGCACTGAAAAATCGTTTTGTCATAAAACCTCCAAATCCGGGCCGTCCCCTGCCCCGAAACGGGGCAGGGGAGCAGTCCGGTCATTGCGGGAGCTTGCTTTTAGTTGTTGACAGCGGCGATGATCTTAAGCACATCTGCATTATCCACCGCCTTACTGCCGTCCATATCGGCCCGCAGGAACTTCTCCATGGTGACATTGCCGGTAAATTCCGTGTAATCCGCGTTATACATGTTCACGATCAGCTGTGCGTCGTTGATGTCCACACCGCCGGTCATGTTCACATCGCCGGAGTAGTCCACGGCCTTCTTGCCGGCGCTCTCGTCAACATTCATGATCTTGACGCTGTTCTTGACGGTTTCCGCATCATCACCGGAGATCACCAGATATGCCCATGCCTGATACTTTTCGGAGTAGTACATGGGGGCGGTATTCTCGCCATAGCTGCAGGTCAGATAGCCGTTGGTCTTGCCGCTGCAGAGGACGAGCCACATGGTCTTCGCGGATGCGTCTGTACCCAGCTTCAGATATTCAACGACCTCATCTGCCGCAAAATCGGCCTTTTCGGTGTAGTCAATTTTCACAGCAAACGATCCGTTCGAAAGTGTGTACTTATCAAATCCGCCCGTGTAGGTATACACAAGATTCCCGTCTTTTTTTTCGGGCTCACCAAAATCCGTCCATTCAGCTGCCAGGTTCTGCTTGTACTGCACTGTGTAGTTGCGCTTGTCGTTCTGCTTGATAGTGACTGTCAGTGCGGTTGCGGATGTGGGAATCGTGCCGCCAGTAAGAGTTTTTTCCTCACCATCGGCTGTATAGGTCAATGTTACATTCTCATCCCAGCCGTTACCGGTTTTAATAAGCGCAACAGAATCTGTCGCCTGCTCCACCGTGACGGTGATACTCTCACCCTTCACCATGCTGCCGGGGATGGTGTAGGTGTAAGCGTAAGCCATTCGCCTCCCCTTTTGCTCTGCAATCGCCACTCCACTCGCTGCAATTTCTACTTCGCCCACTTTGACAGTATAGGCTATAGGGTTATTATTCAGAGGCGAAGTCACCGTGAACGTCACATCCTCACCCTCGGGGACGGTCATACCATCATTCAATCCGGCGATAGTTCCGCCGCCATTGTTGGTCACTTTCACTGTCACCATGGCTTTTTCTTCCGCGGCGACAACGATCTTGCCGGTAACATACTGCGCGGCGATGGTGTAGGTCGTCTCGTTCTTGGTCACGGGGACAGGAATGCCGTCCACTGTAGCGGTGACGGTATATGCCTTACCGTCGGTCACTTTAAAGGTATAATCCTCGCCTGCGGCGGCAGAGCCCTCTCCCTCGAAGCCCTCGGGCAGTGTGACGCTGTAGCCGCCCACCGTGACGGTGGTGGTCAGGTTGCCGGCCTTGGCCAGCGGAGCATCCTTGTCGATGGCATTGGCCTTATCGTCGATCTTGGCATCGGAGACAGTCACTGTCGCCGCACCCACGGCGGTGAAGGTCTCAAAGGTCAGCTTGAACGCCGTGTCACTGCCATTGATGGCATCGTGGCTCGTTCCGGCGATCCTCAGCTCGCCGTTGCCCAGCTCGGTCACCTTCGCATCAGCGGGCGCGATGCTCTTGTACCGCAGCTTTGCTGTGTCATAGGTCACGGTGAAGGAATAGGCGTTAAAGGTATCGTTTTCACTATTGCTGCCGTCGGCCTTGGTCAGATGCACGGCCACAGGCACGATGGTCTCGCCGTTCACACCGGCGCTGATGCTCTTCGGCACGCTGACCTGATAGCCCGGCGCAGGAGGCGTGATGGTGACGGAATAGGTCTGCATGTCGCTCGCACTGATCTCCGTGCCGTCTTTTGTTTTGCCATATTGGATCTTGCTCTTAAACTCGGCGGATGTCTGTTCCGTTACGCCATCTTTTGCGGCAAATACCAATGTGGCGATTTTCTCATTGGCCTTTACCGCAGCGCCGCCGGTTGCACCGATAATGGTGACCTGCATATAGGTCCCATTTGTATCCGTTGATGGCGTCGCATTAACGGTAACATCTTTGTTATCTCCAATATAGGACACGTATGTAAACAAGTTGCTGTTGTAGTAAAGCCGTGTCTCCAGTGTAATAACGTTGCTATAGTTTTCATCAACAGTCAGAGCTACCGCAATATTCTGCCCGGTTTGCACAGTTTCGCTTACTGCCTCCGGCTTTACGCTGGCAGCAAATGCCTCTGCCGCAAGTGTAAAGCAGAGAACCACGGCCAGCAAAAAGGAAATTACTTTCTTCATTATTCTCCTCCATTCGCATTTTTAGCACCGGAAAAGTTCGCTGCAGTACCGATATACATTTCGATCATTTCCGTAACATCCAACACATCAATTCGTCCGTCACAATTCACATCAGCGGCCTGGTCCATGAACGTTTCATTTTCGCCCAGAGTTCCGATGTATTTCTCAATAATGAGCGTAACGTCCATAACATCACAGACCTTGCCGTCACCGTTGATATCGCCCAGCGTGTACTCAGGCTCTTCCGGCTCGGCTACGCCGATGTGCTTCAGGCCGAACTTATCCAGAATGCCATTCAACGCATCAACGCTTCCAGCCTGCAGCAGATCCCACTTGGCCTGACGCATGTTCTGATACGCATCGCGGTCTTCGCCGGAGTGGATGTCCACTGCCGCGTGTACGCCGGTGCGCATCAGCTTCATATATGCATCCAATTTCTCGGCCTGCAAGGTCGTGGCATTCGCAATAGCTGCCATATCCTGCAGGATATTCAGCTCCTTTTCCACCCGCGCCGCGCCGGTGATGGGCGCGCCGTAGTAGGTGCGTGCGGTGTTGACCGCCGCCAGCTTGGTGTCCGTCGGCTCAGTGTAGGTGTAGCCGTTGTCGCCCACATAGACGGCGCTGGTCAAATTGACTTTGGCCGCCGTCACCGTGGTAATGGCATCGGCCAGCAGATTTGCCGCAGCTTCATTATCCTTGAAGCTGGCTTTTGCAGCTTCGGCCGCAGCAAGGTAGTCGTTGGCCGCCGCAGCGGTGGCACGTACCTCCATAGGTAGCATGCCGGTCAGTTCCTGATTCTCATAGGTGAGGCTCACAGGGAACCAGTAGAAGCCGGGACGGTTGACGGTAAGGATGGTCGCGCCGCTATCACTCTTGCTTACGCTGTATAGACTGTTGCAGGCCGTGGTCAGCGCTGTCCAATTCGGCTGTGCGAGGTTGGTGAAGGAGGCTGTAGATCCATCATATGTCACACTTTGAACTGTGCCATTTTTATACACAGCCAGCGCAGCAACTACGGGTCCATACTGCTGATTATCGCCAGGTGCTTGTTTCAGCCAGCCTGTATACTTTTTCTCACCGTATGTAAACACATAATTGCTGCCGCCGCCTATCATTCCATCACTATAATAAGGCTGAATTTCAGTGTATGCTCTTGTGGCGGAAATGGTGTTACCAGCCGGATCATAGTATCCCGGCCCCAGCGCATAGCCTTTCGCCGCAGGGCAGGTAATGGTCAGCTTGTAGTAATAAGTCGTATTTCCCACTGTATAAGTAATATAAACATCTTGCTTTTGTTCCGCGGGTGTGTTGTAGAAATACCATGTATCGTAAGAATAGCCTTTATCTGTTTTAACAACCGGAGGTTTCACTCTTGAGTTATTACCAATTTTCGTGTTAGCATTATCACTTGCACTGACGTAAATGCGCCGAAAATCCTCACTGCGAGAAATTTTCATCTCTTCCAACGCCAACGCGCTGCTAAATTTGGTATTTATGCCGCCGGTTGTCAACGTAAAAACCTTTTTGTCGTTTCCCACCGTCACGGTGAGCGTGTTCGCACTGGCTGCCTGCGTGCTGACGCCGCTGTTCACGCTCAGCGTGGCCGTTTTGGCCGTCAGCTTGTCGGCGGGCAGGGAGTACACATGGTACTGCGCCGTGCTGTGGTCGGCTTTCAGCGCTTCCCCATCCAGCTTGACGGTATATTCCTCCGCGCCGGGGTCGCTCTGTACGTTCAGCCGTACCGTGGTGCTGCCGCCCGCGTCGATCCGCTGGCCGCTGGTCAGCCCGGTGACCTCATCGGCTGCGTCACCCGTCAGATACACGCGGGTGCCCGTGTCGCCGCCGGCAAAGGCAGTGACGCACAGGGCAAGTGCCATCACTGCCGCCAGCAGCAGGGACAATGCTTTCTTCATCTTGTCTCCTCCTATGTTTTTCTGTTTCCAGCTCACCTTCCGCCGCAGAGCGGGAGGTGTAAGTCTACTCATCTATGGGCAGCCGATCGATCAGGCCGTTGCAGTATTCTATCAGCAATGTTACGTCCAGCACATCCACCGCACCATCGCCGTTGACATCGGCAGCAGCCAGTTGTCTATCCGTCAGTTCTCGGACTCCGCTGTAATACTTGGCCAACAGCATAGCATCGGAAATATCCACCGCGCCGTCGACGTTCACATCACCGTGCAGAATACCCACCGGCAGGGAAACCAGCGCTGCGTATGTGGATACTGCCGTGGTCACATATCTGCCGCTTCGCAGCAGAACGACCTGAATTTCCTCGCTCTCGCCGACTGTGCCTGTGTAGGTCAGGGTAATATCCTCCGCCGCTGCGCCGTCCATGCTGACGGCGCAAAGCGCTCTGCCGCTATCTGCCGCCGTCAGCAGGTCCGTGACGCTGCTCAGCGTCACGCCCTCCGGGGCGGATACCAGCACCGTGTCGTACTCCGTGCCCACAGGCACGGTCACTTTGGCTGTACCTGTCGTGCTGGGAATCGCAGTCAGCACCGGCGCGTCCTGCGGGACTGTCAGTGCGTTGCTGCCCAGTTCGGCAGCAAGCAGGCGAAGGTCGTTCCACGCCACCACACCGCTGCCATCAATGTCGCACAGCGGCGTCCCTGTTTGACCCAGCAGGTCTGCCAGCCGCGACACGTCCCGCACATCCAATAGCCCATCACCGTTGATGTCGCCGGACGGCGGCTCTACCACCACAGTCATGGCCGGGTAGACACCGTTCAGCACGGTAAAGCTGCTGTATTTCTCCGGCAGCACCGGGTAGAAGCGGTACGCCCCCGGCGCGCCGAACTCGTAGTCCAGCCGCCACTCCGTGATGCCGGTGAGTATCTGACTCTTGCCATCTACCGTGGCCCGCAGGTATGTGGGGAAATCCGCTGTCGCGGCATCCTGCGTTGTTCCGTAGGCCACAGTCTTGACACCACTTTCGTGGGTGGGGAGCTGTATATCCGTGACCTTGTTGCCGCCCAGCGCCGCCACCAGTGTGTTCAGCTTGTCGATGTCCTCCGAGGACATTTCCCATGTAATATCCGTGCTCTTCTCCAGCAGGTCATCGTAGCATTCCTTCCTACTGCCGACCTTCAGCGCCTCACTGCCGCGCAGAGAGGCCAGCACGGTATAGAGCTTCGTGCGATCCATAAACGTCCGCGGGCTCTGCGCCGAGGGATTGCTGTTGCCCAGGTCGCCGCCGTAGCCCACCAGTGTAAACTGCCAGCGTACCACCATGCCGTCCTGCGCCGCCACGTTGCCCGCGCCCACATCCGGGAAGGCGTTGTTGAGCGAATACATCCACCCGGATTGGTGGTAATAATCGTACTCGCCCAGATATTCCGGGCTGCTGTCCCTCGTCGATATGGTCTTTTCCGCCGGGAGCATTGCGTAAATGTAGCGTGGAATCGTTACTGTGCCGCGGTCGGCATCCTGTATGTCGGACAGATAGAAACCGCTTGTCAACGCACCCGTGTGGAGGTACTTCCTGTTTTCCGCAGTCAGCAGGCGGTCAAGCACCTGCGCCAGCGTTTCACCCTTGTAGAAAGCCACCTTCTGTGGCTCCGCAATAAAGCCCTGTCCCAGCGTCAGCTTTTCCACGGACATGACCACGTAGCCAGCCGGCTCCGTATCGGCGTAGGCAGGCGCTGCCATGCCGCACACTGCGGACACTGTCAGCAGCAGAGCGAGGAGCAATGCGCCTATTCTTTTCTTCATACGCCTTACTCCTCCTTCCGCTTTATTCCGCGAATAATGCCAATAACCAGCAGAGCAGCACAGGAGGGCAGAAGCACTGCCAACTCATTCACCATGTTATCTGCGGTATCCTTTTGCTCGTCCTTGCTCACAGAGATCACGCGGCGTGTTCCCGTGCCATCTCCGCTGCTCTCTCCGGCAGGTGCATCGCCCGCGGGCGTTGTGTTGGGTCTGGCCGTGGAAGACTGTGTTTTTCGCCCAGTCTGCGACGTCCCCGCGTTGGGCGGCACAGTGCCCGTATCACCTTGCGAGGGCAGCGGATCTGTAAGCAGATCGCGGTACTGGCCGCCGGTGACGGGCTGACCGTTCAGCGCACCATTGATACCGCCGCTGTCCCCGCCGTTTCCGTTGTTCCCGCCGTTTCCACTGCCTCCGCTTCCGTCGTCGCCCATGTCGTCCGGCTTCTCCGGGTCCGGGTTGATCACCACGGTCAACACGCGCTCCATGGTGCGCTCCGCATCACTGGCCCATTCGTATCTCCATTTTTGGACATCTTTCCATTGCTCTTCGGCCTGCCTGTTCAGCTCATCCAAGTCGATATTCTTGACGCGGAATATGTATTTGCCGCAGACATCACCGTTAAAATCCTCCATAGTCTTATCGCTGTGGGACGTTCCGCTGACGTATTCCCACTCTGTGGGCAGGTCCACTTTGCCGCCTCTGCCGCTGGGATCGAACCACATATTCCCTATGCCACTTTGGCCCGTCAGCTTTCCCTTTTGCACATAGAGTATGGCCTCGCCCTCCGCAGTGGTCTCTGCGCCTTCGGGGAACTGTACCCTCTCTACACGGTCAACGTGTATCTCCGTGCCGCGTATCACCTTGACCTCCGGCAGCATCACACCTTCAGCGGCTTTATATCCTGCGGGCAGGCGCGCCTTAAAGGTATAATTGCGCGGATTTTCGTCCTTGTCCACGTAGAAAGGTGTATCCTCCCACGTCACCGTGAGCGTCTTCTTTTCTCCGCCCACCGTGGCAATGACCGTCTTGGGCAGCTGAGCGATGACCTCCTGCCGGGTCGTTTCGTTGGGAACAGAAAGCTCTGTGATATCCAGCGGTTCAATATCCGTCACAATGGCAGCGATCTCCTCGGCCTTGAACGTCTCTATCGCCGCTTGTATCGCGTCCACCGCGCTGTTGATGTTGCTTATCTGCGCTCCCGTCAGCATCTCACGCCGCCTGCTGTAATACGCGTTGTACACGGCCTGCGCTTGCTGTATCGCACCGGCCAGCTTACTTCGCGCCTCGTCCGGGTATTGCCGACTCTCGTCAGCCAGAAGGTCCTGTGCCTGCTCGATGCCCGCACCTATCATGCTGACATCGTAGTTAACGTCCACGATCACTTCTTTACGCAGCGGTTCGCCCTTGCCGTCATCAAAGCACAGCGTCACCTTCGTGCTGCCTACCTTATGGAGCGTTACTGTAAAATTGCCGCCATCCGACTTCCCTGTACCGGAAAGCACGTCCAGCTTTTCGTTCTCGATGGTGAACCAGCCCTTCTGCGCGGCTGCCGCCGTATCGATCTGCGTTCCGTCCTCGTCCGTGATAACGACGCTTGCGTATGTCAGCTGCACGCCACGCTCTACGGAATTTGTCTTTGTGATCAGCGCCTCCTTATAGCCATATACCGCCGGAACCAGCATGCCGCGGCCACCGGCCTTGGTCACATGAAGCACATATTCCGTTTTTGCCACGCCATTCTTGGCTGCGACCGTGACTGTTACATCAAACGCATCCTTTTTCATAAGCTGGTCGGCGTAGTAGTCCGCCACATGGTACGTTCCATCTGCGTTCAGATACCGATTTTGGGCCACATCATTACCACCGTAGACCGTCGCCGTCTGGCCCTCCTTGAGTTTTAACGCCAAATGCACCGGCTGTCCTTCACCCAGCAGGAAACCATCCACAGGTAGCGTTACGTTATACTCTGTTGTCTCGCCATCGAAGCCCTCCAGACGGTTTACGCCCTTTGACCCCTCCAGCCAAACAGATATTCCCTCCGGCGTCGCATCGCTTTCCGTCGGGTCGTTGTAGTTGACCACAATGGCCACTGTTCTATAGGCGGGTGTCTCCGCTGGCTTACCGTCTACATATTTGGACTTGTCCACGCCATAATGCCGCAGCAAAAACCAGTTCATACCCGGTTTCAGCGTGATCGCTTTTGATACAATATCCTGCTGGATGTCCTTATCATCCGCCAAGGAGAATTTCTCTATCACTTTCCCGGCTTCGTCCACCAGCTCCGCATAGAACTCGGAATTTGCGCCGCCCTGCTGCAAGACCTGAAACCCTATTCTCACCGTATCTGTCAGGCTGCTGCCATGAAAGACACGCTCGTTTTCTTTCTCAAACTTGCTGACCTTCTCAGGATCGGCATTTCCTTCCTCGTCGTACAGCTTCAGCGTCGCAGCATTGAACCCACCGCTGACTGTGCCAAGGCTGCAGAACACATAGCTGCTGGTCAGCCCAGTTTCCGTATCAGTCAACGTCAGTGCGAATGTATTTTTCTCGGCCTCATAGGGTACGTCAAAAGAAAATGCTCCATCACTGACGGCAATGTCGCGGCCATTAAACTTTACTGTTACTCCGTCGGGAACAGCGGCGTACAGCGTCCGCACATTCCCAATGTTCAAGCCATTGCTGAAGAAATAGGCATAAGTCTCCGGCGAAAACGCCGGGTAAACACTTGTCAATGCACCACCGCCCGCACTGTCAGACAACGCCGTCAATTTAGGGAAATCCGCTGTTTTTTGGCTTTCAACGATCTCGTTAGCTCTATTCTTATACTCGTTCAGCGCAGTCCCCACCGCGTCCTTCATACCGCTGTTGTGAATGGCGGCTTTACCGGCCTGCAGGCAGCGTGCCAGCAGTTCCCGCTGTGCCGCGGTAATTTCGCCGCTGCGGCATTCCTCAATGTGCGCCGTCAACTCTTTGACTGCCGCCGCTTTGACCGCCCACAAAGATGCTTCCTTTGTCGTTGTCACGGTCAACGTTTGATAACCGTTGTAGGCCACGGCTGCCTTGTTCTCCAAATATGCGGCGCTGCCCGGCGCAAATGCTACGTCGCCATTGACAACCGCCGTGGCGATGACCGTGCCCCTTTCGGCGTTGACAGGTTCAGTTGACTGGACTAACAGCTCGTATTTGCTGTCTGCCGCCTTGTTGACAACCGTATTAAATCCGTCCGCGGGCGTCAGGCTCGTAACGCCGCTGACACAGAAGCCCGCCGCATCAAATTTCTCCGCGTACAGTGTAAAAGTCGCTGTACTGCCGGAGACAGCGACTTCCAGTTCCGCCGTGTTTGTGGACGCCGCCTCCGCCTGTACGGGCACAACACCAAAAGCCATCACCGCTGCAAGCAGCAGGGACAGCCACCTCACTTTATAGTTTTCTCTTTTCTTCACGCTGCGTTTCTCCTTTTTGCTTAAGAGGGAGGGCAGAAGAGATCGGCAAACCCCTCCTGCCCCTATGGAAAGCTGACAGTCTCCGTCCAGACCGTCATGGCTTGACAAGGGTAACTCAGCAGGACACACACCGTACTATCTCTTTACGCCTCACAGCTCTCTCATGCATCCGCTGACCGCGTCGGAGGTTCTTGGCCTCCTGCTTCTGCCGCTTCTTCTCGGCACGCTCGGCAAGGAACAGCGGTTTCTGTGCCGCCTTTTCCTGTCTGTAGCGCAGGGTGTTGTTCAGTTTCGGCATCGTCCTGGGTACAGGTAAGCCTACCGCCGTCATGGCAGTTTCCCAACTACCGAAGCACTGCTCGATGAACGCCCCGCCGTCTATTTCCGTAGGACTGGGACTGTGCCCCAGCGCAGCGGCGCACACGCTCAAATATTGTGCCAGCGCTGCGCGAGTCGTCCCGGCATTCTTTTCGGCAAAGGCCGCATCCCTCGCATCCAGTGCGGCTCTATCCCGCTGGGCGATCTGTTGGTCACACCAGCTCTCATAGTCGAATTTTCTGTTTGGATTCCAATGGCTAATAGGCATACTTCTCCACGTATGACGAAAAATACCGGTTGCCTAAAGGCAACCGGCGCGTTCCTTGGCAAGAAAAAAGCACCGACATACAACGTCAGCGCGCACTCTTACCCTCGTCACAACGAAGAAGCGCCGCTGCAAACGAGTCCTCTGCCGTGCAATTCTACTGCCCTCGCGCCGCGGGATCTCTCCCTCGTACATGACCTACCTTCTCAGAGCATTCGCCCCAATGGCGGGTATTCCCCAACGACTTTTGCCGTTTTGGTCACTTCCTTGCGCTCACAGTGCCGTCCGCGGTGGGTTTTATACCCATGTTCCTTTTAGACTACGTTCTGACGAAAAATCGCCTTTACAACACGCAGCCACACGACGTCACAGAACTCAAATAGTATTTAATTTCCCAAATTTTGGCCTTTTTATTTCGCAAAGTAACATACTTTGCGAAATTGAGTGCCAGCCATTGCGAGACAAGGCTTTCAAGACTTGTTGGTAAAATATGTTGCATTTCACAAGTCCTTGTTGACAAGTCAGAAAAGCTGGAATATACTGTTATACGGTCATTTTTAGGGTCTTTTCGCAAAGTATGTTACTTTGCGGAAATTTTTAAAGACTCACTTAGATAGGAAAAAGACGCGCCAAAGCGCGTCTTTTTCGCCGCATTCACGGGGTTGCTTTTACTTCGTGAGGTTCTGCCCATAAGACACAAGGATGCTCATTTGATTGCGTAGCGACTCCGAACAAAAGACACCCCGCCGCAGAGCTTTTGAATTCTTGCGACGGGGTGTCCCGCATCAGCCGCCATTGTGCCACAATGTGTACTTGTGAAAATGTGCCCTCGGGCGTTCTCTTTTTCTTGCCTATGGCGCGGGGGAAAAAAGACCGCCGTACGGCGGTCTTTTCTATTACTCTGTCAGGGTTTTGACCCAGGCGGAATACTTCTCAATATTGGCGTCGCGTTCAGCGGCGTCGGCGCCCTTGGTGAGGATATACACCTTGATCTTCGGCTCGGTACCGGAGGGGCGCACCAAGATCGTGGTGCCGTCGGCCAGCTCGAAGCGCAGGACGTTGCTGCCGGACAGCTCCATTTTACCGACATTCCCGGTGGCGCAGTCCACGGCGCTGCCGTCCTGATAGTCCTTACGGACCACCACATCCACACCGGCGATGTTGGCCGGGGGTGCGGTACGCAGGCGCTTCATCAGCGCCGCCATCTTTTCCAGACCATCCAGACCGGGCATGACCAGGTTATGGGTCTTTTCGCCGTACCAGCCGTACTTCTTGTACAGTGCCTGCAGGGCGTCATACAGCGTCATGCCCTTGGCGGCGTACCAAGCGGCCATCTCTGTGATCAGCAGGGACGCGGTGACGGCGTCCTTATCCCGCACGTAGTCGCCCAGCATATAGCCGTAACTCTCCTCGTAGGACATGATGACGTGACCCTCGCCGGCGGCCTCCAGCGCGTTCTTCTTCTCGGCCATGAACTTGAAACCGGTGAACGTGTCGCAGCAGGTGACGCCGTTGCTCTCGGCCACCTTGCGGGCCATCTCGGTGGTGACGATGGTCTTGAGGAAATAGGGATGCTCCGGCATCTTACCCGCCCGGCGCATGGCGCCGATCAGGTAATCCAGCAGCAGCACACCGGTCTGGTTGCCGGTGACGGCGATGAACTTGCCGTCCGCGCCGCGGACCATAATGCCCACACGGTCGCTGTCCGGGTCGGTGCCCAGGATGAAGTCCGCACCCACCTTGTCGGCCAGCTCGATGGCCAGATAGAAGCCCTCCGGGTTCTCCGGGTTGGGGGAGGCCACCGTGGGGAACGTGCCGTCCAGCACCATCTGCTGCTCTACGCAGTACAGGTTCTTCACACCCAGGCCGCGCAGGGCCTCCGGCACCAGCTTCCAGCCGCAGCCGTGGAAGGGGGTGTATACCACCTTGAAGCTGTCGGCTACCTGGGCGACGGAGGCACGGTCATTGATCATAGCCATGACGTTGGACATGAACATCTTGTCCGTCTCCTCACCCAGCAGGGTGATGAGCCCGGCCTTCACCGCGTCGTCAAAGGCCATGCGCTTCACGCCGGTGAAGATGTCGATCTGCTCCAGACGGGCGGCGATGGCGGCGGCGTGCTGGGGCGGCAGCTGCGCACCGTCGGCCCAGTAGACCTTGTAGCCGTTGTACTCCTTGGGGTTGTGGCTGGCGGTGACGTTGATGCCTGCCTGGCAGCCGTATTCCCGGACGGCGAAGCTCAGCTCCGGCGTGGGACGCAGAGACTCGAAGATCCGCACATGGATGCCGTTGGCGGCGCAGACCTCGGCGGCGGCCCGGGCAAACTCCATGGAGTGGTTGCGGCAGTCCATGCACAGGGCCACGCCCCGGCGCTTGGCCTCCTCCCCTTCGGCGCAGATGACGTTGGCAAAGCCCTGGGTGGCCCAGCGGATGACATGGACGTTCATCTGGTGCAGGCCCGCCTTCATGGTGCCCCGCAGACCGGCGGTGCCAAACTCCAGAGGCCCGTAGAACCGTTCCCGAATCTCCTTCTCGTCGCCGCGGATGCTTTCCAGCTCCGCGTGCTCCTCCGGCGTCAGCGCCGGGGAGGCCAGCCACTTCTCATATTCCCGCATGTAGTCCATCAGAAAATCTCCTTCCCTTCTATTACGCCTGGGGCTGCTCCGGTTCCTCCACCGGCTCAGCCTCCAGAATTTCCTTGGCGTCCTCCAGCAGGGAGGCCGGAACATACAGGCTGTCGCCGTAGCCGGAAAAGCCGTTGATGACCTTCCCCGCGCCGCCCTCATAGTCAAAATACTTGAAGCAGGGGATGCGATAGGCCGCCAGAAGCGAGATGAGCATATCCGCATCGGCGGTGGAATCGAAGGTGCTGGTCAGCAGAACCGCCTTCTCCTTCTCTCCCCTGGCATTGACGGGCCACTCCGGCGCATCCGGCGCAAAGGCCCACTTGGAATTGTCCATATGCGATACCTCCTGAAATGAAAGTTTATTTGTGATATTTCGTACCGGCGGCGATCTGACAGGCCCGGTAGATCTGCTCCAGCAGCATGATGCGGGCCAGGTGATGGGGAAACGTCATAGGCGACATGGACAGCCGCCAGTCGGCCTGGCGCTTCAGGTCCTCCGAAAGGCCCACGCTGCCGCCGATGAGAAAGGTCAGCTGGCTCTTTCCGGACACGGCCAGCTCCTGCATCCGGCGGCTCAGCTCCACGCTGGAGCAGGGCTTGCCCTCGATGCACAGGGCCACCACCGCGCCGCCCTTGGGCAGACGCTCCCGGATGGCCGCGCCCTCGGCCTGCAGGGCCTTCTGTATCTCCGCCGGGGAGGGCTCCTCCGGCAGGCGGTATTCCGGCAGCTCCACGACGTCCAGCTTGCAGGATCGCTGCAGCCGTTTGACGTACTCCGCCGCCGCGTCGATGTAGAACTTCTCTTTCAGCTTGCCTACGCACAATACAGTCACTCGCTGCATACGTATACCTCCGCCGTGTACGGTCCGCTGAGCTCCGACCGCGGCGCCACGGTCACGGCGGCGTCCAGCCCCGCCAACGCCCGTTCCAGTGTCTGCCGTGCCCGCTCCGGGGTATTGTTTTCCCGGCTCAGATGGGCCAGCACGAACTGCCGCGTCCCACCTTCTGCCAGCCGCCGGGCAAACGCGCCGGCTGCGGCGTTGGACAGGTGGCCCCGCGCACCCAGAATACGCTGCTTCAGGTAATAGGGATACGGCCCGGAGAGCAGCCATTCCTCGTCGTGGTTGCTCTCCAGCACCATGAGGTCAACGCCTGCCAGCGTCTGCTCGGCCTCCGGTGTGACAACGCCCGTATCCGTGAGTATCCCGATGCTCGCCCCGTCGTGATCCACACGAAAATCGATGCTCTCCGTGGCGTCATGGCTGGTGGGGAATACGGTGATCCGGGCGTTCCCAATGTCGAAAGCGCCTGCCCTCGGAATGACACGCAGTACATCCGACACGCAGGAACTCTTGCGGCACAGGGCTTCCGCCGTTCCACGGCTGGCGTACAGCGGCAGACGGTGCTGCTTTGTCAGCGTCGCCACGCCGCAAATGTGGTCCGTGTGCTCGTGAGTCAGCAAAACCCCGGAGATATCCGCCGGGGACAGGGCAAGCGCCTGCAGGGCGCCGCATATTCGCCGCGCGGAGATACCGGCGTCCACCAGAAGGTGGGTCCCGCCGGCGCTGACCAGCAGGCAGTTACCCTCAGACCCACTGGCTAAGATATGTACGGTCAACAACGGTCTATGTCCTCTCTGAACGAAAACGCCCGCCGCGGCAAGCCGCAGTTGGCTGCGGCCTCTCGCAGCGGGCGCTGGATGGCTTCGTGTTATCCTGCGTGGGTCTCGGTGTCAGCCTCATCGGGCACGTCCACCAAGGAGATATCCGCGCCCACCGCGCGGAGCTTGCCCACCAGATTCTCGTAGCCGCGCTCGATATAGTTGATGTGACTCAGCTCGGTGGTGCCCTGCGCCGCAAGACCGGCAATGACCAGTGCTGCGCCGGCGCGCAGATCGCAGGCCTGAATGGGGGCACCCACCAGCTGCTTCACGCCCTCTACAACCGCCACCTTGCCGTCCACCTGAATGTGTGCGCCCAGGCGCTTCAGTTCATCCACATACTTGAAGCGGTTGGCACCGTATACGCCCTCGGTCACCAGGCTTGTCCCCTCCGCCAGCGCCAGCACCGCGGTGATCTGGGGCTGCATATCCGTGGGGAAGCCGGGATAGGGCAGCGTTTTGACGTTGGTCTTTGTCAGCGGACCGCTGCGCCGCACCAGCAGGGAGTCGTCATCTTCTGTGACGGATACGCCCATCTCCATCAGCTTGGCGCTGATGCAGTCCATGTGCTTGGGGATGACGTTCTTCAGCAGCAGCTGGCCGCCGGTGGCCGCCACGGCGGCCATATAGGTGCCGGCCTCGATTTGGTCGGGAATAATGCCGTAAGAGCCGCCGGTCAGGCGCTTCACGCCGCGGATCTTGATGGAATCCGTGCCCGCGCCTTTGATGTCGGCGCCCATGGAGTTCAGGAAGTTGGCCAGGTCCACGATGTGCGGCTCCTTGGCGGCGTTTTCGATCGTGGTGGTACCCTCGGCCAGTGCCGCGGCCATCATAATATTCATGGTGGCCCCCACGCTCACCACGTCCAGATATACCGGCGCACCCACCAGACGGCCGTTTTTGGCGGCGGTGTGGATGAAGCCGCCCTCCACGGACACCTCAGCGCCCATGGTGGTGAAGCCCTTGATATGCTGGTCGATGGGCCGGACGCCGAAGTTACAGCCGCCGGGCATGGCCACGGTGGCCTGGCCGAAGCGGCCCAGCAGCGCACCCAGCAGGTAGTAACTGGCGCGGATGCGGCGGGCAAGATCGTAGGACGGGCGGGTGGAGTGGATGGCGTGGCAGTCGATCTCAATGGCGTGCTGGTTCAGCACGCGCACCTTTGCGCCCAGCTCCTCCAGAATAGAGAAGAACAGGGTCACATCGCTGATCTGGGGGATGTTCTCGATACGGCATACGCCATCCACCAGCAGGGCGGCAGGGATGATAGCTACAGCGGCATTTTTCGCACCGCTGACGGTCACTTCACCAAAAAGCTCTCGTCCGCCGCGGATCATGTATTTATTCAAGGCAGTTTCCCTCTTTTCAAGTCATCGGTGCTTGTATGCGGCGGCGCTGTGCCGGCGTCAAAAGCGCCAAACATAGTGTGTCCAGACAGCGCTCGGTCCATACGGCGCAATACAAGTGCTATCAGTATACCATATTTTTCGATAAAAGCAAGAAAACCGCAGGAAATTTTTAAGAGAACCGAAAAGCTGCACAGAAAAAAGCTCCCGGGGGACGGATATCCGTCTCCCGGGAGCCTTTGCCCCCTGCGAAGCGCGCTCGTGCACTGTACATTCTCCC
>OHWR01000187.1_pt1 | contig 37284 bp, 26 predicted proteins | sample 1579771 | NCBI WGS metagenome assembly OHWR01 (sample SAMEA3882542, study PRJEB24775) | human gut metagenome | biome: human-associated habitat; feature: intestine environment; material: feces | place: Netherlands | collected 2009/2010 | reverse complement strand
CGCGCGGTATGTCTCGGGTTTTCTGTGACCTTCGCTCACAAAAAACACCTCGCGGAATATTACCAGTGAACAGTAACTTTAGCATGTCTGAATCGTATAAAATATTACAGGCTCCGACCGCCACCACCGTGTGAGGTGCCACTGCCGGAAGTATGTACGGAACTCTGTCCGCCGCCACCTCCGGACGGTGGTTCCCGCGGGATTCTCCGCTGTGTAATGCTTCGATGGCGGAACTGATCATCCCTTCTCGTAAAATGCACCTTTGCCCGGCTCTCATACGGATACCGATACGTTTTTCTTTTTAACCGGTAAGATCCCAGAACAGCCGCTGCAAATCCGCCACCGCAAAAAAGTGCGATCACAGCCGCTCCGATTGCTTCATAGACCGTAATACTGCGGTATCTTGATATCTTTCCCGTCTCAGTATCATAATTATACTGATCCGAAGGAATGCCGTCTTCCAGATAGCTCTCTGTCTCATTCAGCATCTCCAGAATACCATCTGCATAATTCTTTGCTTTCAGATTATCATATCCGGCATCGATCACCGCATCAATCCTCTCATCCGTCAGATACCGGATCATCTTTCCCGCCGTGGAGATCCACACCGAACCGTTGTCCAGGTCGATCAGATACAGGGCTCCGTCCTCCGCATATCCGCTATAGTCATAGTAATCATCCGCATACTCCTCGGAGGTCTTGCCTTCCGCATCTTCTGTCGTCACTACCACAAAATCCATGTTCCAGTCTGTCGTAAGTTCCACGATCTGATCGGTAAGTTCCTGTTCTTCCTCCTGTGAAAAAAGTCCTGCCTGATCGTCTACCGTGGTTTTATCCGCCCACACAGCCACCGGGACCAGCAACAGCAGAAGCATCAACAGAAAGTATCCCTTCTTTTTTCTCATTCTCATAACAACAATCCTCCTGCCAGTCCCAAAAGGAATACCACACCGGTGATCAATGCCGATACCAGACTCAGTTTCTTATAATCCACCGGAAGTTCTCCACACACCTTGCCGTTTTGTCCGTTGATGGTATAATAATAGATTTTTCCGTTTTTGCCCTTGTAGGTCATCACCCACACAGGAACCAGCGCATAACGCCACCGCTCCTGGCGGTTGCCCACCTGCTGATGAACCGGTCGTACCGTCGTGTAACCGCGCATATCATTTTCGAGTACTCTTTTTGCATATTGTTCCGTATCCCGTGCGATTTCCGCTCCGAACGCTTCTTTTTCAAGATCCCGGCGCTCCGCCTGAAAACCGGAGAGATAACCCATGGAAAATTGTTTTGCCGCCTTCCGGTCATACGGCTGCACACCTTCTACCAGCTTCCGGTTGGCTTTTTGCAGGGCGATCTTCGGCATATCGTCAAATTCCACATTTCCTTCCCGGTACACCCGGTAGAACTGTGTTTCCGTATATTCCGTATCACCGGTCCTCCAGGTGCGGACTTTGGTGGCTTCCGCCTCCATTGCGGCATCTCCCCGCCAGTCCACCATCCAGTATGGAAAATACACCCCGCTCATTTTTTCAATCTGTTTTCCGCTGAAGAATCCACGGGGAACAAATTTCTTCTTTTTCATATTCTGTAAAAAGATTTCCGCTGCTTTTTTCCGGTCTATCGCAAAGGGAATGATCTCCTGGGGCAGATACTTTCCGGAAACTCTTTCCGATAATACCACCGGGCTCTGACAATAATAACATTCTGTGGCCGCTGTTGTCGGATCCGTCACGATCTCGGCTCCACAGTTCGGGCATACATACACTACCGCTTCTTCCTGTTCCTGTCCTTTTGCAGAATCAGCCGCCTCAGATTCCTGAGACGGCTGTTTTCCTTTCTGCATCGTATCGATCTGTTCCTGAGAAAACTCAGAATTACAATAAGGACAGGAGTAGTTTTGAGTATTTGGATCAAATACCAGTTCGCCCCCGCAATTGGGGCATTTGAAACTGACTACCTCCATGATTTTCTCCTCATCTTTCTGTACGGATATACTTTCTTTATCTTTTCTGCATCTGTTCCTGCAAAAGTCTTATGGTCTTGATTTTCCACATTCACTGCAGAACTTTCCTGTATTCTTCTGTCCGCAGCTGCAGATCCATTCTCCGGTCTGACGGGGACGTCCGCACTCGCTGCAGAACTTTCCGGTATTCTGCTGTCCACAGCTGCAGATCCAGATATCCGGCTCATTCTGTGCACGATGTACTGTCGCTGCCTCTTGCTGCATCTGCTGGTTCCGGATCATCTGCTGCTGATTGGCCGCTGACATGGAAGCTGCCATATTGCCGCCCATCTGTGCGCCCATCTGCATTCCCATGAAACCCATGGTACTGCCGTTTGCATTGCTTCCTGCGGCTTCCATTCCTCTTGCAAAAGCTCCCTGCATATAACCTTCCCGAATGGACGGATCCTGGAGCATAGCTCCCTGATTTCTCATATTCAGAAGTTCCTGAGATTTGTCATCGTAGGACAGGCTCGCGATAGCTACCGCCTGGATCTCCATACCTCTGGTCTGTTTCCAGTCTTCATCCAGTGTTTCCGCCATATATTTTGACAGTTCCCGGCTCTTTGACTGCACATAGGAGATCCGCATACCATCTGCTGACATCTGATTGATGGAAGACTGCAATGCATCCAGAAATTCATACAGATACTGTTCGTTGATATCCGTGATCTCTACCTGACCTTTATTTTTCGGAATGGCTTCCACATAGAACTTGATCGGATCCGTGATTCGGATCGAATAAGTTCCGTGGGCTCTCAAAAATAATTCTGCATTATAAAAATTATCAAAATAGCTGATGGGGTTTCTGGTTCCGAAACGAATTCCTTTAATCTCCTGCAGGTTCAGATACAGCACTTTCTGTGAAGTGGGTGCTGTACCGCCAAAACGAAACCGGTCAAAAGAATTCTTCACCACATCGTCCAGACTTCCACTGAACATGGATGGCATAGAAGAATTATCCACGGTAAAATATCCCGGTTCCGCACTGTAATCCACGATCCGTCCGCCGTCTAACAGCATCATGAACTGTCCCTCATATACATGAATCACTGATCCATTAGAGATACTGTCTTTTCCACCCTTTCGGTTCGCTCCTTTTCCGGTGCGGATACCTGCAGTCAGTACTGTCTGATCTCCCATATTTTCCGGCTCGATGACTTCCAGCCACTGATCAGCGAGTGTTCCGCCAATCGTCTGTCTGATAGCTCTGATAATACCCATACGCCATTCTCCTTTTTTGTGTATTCCCGTCTTTCCGTTTTCTCAACAGTCATGGAAAGTGGAATCGTTATTCCATTTCTTCGGTTGCGTTCTCCGGCTGTTTTCCGCCAAGGGCAATCCACTTGAGATAGCCGTTGATAAACGGATCCAGATTACCATCCAGAATGCTGTCCACATTACCACTCTCCACGCCGGTTCTGTGATCTTTCACCATCGTATACGGCTGCAGTACATAAGAACGAATCTGATTTCCCCAGCCAATCTCTGTCACTTCGCCACGGATGCCGGAGAGTTTTTCCATATTTTCCTGCTGTTTTAACAGATATAGTTTGGCTTTCAGCATCTGCATAGCCTTGTCTTTATTCTGAAACTGAGAACGTTCATTCTGACACTGTACCACGATTCCGGTTGGAATATGTGTAATACGGATGGCAGAAGAGGTCTTGTTGATATGCTGACCACCGGCACCGCTGGATCGATACGTATCGATACGCAGATCATCTTCCTTGATATCCACATCCAGATCTTCATCAATATCCGGCATAACATCGCAGGATACAAACGAAGTCTGTCTCTTTCCTGCCGCATTAAACGGTGAGATGCGTACCAGACGATGTACCCCTTTTTCTGATTTCAGGTAGCCGTAGGCATTTTCTCCGTGTACCTCAAATGTTACAGATTTGATGCCTGCCTCATCGCCGTCCAGATAATCCAGAACTTCCAGGGTAAATCCTTTCTTTTCCGCCCATCTGGTGTACATACGGTAGAGCATTCCTGCCCAGTCACAGGACTCGGTTCCGCCGGCTCCGGCATTCAGCTTGATGATGGCATCTTTTTTATCGTATTCTCCGGATAACAGGGTTTTCATACGAATATTTTCAAAATCTGCCTCAAACTGATCCAGAATCTCCTGAATCTCCGGGATGACCGAAGCATCGTCTTCTTCATATCCCATCTCGATCAGAGTCTCCATATCGTCTCTCTGGCTTTCCAGATTTTCATAAATCTCCTTATCATCTTTCAGGCTTTTGAGTTCTTTCATCATTTCCTGGGAGCGTTCCGGATTATCCCAGAAATCCGGCTCTTCCATCTTTCTTTCCAGCTCTTCAATCCGCTTTTCCTTATTGGCCAGGTCAAGGGAATCCCTCACTTCCACTAAGGGTTTCGCATAGGAATTCAATATTGCTTTAAACTGATCTAATTCTACCAAAGGGAGCACCCTCTTTCTTCATACAATTTTTATATTCAGCAGCCGTTTTCCCTCTGCCGTATCGGTTCTGCACGCTTCCTTCTATACAGGCTTACGTCCACAGCACTGTTTGTATTTCTTACCGCTTCCACATGGACACGGATCATTCGGGTATACTTTCTGCTGGGCACGGCGAACAGGACCTTTGACTTCTTCATCTTTGTTGGTTCCGGTTACTTCCGCTACCTGCTCACGTTCTACTTTCTGCTCGATTCTAACATGATACAGCAGGCGAACAGTATCCTGCTGGATGCCTGCGATCATCTCGTCAAACATCTCGAATGCACTCATCTTGTACTCAACCTTCGGATCCCTCTGTCCGTAAGCCTGCAGGCCGATACCCTGACGCAGCTGTTCCATATCATCGATATGATCCATCCATTTTCTGTCAATGACCTTCAGAAGTACCACACGTTCCAGTTCACGGATCTGCTCCGGCTCTGCAAACTCAGCTTCTTTTACTTCGTACAGTTTAATAGCTTCTTCTTTCAGGTTCTGTTTTAACTGATTCTTACGAATCCCTTTGACATCCTCTTTGGTGATTGTCTTCACCGGAATGATCGGCTGCAGAATCGTATTCAGTTCGATCAGATCCCATTCATCAGAATCCACCTCGTCACTGATACACATATCTACCGTATTTTCCACGGTATCGGTGATCATCTTACAGATTGCATCACGCATATTGTCTCCGTCGAGTACGCGACGTCTCTCTTTATAAATGATCTCTCTCTGTTCGTTGTTTACCTGGTCATACTCAAGCAGATTTTTACGGATACCGTAGTTATTACTTTCAATCTTCCTCTGTGCTTTCTCAATAGCGCTGGAAAGCATCTTATGCTCGATCTGTTCGTTTTCCGCAACACCGAGACTGCTGAATACGGACATCAGTTTTTCAGAACCGAACAGACGCATCAGATCATCTTCCAGTGAAATATAGAAACGGGATTCTCCCGGATCTCCCTGACGACCGGAACGGCCACGCAACTGATTATCAATACGGCGGGACTCATGACGCTCCGTACCGATGATCTTCAGACCACCGGCTGCTCTCGCTTCCTCGTCCAGTTTGATATCGGTACCACGACCTGCCATATTGGTCGCGATGGTAACTGCACCTGCCACACCGGCCTGTGCAACGATCTCAGCTTCCAGCTCATGGAACTTCGCATTCAGTACCTGATGTGCGATTCCCTCTCTCCGAAGCATGTTGCTCAGCAGTTCGGAGGTCTCGATCGTGATCGTACCTACCAGTACCGGCTGATTCTTCGCATGTGCTTTTTTGATCTCTTCCACGACCGCACGGAATTTTTCTTTCTTGGTCATATATACCGCGTCATCCAGGTCGACACGCTGAACCGGACGGTTGGTCGGAATCTCGATAACGTCCATACCATAGATCTCACGGAACTCCTGTTCCTCTGTCAGAGCCGTACCGGTCATACCTGCTTTTTTCGCATATTTGTTAAAGAAGTTCTGGAATGTAATGGTGGCCAGTGTTTTGCTCTCACGGCGTACCTTTACATGCTCTTTCGCCTCAATCGCCTGATGCAGACCGTCGGAATATCTTCTTCCCGGCATGATACGTCCGGTAAATTCATCAACGATCAGTACCTGATCGTCCTTTACGACATAATCCTGGTCACGGAACATCAGGTTATGGGCACGCAGTGCAAGGATTATATTGTGCTGGATCTCCAGATTCTCCGGATCTGCCAGATTTTCAATATGGAAGAACTTCTCTACTTTCTTCACACCTTCCTCGGTCAGGTTTACTACTTTATCTTTTTCATTGACGATAAAATCACCGGTCTCGATAATTTCCTCGCCCATGATAGCTGTCATCTTGGTCATCTCACCACTGGCTTCACCACGCTGCAGCTGTCTTGCCAGAATATCACAGACTTCATACAGCTTGGTGGACTTTCCGCTCTGTCCGGAAATAATCAGAGGAGTTCTCGCCTCATCGATCAATACAGAGTCAACCTCATCGATGATCGCATAATGCAACTCTCTTTGTACCAACTGCTCTTTATAAATAACCATGTTGTCTCGCAGATAGTCAAAACCATCCTCATTATTGGTAACATACGTAATATCACATGCATACTGTTCCCGTCTCTCGTCATTTTTCATAGAGTTCAGGATCACACCGACTTTCAGTCCCAGAAACTCATGGACTTTACCCATCCACTCCGCATCTCGTTTGGCCAGGTAATCGTTGACGGTTACGATATGCACGCCTTTACCTTCCAGCGCGTTCAGATAAGCCGGACAGGTAGAAACCAAAGTCTTACCTTCACCTGTTCTCATCTCCGCGATACGCCCCTGATGCAGAATAATACCACCGATCAGCTGTACCCGGTAATGCTCCATATTCAGCACACGCTTGGAAGCCTCACGCACCGTAGCGAATGCCTCCGGAAGCAGATCATCCAGCGTCTCTCCCTCTGCCAGTCTCTCCTTGAACTTTCTGGTCTGATCCTTCAGCTCCTCGTCCGTCATCGCCTGCATAGTCGGCCGCAGCTCCTCAATCTTATCCACCAATGGCATAATTCTTTTCAACTCTCTGGAACTGTGCGTTCCAAAGATCTTTTCAGATAATTTCATCAATCTACTCCTATAAAATACAATTTATTTTTTGGTAACTGTTCAACACCTTCACAGTTACATTTCTTGTTACTATTTTCACTCTCCATAAAATTTCCCGGTGCATCCACCCTGGCCTCTTTCCAGTCTAATGCACCATGTTATATTCTAACACTTTACCGAAGAATGCACAAGTAAATTGTGCATCTTCCCCCCGTCATCCCTCACTCACATATCCCCTGCGGGCAAATTTCCCAAATATCTCCCAAATATCGCACCTATTCCACTCACCTTCCCTTTCCGGGTCAGTTTTTCCATCGTCAGCCCGAGAGAGTTTGTGCCTGGGCAGGAGGCATTTTGCGGGCGCTTAGGGTAAGCTTTGAAATCCGACGCTTACGGAGACTTTCCCGAGGGTCAGCTGACCCTCGGGAACTTTAGTCGGAGTTAGCGGCTAGTACATCGTTTCGTAAATAACTGTATTATTCACGCTGGATACGGATTCGAGTGTGCAGTTCAAAAAACGTAGGCGTAGCGGGCTACGCTGAGGCTTTTTGAACTGTGCAATCGGATTCGTAGACAAGTGAATGATACAGTTATTTCGAAAACGATGTACTAGTTCAAAGTTGCCCTGCCCGCTGCCTCCTGCCCAGGCACAAACTCTCTCGGGCGTCCGTCTTAAACCAACCTCCAAAAAAGAGAGAGAGCCACCACCCAGTGACTCTCTCCCGTTTACGCTCTCAACAATTTTAACACTCCGGCTCAATCAACCCGTAAGTGTTCCCCTTTCTCTTATAAACCACATTCACCTCATCTGTCTCCGCATTCCGGAATACATAAAAATTATGTCCCAGCAATTCCATCTGTACGCATGCATCTTCCGGATACATCGGTTTAATACCAAACTTCTTGGTACGAATGATATTAACCTCTTCGTCCTCCAGGAACTCGTCCTCCACAAACTCTTTCTGGAAGTTTCCTCCTGCCTGCTGCTGATTAACAATCTTGGTTTTATATTTGCGAAGCTGACGCTCAATAACTTCTTCCACCAGATCAATGGATACGTACATATCGCTGCTCACCTGTTCGGAACGAATGATGTTTCCTTTTACCGGAATAGTAACTTCAATCTTCTGTCTGTCTTTTTCCACACTCAAGGTTACATGAATCTCTGTCTCCGGAGTAAAATACCGTTCCAGCTTGCCAAGCTTTTCCTGTACGGCTGATTTCAGTCCCTCTGTAATGTCAATATTTCTTCCAATGATAATAAATTTCATGCTGTCCAACCCCTTCGCACTTTATTTTACAAGTAACTGTCTCTGCTTTCACAGTTACGGAGTCAGAATCGATAAATACCACGGTCAGCGATCCTTTCCGGCTCCCTTGTAAGTGTTTTTATTATACCAATAATGCTTGAATTTTGCAACTATTTCATGAAAATTCATATTTTTTACGCATCTTTTTCTGTCAAATCCAGGAACGATTTTCCAACTGTTCAGAATCTGTTATTTTTCGAAATAATTTTCACTCTTCTGACAAATATCCAGTACATCCTCCCACTTCATACTGCCACCGAAAAGATCCAGTGCGCTTCCCACTGTTACGTCCACACGATTTTTCCCCGCCATACGCAACGTCTCCAGATCCTGAAAACTGCCTACGCCGCCTGCATAGGTCACCGGGAGCTGATGATTCTTTGCAAGGAGCTTCACCAACTCCACTTCTATCCCGGAAGCCTTTCCCTCCACATCCACCGCATGAACCAGAAATTCATCACAGTGGGAAGAAAACTCTTCAATCGTCTGTTCCGATACGGGTACCTGTGTAAATTTCTGCCAGCGGTCTGTCACGATATAATATTGTCCGTCTTTTTTCCGACAGCTCAGATCCAGAACCAGATGTTCCCTTCCTACTGCACGTTCCAGTTTTTCAAGATTCTCCCAGTTGATCACTCCATTCTTAAATACATAAGAAGTAACGATCACATGACTGGCACCGGCATCCAGAAAGCGCTCTGCATTGTCCTCCCGGATCCCGCCACCGATCTGCATCCCCCCCGGATAGGCTTTCAATGCTTCTATCGCCTGCTGTCTTGTGGCTTCATAATATGGAGAAGTTGCAGGATTTAACAAAATAATATGCCCTCCCCGAATCCCCCGGGACTGATAGAGCCGTGCAAAAAAGGGAGCATCCTGCTCAGCTACATAGTTTTCCTGAGCCTGATCTCCCTGATCCTGCAGGCTGCCGCCTACAATCTGTTTTACTTTTCCGTTGTGAATATCGATACATGGACGAAATCTCATAATCTTCCCCTCTCTTCTCCTATTCTCTTTGTATGCTGTCACGTTGTAACGTGGTAAATTTCTATTATCATATCATGTTTCCATATACACGGCAACATGTCATCTCAACATCTCATCTTAAAATGTTATCGTTACTATTCACTCCGTTCTCAGTAACACGCTTTGCGATGCACAGAATTTAAGCTGATCGCATAAATTCGCGCGATATGTCTCGGGTTTTCTGTGACCTTCACTCACAAAAAACACCTCGCAGGATATTACCAATGAATAGTAACATATTATCTACCCTGACATACTATCTCAACATACATTTTCATGAACATAGGTGTAAAAAAGAGGGGCATTCCGTTTTTGCTCTCACCGGACAAACTGTGGTGAAACAACAATTGTCCATGTTTTTTCTATTTCTACGATCTACCGTGCATTCTGTTGGTTCGCATCCCTGCTTCCGCCACCGGTCAGATCCTCCACGCCTTCTCCGATGCCATCCCCCACATCTTTGATTCCCTCGCCGACATCCTCTCCAAGATCTTCAATGATATTTCCATTTTCATCCAGACGATTTCCGTTCTCATCCACCGTACCTTTCCCGGAAGTGGCGCCGTTCATATTGTTGTTCGTTCCGTTGGTTCCGTCATTGTTCATATCCGTGTTGGTATCCGGTGAGGTACCGTTGTTATCACCCGCAGGTACCTGGGAATCGTCGGTGTTGTTTTTATTTTCATTGCCATCCGGCGTATTTTCATCCTGTGTGTTATTCTGGTTGTTGTTCGTATCCTCCGCAGCACTGCCACATCCTGCTGACAGTCCGAGTACAACGGTCATTGCGGTTACGATCAGATATCTCTTCCATACATGTTTCATATTCTGCATCTCCTTTTCTGCTGTGGCTGTAGCTTTCCACAGCATCCCTTTCCTTCATTTTTCAGGCATATAAAACATACACCTGTACAGTTGTAGAATGTGTCGGAAAATGCAAAAATATACGGCCGCTTTTTGAAAAAACGACCGTATCCCTGTTTTCTGTATTCTGTTTTCAATATTTAAAACAATGTAACTGTTCAGTACCTTCACAGTTAATATTACCTGCTGAATAGTTACAAAACAATTTACATTTTAAACTTATCCGATCACATCGCTCATCTGATACCAGCCCGGTTCTTTTCCTTTCAGGAACTTGGCTGCCTGAATCGCACCTTTTGCAAACAGTTTCTTGGAGTAAGCTGTGTGCTGGAAAGTAATCACTTCGTCATCACCGGCAAAGATCACATCATGTTCTCCGACGATGGTTCCGCCACGGACAGCAGAGATTCCAATCTCTTTGTCATCTCTCTGTTCTCTTCTCTGGCTTCTGTCGAAAGTATAATGATAAGCGTTGTCCAGTCCCTCGTTCAGGCTGTCTGCCAGAGCCAGGGCAGTTCCGCTTGGAGCGTCCACTTTCAGACGATGGTGTTTTTCCACGATCTCCATGTCAAATCCGGCCGCTGCCAGTGTCTGGGCTGCTTCTTTAACCAGTTTCATCAGCAGATTAATACCCAGGGACATGTTTGCTGATTTTAATACTGCCACATGTTTGCTGGTCTCTTCCACTTTTTTAATCTGTTCGTCTGTCAGACCCGTAGTACATAATACAACCGGGATCTGTCTTTTTTCACAGTATTCCAGCAGTGTGTCGGTCGCTTTCGCTGTACAGAAATCGATCACTGCATCTGCCTGCACATCGCAGGTCCAAATATCAGTAAATACCGGATATCCGTTATCTCTGCAGTCATTTAAATCAATACCTGCTACAATTTCAATTTCAGGATCTTTTTCCACTAACTGGGTGATCACCTGACCCATATGGCCGTTACAGCCATGCATAATTACTTTTACCATTTGTGTTCTCTCCTGTTTCTTCCTGCTGCCTTTATGCCAGTTTGATACCGAATTTTTTCATTTCTTCTACCAGAACTTCCTGGTGTGCTGCTTCCATTTCGGTCAGTGGCAGACGAAGCGGTCCTACTTCTTTACCCATCAGATTCAGGGCTGCCTTTACCGGGATCGGGTTAACTTCACTGAACAGTGCGTGAACCAGCGGCAACGCTTTTAACTGCAGTTCACGGCTTTCTTTTATTTTTCCTTCCAGGAACAGAGCAACGATATCGTGCGTCTCTTTCGGTGCTACATTGGACAGTACAGAGATAACACCTTTTCCGCCCAGGGACAGGATCGGTACGATCTGGTCATCATTTCCTGAATACAGATCAATGGCTCCGTCGCAGGCATACATGATATCTGCCACATGGCTGATATCTCCGGATGCTTCTTTGATAGCGGTTACATATTCTGCATTTTTTGCAAGATAAGCAACCGTGGAAGCTGCCAGAGAACAGCCAGTACGGCTCGGTACGTTGTACAGGATCGCCGGTACTTTTGCTTCCTCTGTGATGGTTGTATAATGTTTGATCAGTCCGTTCTGTGTTCCTTTATTATAGTAAGGAGTTACCAGAAGAATACCATCTGCTCCTGCTTCTGCTGCCTCTTTGGACATCTGTGTTGCAGTTGCGGTGGAATTGGAGCCGGTACCTGCAACAACCGGGATTCGGTGGTTTACCTTGTCAATGGCAAATCTGATCGTTCTCATATGTTCTTCTTCGGTGAGTGTCGCAGATTCGCCTGTTGTTCCGCAGATCACAATGGCATCTGTGCCTCCTGCGATCTGTTCCTCCAGTAATTCTTCCAGCTTATCATAGTTTACTTCCAGATTTTCGTTCATAGGTGTAACAAGCGCAACACCTGCTCCTTCAAAAATAGCCATATCTATCTTTACTCCTTTCTTTTGTCTGGATCAATTATCGATCCATCGGACCAATTATTGATATGTAATGTAAAACATATAAAGGTGCACCACCGTCCGGAGGTCCACCTTTTAAGAATCCGCTATGAAATCATCACATGTTTTCTTTGGATAGCACTCCATCTTTCGATGACAGTCATGCCGTTCTTCACAGACATGCCCAAGAACCAAGCTTCAGGTTTCTTCGCCCCTTCGGCACTTTTTCCTTTCCTTTGCCTTCTTCTGTTCCTGAAACATCCGACAAATTACTGATAAAAAATGCAACCTCTACCTAAATTTATAAAAAACATTTTAAATAAACATTTTATTTTTTCAATCATATCATTATTCATTTTTATTGTCAATCCGCATATTCCAGTTTGCTTACAGAAATCTCGTATGCGATCCGCTTCTGCGTCTCTTCTTCACTGATTTTTTTCACGTATTCCCGGCTCTGGATCCTGCCCCAGATCAGGACGTGACCGCCCACCTGAAAAGCAGATGCATATCTGGCATTTCTGCCCCAGCAGATGCACGGAATGTAGTCCGATTTTCCATACGGCCGGTTGACGGCGATCAGAAGATCTGCGATTTCTCTGCCAAGTGGGGTTTTCCGGTACACCGGCGGTTTGCATATGTATCCGTCCAGGAAAATGGCATTGCTCTTCATATTTTCATCGTCATCTTCCACAAATTTCACCTCTCTGGCAAACACCGAGAGCACCAGCCGGTTTTTCTTTTCCTCATGGCGGTTGTAGGAGCGAAACTGCCCCATCACATGGATATACTCCCCTTCATAATCCTCGTTCACATCCACAAGACGCTCCGAGATCATGACCGGGATCCGGTCCTCGGAATCGCTGAGCCGTTTGACCAGCACATCTACCATATAAAAGCCTTCGCCGAATACCTGATGGCTGAATGTAAACCGGGATGCGATTTTTCCCATGATTTCCACCTGATTGTTTTCAATAATCTTATCTGTCATGATTGTAGTTCCCCTTCCTCTTTTTTGTATTTTGTATAATTTATTTCTATTCCGTTCCTTCCTTATTTAGAACCGGATTTTGAAAAAAAAAATTTTTTCCCTTGTAATCTGAAAAAAATGTGATAGACTTGTATCGTTGGAAATGCCCGTTTTACGGGCTCTTTATATGCATAGAAAGGAAATTGTTTATGAAAATCAAAAGAGAAGATATTCGTAACGTGGCGATCATCGCCCATGTAGACCATGGTAAAACCACTCTGGTAGACCAGTTACTGCGTCAGAGCGGTGTATTCCGTGCGAATCAGGAAGTCCAGGAACGTGTCATGGACTCCAACGATATCGAACGGGAACGTGGTATCACGATTCTTTCCAAAAATACAGCTGTTTATTACAAAGATACCAAAATCAACATCATCGACACCCCAGGCCATGCGGACTTCGGCGGCGAGGTAGAACGTGTCCTGAAGATGGTAGACGGTGTTATCCTGGTGGTAGATGCGTTCGAGGGTGCTATGCCGCAGACCAAATTTGTTCTGAAAAAAGCGCTGGAACTGGATCTGCACGTGATCGTATGTATCAATAAGATCGACCGTCCGGAAGCCCGTCCGGATGAAGTTATTGACGAAGTTCTGGAACTTCTGATGGATCTGGATGCTTCCGACGAACAGTTAGACTGTCCGTTCCTGTATGCTTCCGCAAAAGCAGGCCATGCTGTTCTGGATCTGAACGATACACCGGAAAATATGGAACCTCTGTTTGAGACCATCTTAAAATACATCCCGGCTCCGGAAGGTGATCCGGATGCAGGTACACAGGTTCTGATCAGTACCATCGACTACAATGAATATGTAGGTCGTATCGGTGTCGGTAAAGTAGACAACGGTAAGATCGCTGTCAACCAGGAAGTGATGCTGATGAACCATCACGATCCTTCCAAGAAGAAAAAAGTAAAGATCAGTAAACTGTATGAATTTGAAGGTCTGAATAAAATAGAAGTACAGGAAGCAGGCATCGGTTCTATCGTTGCTATTTCCGGTATCCCGGAGATTCACATCGGTGATACCCTGTGTGACGTGGAAAATCCGGAACCGATCCCGTTCCAGAAGATCTCCGAGCCGACCATCGCCATGCATTTTATGGTAAATGACAGCCCGCTGGCAGGTCAGGAAGGTAAATTTGTAACTTCCCGTCACTTAAGAGAACGTCTGATGCGTGAGCTGAACACTGATGTCAGCCTGCGCGTGGAAGATACCGATTCTCCGGACTGTTTCAAGGTATCCGGTCGTGGAGAACTGCATCTGTCTGTCCTGATCGAGAATATGCGCCGTGAGGGTTATGAATTTGCAGTAAGTAAAGCGGAAGTTCTTTATAAAGAGGACGAACGCGGAAAACTGTTAGAGCCTATGGAACTGGCTTACGTGGATGTTCCGGAAGAGTTCTCCGGTACAGTCATCCAGAAAATGAGCGAACGTAAAGGTTCCCTGCAGGGTATGAGTACCGGAAGCGACGGTTCCACCCGTCTGGAATTCGAGATTCCGGCCCGTGGTCTGATCGGTTTCCGTGGAGACTTCATGACTTCCACCAAAGGTACCGGTATCCTGAACACAAGTTTTGACGACTACGCTCCGTACAAAGGAGATATCCAGTACAGAAAACAGGGTTCCCTGATCGCTTTCGAAGCCGGGGAGTCCGTTACTTACGGTCTGTTTGCTGCTCAGGAACGTGGTACACTGTTTATCGGACCTGGTGAAAAAGTTTACGCCGGTATGGTTATCGGACAGAACGGTAAAGCTGAAGATATCGAACTGAACGTATGTAAGACCAAGCATCTGACCAACACCCGTTCTTCTTCCGCCGATGATGCTCTGAAGCTGACAACACCGAAAGTTCTGAGCCTTGAAGAAGCACTGGAATTCATCGATAACGACGAACTTCTGGAGATCACTCCTACCAGCCTGCGTATCCGTAAGAAAATTCTGGATTCCAGACTGAGAAAGAGAGCAAATCTGAAATAATTAATATTTCATTTCAATTAATAGCCAGGTGTATGGATTCTATCCGGACCTGGCTATTTTTTAGTATTTAATTTCTATTAAAATTGGTAACTGTTCAGTACCTTCACAGTTACGAGTCAAAATGCATAAAAAATCACCTTCGGTGATGGCATTTTGGCTTGTACGTCTCGGGATTTTGACATATTCATGTCAAAACACCTCGCGGGACAGTGGCTACTGAATAGTTACATCTTTTCATTTTAATGTTTCTGCCAACCACCAGAAACGGATTCCGGAGGCATGGGGGAGGCAGCCTTTTGCTGGTGCTTTTAGCAAATACGAAATCCAGCATTTACGGAGACTTAGGCGCGAAGCCTTTGCTGAGCGTCTTAGTCGCAGTTAATGCTTAGTTCGGATTTGCGTTACCAGCGGTTGCTTTCCCCATGCCTCCGGAATCCGTTTCGTCCCCCTTTGAAAGAAAAAACGGGTACTGCACATAAACTCATGTACAATCCCCGTCTATTTCTCCGGTTCTTATGTCCCGTTATCTATTACTTTTTATTTCTTTTTCTTCTCTTCAGCGCAAATCCGCCGGTTCCCAGGGAGGCAACAGCCAGTCCAAGCATCTCAAGGATGTTGGTAGGGTCGCCGGTCTTGGCTGTCTTGCTGCTACTTGTGCTTCCTGAAGAAGTTGTTGTTTTATTGCCTGTACCAGAAGTGGTTATGTTGTTCTTAGATGCTGCAGGTGTTGCCGTTGGTGTGGTGGTCGGGGTTGGTGTCGGTGTGGTTCCGTCCGCTTTCACCAGAGCTTCCATAGCTTTGTTCAGTGAAGCTGCTGCATTATCTACACTTGTCTGGTCTTTCTTAGCTTCCAGGGCACTCTTTGCATTCTTCAGTGCTACCTGCAGAACTTTCCAGCTGTCTGCTGTGTAATCTGCTTCTTTCAGTGCTTCTGCACTCTGGATTGCTTTTTCCAGAGAAGCTGTGTTGATTTCCTTCGCCGGATCTTCTTTTGCAGCTTTCTTATAAACAAAGCTCAAATCTTTGTATCCGGTTGCTGTTACTACGATTTCGAAGCTGTCACCCTCTGCAAATGGTGCTGCATCTGTGATCAGCGTTCCGTCATCATTAAACAGTTTTACTGCATTACGTCCGCTTACTGCATAAGGTTTTCCATTAACAGATACGGAGGTAATATTCTTGATGTAATCTGCAAATTCTGCGTCAGTAGCGCCTGCTGCTTTTGTCAGACCAGGTTTTTCACTGTTTTCGTTATATGCTGCCGGCATTGTTTCCGCATATACTTCAAATCCAAAACTGATCGGTGCATATTTTCCACTCTTATCAGTAATAGTCAGTGTGTATGCTCCTTTTTTCACATCTTTCAGAATCAGTTTTTCGCCTTTTACGCTGGCAGTAGCACCCTCTACCGTGTACTCTGCGTCAAATCCTTCCGGAAGAGTCAGACCGGAAATAGTAGTTGCCACACTTGTTTCTCCGTCTTTCAGTTCCGCATCTACTACAGCAACTGCGCTGGTATCAAATTTTACAGGCACATACAGACCTTTTTCGCCGCCTACCGGGATCTCATAGATACCGTTAGCTGTGTAATAAGTCACTTTATCGATATGCTGTCCCATCATTGCTTTGTAATGTTCAGATGATGTCGGGCAGTTATGTACTGCTGTGGTAAATCCGGTAGCCCATGCCAGTTCGGAAACTCTCCAGATATTTTCCAGATGACGCATACCGTAATCGCTGCCTTCTTTTGTGCTTACAATAACACCGTAGATAGCTGTTCCTGACGGAATGGTATCGGTCAGTCCATCCAGATCCAGCTGATAGTCACCATATTTGGACTCGGTCAGCAGTTCCGCTGTCACACCTTCAGTGATAGTTGTAGCGGTTCCCTGTGTTGCTCCGAAAGAGAATGTTCCATCTTCATTTACTGTCAGCTCTTTGTAGTAAGATGGTTTCTCACTCAGTGTATAATAGGAATAGCTTGCGCTCTCAAACAGGGCATCTTTTCCTGTATAATCTGTTGTGCTTTCCTGTCCTCTGTTGGTAACTGTGATACTTACTTTGGAATCATCGGTAATCTGTGTGTATTTGCTCAGATCCGTACCTGCCGGAACTTTTACCGGGAAAGTTACACCGGTGATCTCATCACCGCTTGCATCCACATGGTAAGATCCGCCTGCCAGAGAACCGGTTCTTACTTTGTTCTTGGTTGCAGAGGTAAATGCATCTACTTTAACATCGTTATTTACATCTGCTTTGTAGAACTGATCGTATGGGATGTTCATCAGAACATATGTTTCTTTCTGTGCTTTTACCAGGGCTTCGATCGCTGCGTTCAGATGATGCGTTGCTTCATCTACTGTTGCCTGAGTCTTCGGGTCTTTCAGCTCATCTTTTGCTTCCTGCAGTTCTGCCTGCATCGCTGCCCAGCTGTCTGCGGTGTAATCGCTCTCGGTCAGGGCTTCTGCAGCTTCGATCGCTTTCTTTAATTCGTCAGTGCTTATTTCTTCTTCACTGTCTTTTACGATATTTGCATCCGTTGCCTGGAACTGATAGGTTACATCTTTATAACCCAGCGCTGCAATCGTGATCGTCCAGTAGCCGGTTCCATCGGTTCCTTCCGGCAATGTGCATCTCAGGGATTTGGTCAGAGCCAGCTGAATTCCCTTTGTTTTATGCATCCAGTTGTCTGCTGCGAATTTTGTTCCATAGGTAGCCTTCACATTGCTGTAAGTGCTGTCATTGCCATAGTACGTCCAGGTTACCGCCTGCATATTGGCTCCAAGATCTCCATAGTTACCTGTCAGATCCACCCGAAGGAATTCTCCGTAAGAGCCTTTGGCATCTTTCACTGTTAAACCTGCTTCCGTTGCATCCGGAGCAGTCTTCAGTGTCTGTCCTTCGATACCGGAATCGCTTCCTGCCTGACGGGCGGAAAAACTGAAATTTCCTTTTTCGTCTTTGGTAACTGTCTTCAGTCCGTTGGTGGCTTCTGTCACGTTTGCCTTTACGCTGTAGGCCGCCAGTTTGTTTTCTCCGTATCCTCCGACCAGTTCCCCGCCGTTTTCCACTACGTTGTATTTCTGGCAGAATGCTTCATAGTCTGCACTTGCCACTTTCACCGGCACATACTTCAGTCCTGTTACTTCATAGTCTTTCAGCTTTGTAATAGTTCCGTCTGTATCTGTGATTTCTCCTCTATTAAATTTGATCACATTCCCATTCGTCAGGGTAATTTCTTTTCCATCTGATGACCAGTGGGATACTTCATAAGTTTTTCCGTTTTCTGCTTCAATGACCGCTACACACTGGAAACTTCCTCTGTGCAGTCCATGGTTTGCTGTTGCTCTTGTTACGGCATCGAACGCTCCTTTGTCTGCTTCGTTTCTTGTATCCAGTTCACTGGAAGAGCTGGAATCTCCGGCTGCCTGTACCTCTTCTGCGGCCCAGTACTCTGCCCAGGTCATCGCCGCATAGACATATTTGTATTCTTCCTGTGCATTCTTTGTATACGTAAATTTCACTTCCGGATAACCGGTGGAAGTAACTGCGATTTCAAAAGTATCACCCTCAGCAAATGGTGTTGCATCTGTTTTCAGAGATCCGTCTTCGTTGATCACTTTCACAGCTCCACGTCCGCTTGCCGCATACGATTTTCCATTGACAGATACAGAGGTAATGTTTTTGATATAATCTGCAAATTCTTCGTCGCTTACATCTGCATTTTTTGTTATAGCCGGATTCTCATTATCGTTATTGTAAGATGCCGGTGCGCTGTCAGCAGACAGGATAAAGGTTGTTGTCATCTCCGCATAATTGTTGTTTTTGTCAGACACTGTCAGCGTATATTTCCCTTTTTTTGCATTTTTAAATACGATTTTTCCGTTTTCCACACTGAAATCCAGTCTATCAATCTTGTATTCCGGCGAAAAATCTGTCGGAAGATTAGACACTGTAATTTCTGCCTCCCCTGCAGATACTTTCGCATCTGCTACCTTTACCGTCTGACCTGCTTTTTTCGGTACATACAGGTTATCTACCGGGATCTCATAAATTCCCTGAGAAGTATAATATGTCACCTTATTGATATGCTGACCCATCATATTTACATAATGTGCAGAAGATGTGGGACAATTGTGTACTGCTGTAGTAAATCCGGTACACCATGCAAGTTCTGTCACTCTCCAGATATTTTCCAGATGGCGCATACCATAATCGTTACCTTCTTTTGTACTTACAATGACACCGTAAATCTGTGTATCACTCTGGGAAATGGTGTTCTCCAGTCCGTCCAGATTCAGCTGATAATCACCATAAGAGGTTTGTGTAGTAAGTTCCGGTGTTACTCCGGATACTTTCTGTGCTGTTCCCTGTGTTTTTCCGAGAGAAAGACTTCCGTCCGCATTCAGGGTTACTTCTTTGTAATATTTCGGTGTTTCGCTTAGTGTATAGTAGGAATAGCTTGCACTCTCAAACAGAGCATCTTTTCCTGTGTATGTGGCTGTACTTGTCTGACCTCTGTTCGTAACCGTGATGTCTACAGAAGATTCGTCTGTTATTTGTTTATACTTACTCAGATCAACACCTTCGCCGACTTTTACAGGGAAAGTCACACCTGTGATCTCATCACCACTTGCATCTACATGATAAGAGCCACCGGCCAGACCAGCTGTACGAACTTTATTTTTCGTTGCTGATGTAAATGCATCTACTTTTACACTGTTATTTACATCTGCTGCATAGAACTGATCATACGGAATGTTCATCAGGACATACGTTCCGGTTGTAACGTCCGGTTTCTCCGGCTCTGATGGTTTTGCTTCCAAAGCTGCAACTGCTGCATCCAGTGCTGTCTGGGCCGCGTCCACTGCTTCCTGGGATTCTTTTGCTTCCAGAGCCGCTTTTGCTGCTGTCAGTTTTTCCTGCATGGCTTTCCAGGAATCTGCTGTGTAATCGGCTTCGGTTTTTCCTTCTGCTGTAACGATTGCAGCTTCCAGTGCGGTAGTATCAATTTTTACTGTTGTTGATTTTTCCGGCGCAGACTGAAGAGCTGTAAGAACTGCATTTTTTATTGCAGTTGAAGTACGAGTTGCATGACTTACCGTATCTACCTGGGCAATTTTATTTTGTGTTGCGTCCTGATTTTCCAGTTTTGTCTTCATTCCGGCAACTTTAGCAGTTCCCGAATAAGCCTTATTAAAATAAGATTCATTCTCTTCATCATCTTCTTCTGAAGCATAGCCTTCCTGCGGTGTTACCTCGACTGTTTCAATCTTTCCATCTTTGACTGTTACTTTCGCAGAAACATTATAGCTGTTCCAGTAACTATCACTAACTGCCTGAGCCGTACCTTCATACGTTCCATCCGCTGCTACCTGGTCCCCGGTCACTGCAAATGCTGTTACCGGGCAAAGTTCCACTGCCATTGCTGCGGCTACCGCCATGGCCATTGCTTTGGTCCTGACTCTTTTGTTGTTCATAAACTCCTCCTTCTTTTACCATAAAATTTTATAGTAGCTTATTATGTAACTATTCAGTAGCCAATGGGGAGGTACTGAACAGTTACCTTATTATCAAGTTAGTCACTATTTCTACTATTAGTTGATAATATTTATCATTAGTTGTGACTAACCTATAATCAAAAAAAATAGACGTTATCTCTTTTCTCAGGAATGTACCTGACAGCTGCCTCTCTCTCATAGGCTTTTATCAAGAGAGAAGTACCTGTCAGATACATTCCTTTTCGTTTATTTGTAACTGTTCAGCACCTTCCCGGTAGCTACCGAATAGTTACATTTATTTGTTCTTTCTTTCCGCTCCCGCGCCCTGACTGACTGTCGGGAGGATTTTACGGCTCACCACGCCGATCAGAATACCTGTGACCGTTCCCGCGATCATCAGCACCGGTAGGTAATAGATCAGCTTCGTATTTTCCAGCACACACATCGCAACCACGATCTGTCCGATGTTATGGGACACGCCTCCGGCAATGCTTATGCCGATCATGGAAAATCCTTTGATCCGCTTCAATAGCAGCATCACCAGAAAACTTAAAATACCCCCTGCCAGACTGTACAGGATCGACATGCCGTTTCCGAACATAAATCCCACCAGCAGCACCCGGAGGATCACCACCAGCAGCACTTCCATCGGTGCCAGGATATACAGCCCGGTGACCGTCACCAGATTGGCAACTCCTAATTTAATTCCCGGTATTCCCAGGTTGATGGGAATCATGCTTTCCACATAACTGAAGATCATCGCCAGTGCCACAAGCATCGCACCGCTCGATACTCTCCGGCTGATGCTGGCCAGACTGCGTTCCCTGCATCCATTTTTCTGCTGTTCCTGTTTTTTCATCTTCTCGTTTCCTTTCGGAGTATGTTGCTCGTAACTCTTCCACGACTTCACAGTCACCTTCTGTATCATTACGATTTCTCATCTTTCTTTCACTTCGCAATCGTATCCGGCACCAGCTCGTCATCTGCCGCCTTACTGTCCGTATCATTCTGACGGATCACTTCCACCACCAGTTTATGGGGCAGACATACGATGGTCTGTTTCTGACCGCTGATCCTGCCCTGCTCCTTGCAGTAGCCGTCCGGGCAGTCTGCTTCTTCCATATATGCCTGTCCGTCCTCGATGCGGATCACATTGTGAAATTCTCCTTCGGTAACTTCGATCGTCTGGTCTTTTTTCAGCGGATAGGTTCCATAGATTTCCCCGTTCACGGTAATCTGCACCTGATTCCCCTTCGTCTCTCCGGTCACATGCATCACCAGAAGCATTACCAGAGCCACCAGCACGATCCCTCCTGCCAGCAGGATATCTCTTTTTTTCATATCTGCTCCTTATCTGTCATTTTTGAAAAGCGCAGATCTTACAGTCCCATCCACAGACAGATCCCAAGCAGGATCAGTGCACGCAGAATCGTAAACCAGAACTCATTTCCTTTGAGCTTCCGGATTCCGCAGTGAATGTGCTTCTGTGGACAGATATCGATACACTTCTGACACTGGAAGCAATCACCGCTGACAGCCCAGTCACCATCCGACGGAAGGCCGATCTGAGACGGGCAGGTCTTCGTACATGCTTTACATCCTTTTCTGCAGTTTTCTCTCGTTCTGTGAAGGGAGAAAAACGGCAGTACCGGAAGCAGGGAAAATACTGCTCCCATGGGGCAGAAGAACCGGCAAAAGAATCTTTCCTGTACACACATGCCAGCCATCAGAAGGAGCAGGATCACAAGACCGATCCCATATCCTCCCAGACGGAAGTTCCCTGCGTGGATCATGGAAAATACATCCCACGGGCTGGTTCCCTGTGCTTTTCCATATACTCCAGAATAACACAGAAGGACAATCAGCAACAGTACCAAATATTTCATATAACCTAAAATCCAGACTGCCTTTTCCGGAATCTTCACCGGTTTCTTTTTCCGTTTTTTGCATACTTTTGTATACAGCGCATGCAGTGCGTCTCCAAACGCGCCAAACGCGCAGACAAATCCACAGAAGAATCTGCCAAATACCATAGTGTAGAGACAAATCACCAGAAGCACCGTCACAAACGATGTCATAGCAACCTTCTCACCTGCTCCTATCTGGGTAAAAATGTATTTTACCCCCGCAAATGCTGCGGTATAGACAGATGGAATAAATATGAAATAAAGAAGCTGAATCAATGCCCGCAGCCAGGTATGTATTTTTTTTCTTTCTTTCGCTGTTAGATTATGTATATCCATAATTGCTGTCTTAATCCTCCTGGTTTGCTGCTTCTTCCAGTGCCTGTGCCACCGCTTCTTTGATACCTGTGGAACTGAAGGTTGCACCGCTGATGGTATCTACCTCTGCACTCTGTGCTTCAAGGATTGTCGGAATAATATCCTCTGCCATAGAAAGATAAGCGCCATCCTCTTTTTCCGCCGATGTGATATTAATCTCAGAAATCATTCCATTCTCAACAATCACTTCCACATCCACCGGTCCGCCAAATCCCTGTGCTTCTCCGGTATAGGTTCCGTCTTTATAAGCACCGTCTGTGATTGTGCCTTCCTTTGCTGCATTGGCTGACTGTTCCAGTTCCGCCTGCTGCTTTCTGATCTGTTCTTCTGCCTGTTCTCTTTTGTCGAGTACCGTGTTATATCCGGTCAGGCAGACAATAACAGCCACCGCACTGATCGCTCTGGTCAAAAATTCTCCCATTGTCCGTTCTCTTTTCTTTCTTGTTTCATAGGTATTCCGTGCTTTCACAGTTACCTGCTGAATAGCTGCTTTGTTTCTTACTGCCGTTTCGCATTATTGAATGCCTGCTGACATGCATCGATAATTGCCTGGGATGTACAGGTTGCTCTGGATACTGTATCGATACCATCCAGATTACCTTTTTCCGTAATCTGTTTTACCACACCCGTCTTGCTTGATGTTCCGTTGACTGCTTTATTAATGTAGCTGTCGTTACCGGATCCTCCGTCTCCATACACATTATCAATTTTTATAATCTTATCATCCTGAATCGTCACCTGTGCAAACAGATTATATGCTTCAAAATCCATATCTGCATCCGGCAGACAAAGTACAGTTACCGGATATACACCATCTATGTAAGTACTTTCCGGTGGAAGATCCGGTTCCGGATCGTCATTTGTCCCATCGGAAATCTGCAGTTCTGTGACTGCCTGATTTAACTGCACTGCCGCCTCATCAAGCTGCGTCTGTTCTGTCGCGTTTTTCAGTACCTTTCTGGCATCCTTCAGACGAACCTTTACAACTGCCCAGCTTGCAGAAGTATAGTCACTGCCGTTCAGTTCGTTGACCGCATCGATTGCTTTTTCCACTTCTTCGGTATTCAGCTGTACTACATTGTTATCATCATCGGTGTCTGTCTCTCCGTTGGTGACACGTTTTGCTTCTTCCAGCGCATTCTTCACCGCCTGGATCAGTCCCTTGGAACTATAAGTAGCACCGGATACGGTATCTACCTCTGTACTCTGTTTTTTCATCATCTGTGTGACCACATCCATGGCACGGCCGAAGAAAGCATCGTCATCCTCTTCTCCGATAACCAAAACTGCCTTCAGAGTCTTTTCCTGGATCACAACAGCAACGGTGATATCTCCGTTATATCCTTCTGCGGTTCCATAGTAGACGCCCTCGTTATACGGGAGTGTTCCTGTAACCGCTGGTGTATTATTCTCTGTATTTTCTTTATTTTCCGTGTCTGTTCCGTCAGAACCGGAGTTGCCTCCTTTTTCCGCAGATGCAGTCTCTGTCACTGCTGCCTGGCTCAGTGCATTCCGCACCGCCTTAATGATTCCGTTGGAACTGAAGGTTGCACCGGATACCGTATCAATACCATTAGTACTCTGTGCACCCAGGATCCGATTGATCACCCCGGAAGCCTTCTGGATATATTCACTTCCATCATTGGTCTCCACGATCTGAATATTACTGATCTTTCCACCGCTGATCACAACTTCTACTTTCAGATTTCCGGCAAATCCTGTTCCGGTTCCATAATAGGTTCCATCTTTATAAGCTGACGGTTCCTGTACGCTTCCTACTGCCTCCGGTGTTGACTGGCTCTGACTTGTGGAAGTTCCTTCCTGTGAAGAACCCGTCGTACCACTGTCTTTTTCTCCGGTCAATGCATTTTTTACCGCACTGATAATTCCTTTGGAACTATAGGTTGCGCCGGATACCGTATCTACCTTTGTACTCTGCTTTTTAATAATCTGATCAATCAGACCTTTCGCCCGTCCGAAAAACGGTTCATCATCAGAAGCGCTCAAAATCTCGATGGATGTGATCTGTTTGTCTTTGATCGTAACCGCTACCGTGATATTTCCCCGATATCCGGTTCCACTCCCCTGATACACACCATCTTCCAGATCAAAGGAACCCTTTGCCTGTTCCTCTTCTTCTGCCGCTTCATCCTCTTTTGTTTCTTCTTCCGTGCTGGTCTTTACCACCGGTACTTCATCCTCCTGCTCCTGTGTATCCTCCACAGACGCTTTCGTCTCGTAAACCGGTACTTTATATCCATATAAAGATCCTGCCACACATGCTGCCACAACCGCAGCGGAAACAACCGGGGCAAAGGGTTTGCATTTTTCCAGCATTTCTCTGATGTCCATCTGCTTTCTCTCCTTTGTTTTCGAGTATTTTTATGTACTGACTTTGTAACTGTTCAGCGGCTTCCCGGTGGCGAGCCAAAATGCATCTAAACGTCTTCTGTGATCACATTTGTACTTGAATGTTTAAGGATTTTCGCATAGCTTTTATTTATGAATCACTGTCACATCCATATCCGTAGTCAGACTGTCGGCGATTCCTTCTGTCACATACAGCTTTCCATCTGCAGTTTCCATGATCGTCTCAAATTTCTCACTGTTTTCCTTCCAGAACTGTGCCGCTTTCTCTTCTCCCATGATAAATAAAGAAGTGGAAAGCCCATCTGCCAGAGTTCCGTCATCGCTGACGATCGTTACAGAGATCAGCCCATTGTCTGCCGGATATCCGGTAGCCGGATCAATAATATGATGATATGTCACGCCATCTTCCTCAAAATAACGTTCATAACCACCGGATGTGATCACCGCCTGATTTTCAATCTCCAGAATACCGAGATAATCTTCCGTATCATCCGGACTCTGGATCGCTACTTTCCATTTGCTGCCATCTGTTTTACATCCCAGTGCCTGTACGTTTCCACCGAGGTTTACCAGCCCGCTTGTCACACCGCAGTCCTGATAGATCTGCATGATCTGAGCAGAGGTATATCCCTTTGCGATCCCACCCAGATCGATCTCCATGCCATCCCGGTCAAAAGAGATTTTTCTTGTGTCTTTGTCGTAATTCACTTTGGACGCATCGGCAAGGATCAGCTTTTCTTTCAGTGTCGCATCATCCGGCACATGATACTCCTGTGTCGGAAATCCCCATGCCTGCATCACCGGGTAAATCGCAATATCAAAGGCTCCTTCTGTCTTGTCATACAACTCCAGCGCCCGTTCCACCAGATATCCGCCATCTTCAGAAAGTGTTGCCTCTCCTTTCTGATTCAGCTGATAGATCTCACTGTTCTCATCTCCGGTGGAAAGAAGGGCATCCAGAGCTTCCACTCTCTCTGCCGCCTTGTCAACTGCCTCCTGAGCATGCTCCCCATATGCAGTCAGTGTCATATAGGTATCCATGGCAAAGAGATCCCTGGACGCTTCTTCTGTTTTCTCGTTCGGATCTTTGCCGGATGCTTCCGTTTCTGTGTTTCCCGTCTCCTGCTCATCCTGCGCAGATTCTTCTGCAGTGATTTCCTGTTTCGTTATATTTTCTGTCTCATCTTTCGTTGTTTTCCCACATCCGCTGATGACAAATGCAGGAATCAGACAGACCAGCAATACTTTTTTTAATTTCATTTATTAACCTCTTATTAGTCATTTCTAACTTTCGATAGTATAAACTTTATTTCGTTTCATTGTCAATTCTTGATTTTCTTATTGTACTTATTTTCTCATTATTTTATAAAAATAAAGCATATTCTGCAACCGAAACAACACACATTCGTTGCTCCTGTTCATAACATAATTATCAGAAAACCTTCGAATCGGACTTCTTTATCTTACATCCATTCGAAGGTTATCTCAATTATTCTTCTTCATTTCTCTTTATTTTAACAGTTCCTCCGGAATCTTATGATCTTTATAATAATAATCCCGATCATGGTCGTTGATCTCACGCAGTACCCGGCACGGATTGCCAACTTTTTCCATGTTCGGCCGATAGTGTCCATATTGTTCATTTCGTCACTTTCTATAATTCTTTCGCACTTTACCAGTATAATACGCCAGAATATCAGCTCCTTTTTCTTTATTTTTCCCTTTGTTCATTGCATATTTCCTAAATTTCAAACATGTTTTTTCTATTATTCTATGCATTATTACTTTTATCTGTTATAATGATATATAGCATAAATTTGATTTTACTGTAACTATTCAGCAGCCACTGTGAAGGTACTGAACAGTTACATTTTACTTACTTTACTTACATTGGGAGGGCTTGCAGAAATGAATAAAAAAAACGTTGTACATATGCCGGCTACACATCCGGCTCAGTCCGTTTCTTCTTCCGCACGGCGGAATACTGAAGTCTCCGCCCAGATCACACTATCGGATTCTATTTTAACCGGAGCGGTTGTAGAATATCGAAAGGCAGGGTATCGTTTTATTCGGCACATGCATACAAGTATCGAGATCTATCGGATACTTTCCGGGGAATGCTATATGGATATCCAATCGGAGACCATTCATTGCACCGAAGGTGATTTTATTATGATCCTTCCGGATGTTGTACACTCTTTCTATCTGAATGATACTTCAGACTGCGAATTCCAGCATATTCATTATGACCCTGATATGTTTTCCACTGTTGTGCTTGAAGATGATGGGATTGTCCCGATTACCTTGCTTCATGCTATCCTGTTTTCTTCGCATTTTTATTACAGGCTCAGATCGGATACTGTGATAGATGGTCATATTCAGAAGCTTATTGACCTGAATGCTTCTTGTGAAAGTCTGTTTACAGCTGCCAATCTTAATGTTTCCATGATGAATCTGATGCTTTATATTCTGGATCATACGAATCCGGTGCACGAATACACAGACCCACAGCTGAAAAATAGTTATGTAGCCTATGCACTGAATTATATTCACGATCATTATACTACCAAAATCTTACAAGAAGACATCGCAATACAGTTGCAAATTTCGGTTCGCTATTTAAGTAAGCTGTTCAAGAGCTATATGGGAGTTACACTATCAAACTATATTAATATCTACCGCATCAACCGATCCATCCGACTAATGCAGACTACTGATCTGACACTGACGGAGATTGCTCTGCAAGTCGGATTTACAGACTCCCAGCACTACTCGAAGGTGTTTATGAGTATCATCAATGAGACACCCTCCCAGTACAGGAAGGCCATCTAAAAAATAACGCCACCGGATATCCGGTGGCATTATTTTTACGCTTTGCTGCCAGTATGTTCTATTTCTAACATACAGGTATTCTTTTTCTGCAGACTCTCTTCCAGATCATACCCCATCTGTTCGCTTCTCCAGTTTATGGATTCTTTACACAAACAGAAAGCCCCAAAAGCACAAGCCAAAAATATCATGGTTATTAAAATAATTATAAATGCAAACATGTTTACTCCATCTATTTTCTATTTGCCAAATAATCCAAAACCGTTCGGATGCAAATCTGAGTTCTGCATCCGAAACGATCGGTTAATGCCTGCTTAATCCTCTCTTTTACGTTTTACAATAACAGTTCCTGCAACCGCAGATGCTGCCAGGGTAAATAACCAGGCTGCTGCATTGGCTGTATCACCTGTTTTTGCAGCTCTGGCTGTAGATGTGCTGCCTGTGGTTGTTCCACCTGCATTGGTGCTTCCTGTGTTGGTATTGCCGGAAGGTGCTGCAGGTTTTGCGCCTGACTGTGGTGTTGTACTCGGGGTTGGTGTTGTAGTTGGGGTTGGTGTTACAGGTCCCGGAGTAGGAGTCGGATCCTTCTTTGGATCTTCCTTCTTTCCATCGTCCTGTTTTCCATCATCCTGTTTTCCGTCGTCTTTTTTGCCGTCATCCTTCTTGCCGTCGTCTTTTGCTTTCAGTTCATCGAAAGCTTTTTTGATTTCGGCATTTGCTTTTTCTACCTCTTCCTGAGTTACATTGTCACCATTCAGTACTTCCTGATACTTTTTGTAGACTTCCTCCAGATTTTTCAGAGATTCCTCTGTGTATTTATCTTTGTTCTCCAGAGCTTTGTCTGCATCTTTTGCAGTTTCCTGCAGTTTTTCTTTATCTGCCTTTGTTATAAATGTATCTTCTACTTCTTCTGTTCTGTCAGACTCCATACCGTCTGCATCCACTACTGTTACGGCTACATTGTACTGAGTACCTACTTTAAGGCCAGTCAGCTTGTACTCTGTTCCTTCTATAGGCAAATCATTCTGTCGTTTACCATCCAGATATACATTGTATCCAGGTACCATCGCTCTTTCCGCAGCCGGCTCCCAGGTAACGATTGCGGTGGTATGAGTAATTTCAGATACTTTTACATTCGTAGGAGCGGATGGTTTTTCCGGGGCAGGTTCCTCGTTTTTAAGTGTTGTAAATGTGAAGGCTGCAGATCTTCCTGATTCATTTCCCGCTGCATCCACTGCACTTACGGTTACTGTGTATTCTGTATCCGGAGTAAGACCTGTCAGTTCAAGTTCCAAACCTTCCACCAGCTTGTCCGTATTTACTTTTGTTTCATCTACATATACATTATATCCGGCTACTCCTACATTATCTGCAGATGCTGTCCAGGTAATCTTTGCTCCTGTCTGTGTCACGTCTGATGCTGTTACACCTGCCGGTACAGATGGTGCTTCGGTATCCTGTGTTTTCAGTGTTGTAAATGCAGCTGCTTCAGATCTCTCCGATTCATTTTCTGCTGCATCCACCGCAGTTACTTTTACTGAATAATTTGTCTCTTCTGTAAGAGCAGTTAAATCATATTCGGTAGTTGTTATAAGTGTTTCATTTACTTTTGCTTCATTTAAGTATACGTTATATCCAACTACTCCTACATTGTCTGTTGCTTCGCTCCAGGTAACTTTTGCTGTTGTTGTTGTAACATCTGTTACTACTACATTTGTCGGTGCTGATGGTGCTTCTGTATCTGCCGCATTTTTTGTTGTAAATGTATATACAGCTCCTTCTGAAACATTACCGGCTGCATCAACTGCTTTTACAGTTACTTTATATTCTGTTCCTGCTGTAAGACTTTCCAGTGCATATTCTGTTCCTGTTACAAGTGTCTCGCCGTTTACAGGAGTTTCAGAATCATTTACGTATACATTGTATCCTGCCACGCCTACATTATCTGTAGATGCTGTCCAGGTAACTTTTGCTGTTGTTGTTGTAATATCTGTTGCTGTTACCTCTGTTGGTGCTGTCGGTGCTTCTGTATCTGCTGCAGCTTTATCTACGTAAGTAATAATCGGTGTAATATGAGCAGATGGTTTGGTTGGGTTTTCGTTACATTTTGCTACTACACGGATGATGTCACCCTGAGTTACTTCAAGCTCTACCGGTTTTTCCCACTCTCCCACTTTCTCTTTACTATTTACAAGCGTTACACTCTTCTTCTCTGTGCCATTCACAAAGAGACCTAAGGTAACAGTTCCTCTTGTATTTCCAGGTTGACGAAGATATGGCTCGTCATCTTTTACATTGAACGTAACGGTTCCGCTCTTCGGTACTCGATATGCCATTGCAGTAGAGATATCTGTGCTTGGCGGTGCAGAAAGTAAACCGTGAACAGATGGATTTGTTGTTGTAATTGTTCCCTGTGGTGCATCAATACCAGGACCATAATATGTATGAGTAGCCCAGTTTGGCCATCCATCTTTATCGACTGCTGTCATATTCGCCCAGTCACCGGATCCGTCCTTTATCTGGCCGAACCAGACATTTCCCTGCTGTCCATTTACATAATCTAAAGTCCAGTTATATGTATTTTTCTGAGCGATTATATAATCGTTTGTATCTCCGTTTTCAGCAGTGATACGAAGAATCATTCCTGCTGTTACGTTATCTATATCTGCCAGTTCGTTTTCGCCGTTTAATACAGAAACCGTTGCTGTGTCTGCTACTGTGATATTTGCTTTCACTTCTTTTACGGTAGCCGGATTGTTGTCTGTATAAGGAACGCTCATGGTTGTTCCTTTTACTTCATAGTAACAATCTTTTAATTCTTTATCCGAACTTGCAACAACTGTATAAGTTACACTTTTCATTCCTTCGTAAGAAAGGGTGATTGTTGCTCCTCCTTTTACGATATCTGTTGCAGTAAGTTCCTTCTCACCCTCTTTGATCGTAACGGTAACACCTGCATCGATGATAACGTTTTTAAGGAAGTCTTCTACTGTTGTATTTTTCGGAAGGTCACTTACGTTTGTTCCGGAAACAGTATACACATTGGATCTCAGTACAAGTGCTGCTACTGCATCACTTTCTGCAGCTCCGATCTCCGGTACTGCTGTAATCTTGTGACCGAAGAAGTCATGATCGATGGTATAATCATTTCTGTCAACTACGACTTTACCGGCATTGATTGCAGGAGAGTTTTCTGCAAGCTTGTATCCGTCAAATACTGTTGCAGCGGTTGGATCTTCATGTTTTCTTGCACTATTGTCTTCTGCTACTGCTCTCGGACCGGAACCTGGATCAACAAGTACTTTTGTGTTTGTGTTTGCGTCTACTTTTACAGCAGCTGCATCGTTCGGAAGGTTCGTTATATTGTAATATAAATTATTGCTGTAAGTCTTATTCCCTGCATTTTCAGGATTCCAATCTCTTACTTTAACTGGTGTTTTATTTGCAAAATAGAAAATATTATTTTCCATATCTACCGGACCATTATTCCGGTGAACTGTACTCCAGATTGTATCAAGACCTTCTTTGATAAAGAATGTATTGTTATAAACCTGGCAGTTTCCAGTGTTTCCGGCCGGATCCAGAGGTCCCATATCTTCATACTGACTGATATTGTAGCGGAATGTATTGTTGATGGACTCCGGACCACAGAACATGATGGTACTTGCTGTATTGCCATGACTGTAATTGTACTGATAGTTTGTTCCATCACCATAGTCAGCATCCCAAGGCTGTCCGTCGCCATTACCATTGGAAGCATTTAATGTTCTGAAGCACTCATTGTACTGGAAGATTGCATTTTTACATTTCCATGGCCAGATACCTGCTGCCACACGTCCTGCTCCAACGTTCTGTGTACCGTTTACATCACCATTTTCATTCAGACTTGGCTGATTCTTTGAATAGTCTTTGTAATTGATCTGCTCTGCCGCGTTCTCTGACACATTATACTGAACCAGTGGTCTGTCCAGATACATGGTTGTGATGGCATCTCCACCTACATGATTCAGATAGTTGTTCTCGATCACAACATTAGATGAAGCATATTTTGCCATTGTTGCATCTGATAATGCACCTGTTGTGAACTGTCTCCACTGATATGTGTATCCAACTGCAATTCCCCAACGGTTTACAGTATCCAGAGAACAGTTTCTAATCTGGATATCATTGTATCTTGCGATTCCGGTTTCGCCTTCATTCGTTGGTTTTGCAACGATGAAATAGATACCACCGTTTGTCATGTGTTTGTTATAAACGTTACCTGTTACGTTATGAATATAAAGATCATTTAATACGATATGATCTACAGTTCCATTGTCTTTTGCAACTCCGGCAACACCGGTTCGATCCATTGCGTATGCATCATTATACGCTTTATCTTTTTCGGTATCGGTTGCACTGTTTCTGTTGTTTGTCAGCTCAAGACCTTCGATTTCAAGGTATTCAGCATCTTCAATTAAAATACTGGAAGATACAGTACCTTTCCACTTATGGTTCTGGTTATCCAGCGGAGTACCATAATTCAGCTCCCACTTTCCATGACCGTTTGTATTGATCTGCGGTCTTTTTCCCTCGCCATAAGTAGATATTTTTACCGGTGCTTCTGCAGTACCGCTGTCCTCTTTTGTAAACTTAAGAGCCTGATCCTCAAACACAGATCCTTTTTTCAGAAGCACTGTATCTCCCGGCGCAAGGTCAAGTGCATTTACTTTGTCAAGTGTCTGAAACGCCTTGTCTTCTGCTTTTCCGTCATTGCTATTGTCTCCCCCTTGGGAATCAACATAATATGTTGTTCCGGTTGCGGTATTTCCCTCAGCCTTAACAGATACTGCAGGCATCATTGATGCGACTGTTGTTCCTGCAAGCAGAAGTGCTAACGTACCGCTCATCCATCTTTTCTTCATACCTTTTCTCCTTCCGTTATTGTATATTCTTCAAGGTGTACCGGTTCACATCTTTCATGTTTCCTTCCACCTGAGAACCGTTTTCACGCTGCGTGATCATATCGTCGTATTTTTGTTCACGCAGTTCTCTTTCGACTGCTATTCTTGCTGTCTCCAGGTCAGCATTTTCTTCGCTGTCTCCAAATATCCAGTCGCGACTCTGATAGTGCTGAAGAACCTCGTCTTCCGTCAGTTTCATACCCTCTCTGGAGGTATCGTTACAGTATTTTTCCTTCAGAGTACTGAGCTCATAGTCCAGATACAGCTGAAACGTATACTCTTTCAGTCCGTAGATCACTTCGCCTTTTTTTACTTTCTCGCTCCGCTCCGCATTACCATCCTTCCAGCGTTTTTCCAGAGCCTCATAGCTGCTGTCTGCTACATCTCCGTTTTCTTCGGCAAGATCATATACTGCATGGATGTATTTTAACTGTTCTACTGTATTCCGGGTGAGGATCTCATAGCCGTATTGTCCGTCGTATTGCTTTTCCCAGAAATCCGTTCCGTATACGGCATCATAATCCTGTTGGATCTGCATCTTTGTATCATATTCCACGGAATTCATGCAGTTCACATACTCTTCCTTACTGATCGGATCATCGGCTACAGTCAGATCGAATCGATTGGCACACTTGTATATGACGGCTCCGCCGGCAATTCCTGCAACTGCAATCACCGCTGTGACAGCTCCGATCTTCATAAGCTGTTTTTTTCGATTCTTCATTATCTACCTCCTTCCGGCAATGTAGCCTGTTCCGTCTGCATACAGACTGTCTCAGTCTCTTTTGTTCTAATTATAACGATTCGTTTTTTTATCGGCTCGTTCTTTTGTGTTGATTTCATCATCTATTTTGTCAAATTCGGAACTACAATAAAATGCCACGTTAAAGCGGAATAGATTATTGAACAAAAAAAAGAGCCATATCTTTTTCAGATATGACTCTCATAATTGTTACTATTGTTCTAATTACAGCACACGGCGAACTGCAACGATCGGTCTGTACGCAGCGTTTCCGCTGATCTTAATACCGTCTTTTGCGTTACTTGCATGTACGATCTGTCCACCGCCCATGTAGATCGCTACATGACCTGCGTAGCAGATAATATCTCCAGGCATTGCCTCAGAGTAGGAAACTCCACGACCACAGCCTGCCATTGCTCCGGAGGAATGAGGAAGGGATACACCAAACTTTGCATATACACTCATGATAAATCCGGAACAGTCAGCACCGTTTGTCAGGCTTGTACCACCCCATACATAAGGATTGCCAACAAACTGGCATGCGTAATTAACAACGGACTGTCCTGTCGGGTTATATGATACGCTGCTGCCTGAGCTTCCTGATGAACTGGAAGAAGAACTTCCGTTGTCCTTGGATGTTGTTGCACTTGAGTTGCTGCTTGCATTGTTACTGCTTGTATTGCTATTAGATTTATTGCTTGTTGAAGAACCGGAACTTGCAGCTGTGTTACTGCCGGAAGTAGAGGAAGATTTCTTGCTTGCTTCTGCTGCTGCTTTCTTAGCTGCCTCATCTGCTGCTTTTTTGTTTGCTTCTTCCTGTGCTTTCTTTGCAGCTTCTTCTGCTGCTGCCTTCTTAGCTGCTTCCTCGGCCGCTTTTCTTGCTGCCTCTTCCGCTGCTTTTTTCTCTTCTTCTTCAATTTTCTGAATCTCAGCATTCTGCTGGCGAATCAGTTCCGTGTACTGTGCAGCCTGGCTCTGAGCCTGTGCGATCTGTGCATCATAATCACTGGAAGTTGCTTTCTTTTCTTGCAGCTGAGTCTGCATACTCGCCTGACGATTCTGATACTCCTGGTTCATCTCTTCCAGTTCTGCTTTCTCACTGTCCAGCTGATCCCCAAGGTCTTTTACCTGCTGTACAGTCTCTTTGAACTCTTCCAGACTGTTTCTGTCACTGTCATACATCTGCTGTACATATTCTGCCTGGTTCAGAAGACTGGTAAAGTCCGATGCCTGGAACAGCATCTGTGCCCATGCATCATCTCCACCCTTTTCATACAGATACTGGATTCTCTTCTTCATGGCTTCATACTGTTTCTGTTTATTTTCTTCTGCCACTGCCAGATCTGCTTTGGTCTGCTCGATCTGCGCTTCTTTATCGGATAACTCACCATCCAGAATCTCAATCTCAACCATAATATTTACCAGATCAGAATCCAGCTGATCGATCTCAGCAGAAAGTGTCTGTTTCTGGTCTTCCAGATTATTGATTTTAGACTCCTGTGCTGCAAGCTGACTCTGTGCTGCTGCCTTATCCTGTTTTAACTGATCTTTTCTGGATGCAGCACCGGCAGGTACTGCCTGTGAAATTGTCAGCATTAATCCTAATGTTAAACAAAGGATTCTTTTTTTCATACATTTCTCCTTTTATTGTTTTGCATTGTGTTATACATTCTTGTAATATTTACGAAACATTCTCTTTACATTCCTTAACATATTAACACAAAACCATTTTTCCTGCAACCCCTCAATGCTAAACTCATCTCAAATCATAGAAACTAAAGTTCATTTACTGTTTCCCTAATTCAAAAAAGGTCGTTAATAATTAGTTGTTAGCAAAGCTACATTACAAATGGAGAGAAAGATGGTTGTCGTCAGCCATCTTTTTTCTTTGTATGATAAAAAGTTTGGGAGGGTGTGCCTCGGTATGAGTCACACCCTCCCAAACTTAGAACTGTCTATTTCCCGACAGCCTTTCTTTGCATTTTTCTTATTGCGGTCCAATCAATTTTTCAAGTACCTGTGCTGCCGTCATATTACGCAGTCCATCCGGATCTCTCATACTACTGGAGGACCAATGGAAACGGTCTACGTTATTCACATATGCTTTACTTGCGATACACAGATTATATTTGCCGGCTGCATCTGAATAATATTTCTTCATATATGCCTTTGCCAGTTTTACAGCCTCACTGTTCGTGCTTCCTGCTGTATTGACCGTACCGCTGATCTGAACTACCGGTGGCGTCGCATGAACGATCACCAGACTTCCATCCGAACACATGCCAAGAACAACCCACACATGACCGGTCATACTTACCACGTCACCAGGTGTAAATGTTCCACCGGAAACTTTTCCGTGCGATCCAAAACCTTTGTTGGTCAGATAAGCCGGAAATCCGGTAGATGTTGAACTGTATGCCGTTTCTTTCTGATTTGATTTCGTATTATATGTATTGTAGACAGCCCAGCTGACCAGACCGGAACAGTCCAGACCATTCTGATACTCATATCGATGTTTCGTATAATTATACGAAGCTCCCTGCTGGTTATAGAACTGTTTCCACTTCGGGTTCATACCGATACGCAGTCCGTCTCCGTCTGTCCAGGCGTCATGACCGCCACCCCATACATACAGGGTGTTACCTACCGGCTGAATCATTGTTTTCAAAAACTTGGTCAGAGTCCCAATCGCCTGACTTTCTGTTCTCGATGCTTTTCCATCTGCTCCGATTTCAACACCGCCGATGACTGTACTTACCGCCATGGCGCCACTGCTGTAAAAATAATACTCTGAACCGTCAATATTCTGCCAGTCCGTCAGCATGGCACCGCTGCCGTTCATATAATATTTACTTCCACCAACGGTTGTCCAGCCTGTTGCCATCTTACCGGTCGTCGGATTCAGATAATACCAGGTACTTCCGATTTTCTGCCAGCCTGTCAGCATGGCACCGCTGCCGTTCATATAATACCAGTCACTGCCCAGTTGCAGCCAGCCTACTGCCATGGCTCCACTGCCTGTATTCAGATAATACTTGGATCCGCCGATGTTCTGGAAACCTGTCAGCATCTTTCCGTCACTCGCCAGATAATACCAGGTTGCATCCAGTTTTAACCATCCGGTCGCGATGTTTCCGCTGCCCGGTTTCAGGTAATACCAGGTTCCATTTTGCTGTGACCAGCCTTCTACCATGGCTCCATCCTGATTCATGTAATATCGGGTTCCTCCAATGGTTGTCCAGCCCGTTGCCATATCGCCATTTCCCGGATTCAGATAATACCAGGTACTTCCGATTTTTCTCCAGCCCGTTGCCATGCCACCATTTCCCGGCTCCAGATAATACCAGACATTCCCAATCTTTTTCCAGCCCTGCGCCATATCGCCATTTCCCGGATTCAGATAATACCAGGTACTTCCGATTTTTCTCC
>OHWR01000151.1_pt1 | contig 43198 bp, 35 predicted proteins | sample 1579771 | NCBI WGS metagenome assembly OHWR01 (sample SAMEA3882542, study PRJEB24775) | human gut metagenome | biome: human-associated habitat; feature: intestine environment; material: feces | place: Netherlands | collected 2009/2010 | reverse complement strand
AGGGCGGCATGACCAGAAGGTCTATGCCGCCCTCTTTTCATGCCAATTTGTTCGCTCTGGTGGGCGCTCGCTGTCGGTGCCAAAACATCGACATTGCCATGATCCAGACCTGCTAAAAGATAGTCGTTGGGGACGTTCTTGTTTGACTAGTCGTTTAAGAACACCCAACGACTACATAGCATGAGAGTGGATAATCTCCCGGTTTGAGCCTGCATCCAAGCTTAAAGTGGGAGATTATCCACTCTCATTTCGTTTGTTGATTTCGATGCCTACATTTGTAGGAACAGTTCGTGGAGGCGGGTGTCTTCGTCGAGTTCGGGGTGGAAGGTTACGCCGAGCTGGTTGTCTTGGCGGGCGGCGACGATGCGGCCATCGACTTCGGCCAGGGCCTCGGCATCGCCGTGCACCTCAACGATGCGGGGCGCGCGGATAAACGTCAGCGGCACTTCACCGTCGATGCCGGCTACCTGCCCCTTGGTTCGAAAGCTGCCGAGCTGCCTGCCGTAGGCATTGCGCTCAACGAGCACATCCATGGTTGCCAAACGCGGCGTGCCCTTATCGTCATGGGCGGCAAGATCGTGAGCCAGTAGAATCAGGCCGGCGCAGGTGCCCAGGACGGGCATGCCTTCAGCGATACGGGCACGAAGCTCCTCGAGCATGCCCAACTCATCAAGCAGCTTCCCCTGAACGGTGGACTCGCCGCCGGGAAGTACCAGACGGTCAAAGTCCTGCTTCAAATCGGCCGCCTGCCTCAGCTCAATACAGTGTGCGCCAAGCCCGGATAGTCTTGCCTCGTGCTCGGCAAAAGCGCCTTGGACCGCCAGCACGGCGACCGTTTGGTCTGCATAATCGCTCATGTGCGATCCTTTCTGCCGGACTAGCGTCCGCGCTCCTCCATGATGATTTCGATCTCGTCGGCGTTGATGCCCACCATGGCCTCGCCCAGGTCCTCCGAAAGCTCGGCGATGAGCTTGGCATCGGTGAAGTTTGCCACGGCCTTGACGATGGCGGCGGCGCGCTTGGCGGGGTCGCCGCTCTTAAAGATGCCCGAGCCGACAAAGATGCCCTCGGCGCCCAGTTGCATCATCAGCGCGGCGTCGGCAGGGGTCGCTACGCCGCCGGCGGCAAAGTTCACAACGGGAAGCTTGCCCGTGGCATGGACCTCGCGCACCAGCTCGACCGGAACCTGCAGTTGCTTGGCTGCCTCAAAGAGCTCATCATCGCGCAGGGCAACAACGTCACGGATCTGCTTTTGGATCTTGCGCATGTGACGCACGGCCTGAACGACGTCGCCCGTACCCGGCTCACCCTTGGTGCGAATCATAGTGGCGCCCTCGGCAACACGGCGCAACGCCTCGCCCAGATCGCGGGCGCCGCAGACAAACGGCACGTCAAACTGGGTCTTGTCGATGTGATAGACGTCATCGGCGGGGGAGAGAACCTCGGACTCATCGATGTAGTCGATCTCGATGGCCTGCAGGACCTGCGCCTCGACGATGTGACCGATGCGGCACTTGGCCATGACGGGGATGGAGACGGCCTCCTGGATGCCCTTGATCATCTTGGGGTCGCTCATGCGCGAGACGCCGCCTGCGGCACGGATGTCGGCCGGGATGCGCTCGAGAGCCATGACGGCGCAGGCGCCTGCCTCCTCGGCGATGCGTGCCTGCTCGGGCGTGGTAACGTCCATGATGACGCCGCCCTTGAGCATCTGCGCGAGCTCGCGATTGAGTTTGACGCGGTCGGCCTTGCTGTTCTGTTCTGCCATGGTTGCTCCCTTGGTTGGCATGTGCATTGCTTGACGGAATATCCTATCGGGGAGCTGGGTATGGCGAAATACTCAGTTTTCGAGATAATAACAAGGTCAGACTAATACCAGATTGAATGGCTTAATAAGGTCAGGTGATAGGCTCATGCTTGACTACAATTTGGAAAAACGCGGCGAAGCATCGCTCTATGAGTATGTTTACCAGCAAATTCGAGATGATATCGTAGCTGGACGCATTGCGGCGGGGGAGCATCTTCCGTCTAAGCGCGCCTTTGCCAGTCATCTGGGAATCAGTGTCATTACCATCGAGAATGCATATAGCCAGTTACTTGCCGAGGGCTATATTTGCTCAATGCCGCGTCGTGGCTACTACGCTTGCAAGCTTCCGGATGCACCGGTTTTGGCTTCGGCTGCGGAGGGCATCGACCGGGATGCCGTCTCTGTGGACTCCGGCGTGCATGATGCCAGCGGACAGGTCGAGCGATTCGATGCGCTTTCTCCTTCCGCTTTGGAGGCGGCGCGGCTTTGGCAAAGCGCACTGCGGGCGACGCTGGCATCCGAAGACGAGCGCGAGATCTTTTCGCCCGCACCGGCACAGGGCACCGTTCGGCTACGATGCGCAATTGCTCATCATCTGCGCGGGACGAGGGGTATGAATGTCGACCCCAATAACATTGTTATCGGCGCGGGCGCTCAGCTGCTCGATACCATGTTGGTTCAGTTGCTTGGCGCTGACAAGGTGTATGCCGTTGAGGACCCGGGCTATTTACGTCTGACGCGCATTTATCAGGCTATGGGCTGCAAAGTTCGACATATCCCGTTGGATGATGAGGGGGTGGACTTGAGCGCTCTGCAGAAAACCGGGACCGATGTACTTCACCTGATGCCGTCTCACCAATATCCAACCGGCCTTGTGACGAGCATTGCGCGTCGCTATGCGCTTCTGAGCTGGGCCGCCGAGCGACCAGGTCGGTATCTCATCGAAGATGACTTTGATTGTGAGTTTCGCCTTGCCGGGAAGCCGATTCCCGTGCTCGCGTCGATCGATGCCGCCCGGTCGGTTATATACACCAACACGTTTTCGAAGAGCCTTTCATCGGCGTTGCGTTTGGCGTACATGGTGTTGCCCGATGAGTTAATGGAGCGGTTTAGGCGCAACCTTGGTTTCTACGCCTCGTCGGTGAGCTCTGTTGATCAGGTCGCTTTGGCGCGTTTGCTGGAATCGGGTGATTACGAGCGACATGTGAACCGCGTGCGCGTTCGTGCTCGCGAGGCGCGTGATGGCCTGATGGCGCTTGTGCGGAAGGTATTTCCGGCAGGAGAGGTCTCGATCGAGCATGCAGACGCGGGCCTTTACAGTATCGTGGTTGCGGAGCGTGGAACGGGCAGAAGCACTTTTGCACGGGCCCTCACGCGCTCGAGCATCCCTTTTATCGATATCGGTGACTGTTTTTGGTGTGCCGATGGCGCATCTGTCCCTGAAAACACAACTCAAATTCTTGTTCAGTATGACGATCTGAGTCCAAAAGTACTAACAACCTTGGAATTGCAGCTAATGGGGGGCACTCTGCAACCTAAGTGAGTAGACTTTTAGCACTTTGGCGACCAGGCAGTTTTGTAGCAAGCTATCTATCTGCGGTTTTGAAAAGCAGGATGACCGGCCTGCTCGGGATGTTCAAAAAAGTCTACTCACTTGCCGCGCAAAGCTCCTGCATGAGAAAAAATGGGGTTTTCAACAGGGCTTCGTCCAGCTCTCGGCAAGCTTTTGGCCAGTTGGGGAGGGCTGTTGAAAACTTGGCAGTCCGTTCGGCGCCATTTTTGGTGCGTTCGCGCCAATGCGTGACTGACTGGGTTGAAATTCGTGTTTTCCTGTGCCTATGAAGGATCTACTTTGTGACATATCGGCTTTTAGGTACTGGCGTTTGCCTCCTCAAGTCCGCGCTTTGTGTCCGCCGCTTCCACGACCGGAAGAAGACCGGCAGCGATATGATCTCGCCCGCAACCCGACGGCTGCGGTCGCGCTCGGTTTTCCGTTGTATACATTGGTTCGGACGAGAAACAAACGGACTTGTCCAGCCAGCATTAGGCAGCGGCTGTTTCTTGGTGAGCTTCCCAGGGAATCCGTGCTGGAAACGGAGCATGGGTTTTTGATTACGTCTCCTCTACTGACGGCATTCATCATGTCGCGGCACCTGACGGATCTCCAGCTTCTTTTGGTATTGGCGGAGATGTATGGCTTGTTTGCGGTGTGCGCTCTGCCGGCGGCACTTGAGGCGGAGCTTTCGCGTGCAATTGATTCGGGCGCGATTTCGACAACGTTCGGTTGGGTGCGCTGCCCGTCCGAGGACGGCACCGCCTCAAATTTATGGCGTCGAGACGCTTTGGTTTTGGGCGGAGACCTTGACCGTTTTTGTTCAGATGTTTGCGGGGTGCGTTACGGCAATAGATTTATGGCGGTATCGCAACTCGTTCCATTGGGTGCCGCGTCGCCTTTTGAGGTCGAGGCGTATTTGCTACTTGCACTGCCGCGATCCCTGGGAGGCGAAGGTTTTTGCGACATAGAGCTTAATGTTGAAGTGATGCTAGGCACAAGTGCTCGAGCGATTGTGGGAAAGTCCCGTGTATATATCGACCTACTTCTTTCTTCACCGGACGGTAGGCGACAGGTGGCCATTGAATGTCAGGGAAAGGCCTCGCACGGACGCGCAGGGGATGGCTTGCGTGACGCTGACCGCATGACGGCCCTTCAGGCCATGGGCTACGATGTGCTTCTCCTGACACACAGACAGATATCGGATGAGGATAGATTCCGCGCGATCGTTAAGGCCATATGCAGGATGCTCGATGCTGAATATCGTGATAAAAGCTCGGATGAGCAAAGGGCTGAGATATTACTCCGGTCTGAACTATTCATTGACTGGACAAAATTGGGAGTAATCGACGGAAGGATGCCCGTTAGACACAAAATGGCTCGATCGTGGACGGCTGCGAATCTAAGTGAGTAGACTTTTGTCACTTTGGCGACTAGGTCGTTTTGCAACAAGGCATTTACCTGCGGCTTTATAAAGTGATATGGATGGTCTGCTCGGCAAGTTCCAAAAAGTCTACTCACTTAGTTTTTGACGAGAAGCCGATGCCGAAGACGGTCCTATTTCAGGGCGTTAACAAGTTCGTGAGGCACGAAAAAGGCCCGGACCAATACGGTCCGGGCCTCATCGAGCTAGAGGTTATGTCTCAAGCGGTTGGCTTAGCCAAAGTAGCGCTTAAGCAGGCCGGCAAAAGCTTTGCCGTGGCGGGCCTCGTCACGAGCCATCTCGTGCACGGTGTCGTGGATGGCATCGAGGCCAGCGGCCTTGGCGCGCTTAGCAAGATCGGTCTTGCCGGCGGTGGCGCCGTTCTCGGCCTCAACGCGCATCTCGAGGTTCTTCTTGGTAGAGTCGGTCACGACCTCGCCCAGGAGCTCAGCGAACTTGGCGGCGTGCTCGGCCTCCTCGTGGGCAGCCTTCTCCCAGTACAGGCCGATCTCGGGATAGCCCTCGCGATGAGCGACGCGAGCCATGGCCAGGTACATACCGACCTCGGAGCACTCGCCCTCAAAGTTGGCGCGCAGGTCGGCAACGATGTCCTCAGAGACACCCTCCATCTTGGCGACGCCCACGACGTGCTCGGCGGCCCACTCGAGCTGGCCCTCCTCCTGCTTCAGGAAACGAGAACCGGGAACGCCGCACTGGGGGCACTTGAAGTCCTCGGGCAGCTGGTCGCCGTCGAACTCTTCCACATAACCGCAAACGGGGCAAACAAACTTCATGATTCGATCCTTTCGATCGATGGCGATGGTGCGCTCGCCCGGTCCCATAAGGGCCCTCTCCGGACGTGCGTCTTGACGAGTTCTATTATCCATAAATGAGACTGAAAGTGAAGCCTATTAGGAATGATTTTTAATAAAACAATTTTGAGATATGAAGATGTTGATTGATTAACGATTGGCAGGCCGTCTTTGACCACCGCTGAGTACAATCGGTCGAGCAAATGTTGATCTATCAACAAATGAAGGAGTTTCCTTTATGCATCTAGCCCGTCGTGCCTGGTGCCGAACATATCAGACGGTTTTTCGCATTGCATTGCCGATCCTGCCCTATACCGAGCCGCGCATTTTAGAGCATGCCGAGGATGTGCCCGCGGTGCTTCAAAAGCGCTCGATCCAGAAGGTCCTTATCGTGACGGATCCCGGCATTGCCCGTCTGGGGCTCACGGCACCGCTTGAGACGGCGCTCGCATCCAGGGGGATTGGCGTTACGGTCTATGCCGAAACGCGTGCAAACCCCACGGTTTCAAACGTGGAAGAAGCGGCGTCCCTGTATCGAGAGAGCGCCTGCCAGGCCATTATCGGCTTTGGCGGTGGCTCGGCCATGGACTGTGCCAAGGGCGTGGGCGCACGCATTGCGCAGCCAAACAAGCCCATCAACAAGATGCGCGGCCTGCTGCGGATTCATCGTCGCCTGCCGCTGCTCATCGCCGTTCCCACTACCGCCGGTACGGGAAGCGAAGTCACGCTTGCGGCGGTAATTACCGATGACGAGACGCACTACAAATACCCCATTAACGACTTTGTGCTCATCCCGCGTTTTGCAGTCCACGACCCCGAGTTTACGTGCGGCTTGCCCGCTTCCATTACGGGGCAGACGGGCATGGACGCCCTGACGCATGCCGTTGAGGCCTTTATCGGGCGAAGCACCACGCCCTATACGCGTAAGATGGCGCGACAGGCGGTGCAGCTTATCCACGACAATTTGCTCGAGGCCTATGAGCATGGTGACGACATGCGCGCTCGTCGCAATATGCTTTCGGCGGCGTATAAGGCGGGCGTTGCGTTTACCCGCTCCTATGTCGGATATGTGCATGCCATCGCGCACAGTCTGGGCGGGCGTTACGGGATTCCGCACGGCTTGGCCAACGCCATCATCCTGCCGCACATGCTTCGCGCCTATGGCGAAGCTGCTGCTCCTAAGCTCGCTGATCTCGCCCGCATGGCCGGCATCGTGCCGGTTAACGCGCAGGACAGCCTGGCGGCCGAGGCCTTTATCGATTGGATCGATTGCATGAACGAGATCCTGGGAATCCCCAAATATGTCTCGGGCATTCGCCGCTCCGACATTCCCGAGATGGCGGCGCATGCCGATGCCGAGGCCAATCCGCTGTACCCCGTTCCGCTTTTGATGGACCGCTTGGAGCTCGAGCGTATGTACGAGGTCGTCGCGGGTGGTATGTTTGAGGACGAGAACTAGGAGGGTGCCATGAACACCGAGGAAATTGCGCGCATCGTCGGCGATCAGCGCACTTACTTTAAAACGCACGCTACGTTTGATGTCGATGCCCGACGTCGCGCGCTCGTGAGTTTACGCGATGCGGTACGGGCGCACGAGGCCGATATTGCCCATGCACTCAAGACCGATTTGGGAAAGTCGCATGACGAGGCATATATGTGCGAGATCGGTACGTCGCTTTCCGAGATTCGTCATCAGATCGCTCACGTGGCTCGATGGAGTCGTCCGCGCCTGCGTCCGTGTGACCTTGCCAACGCCGTGAGTGTGTGTAAAACGCAAGCCGTGCCCTATGGCGTCACGCTCATCATGGCCCCGTGGAACTACCCATTTTTGCTAACACTCGAGCCGCTCGCCGGCGCCCTTGCCGCGGGCAATACTGTGGCCATCAAGCCGAGCGCCTATGCTCCGGCATCGAGTGCGGTGCTCAAGCAAATCTGTGAAGAGGCGTTTGATCCGCGCCTGGTGACGGTTGTCGAGGGCGGGCGCGCCGAGAACGAAGCGCTGCTCGATGAGTGCTGGGACAAGATCTTCTTTACCGGTAGCGTTCCGGTCGGCAAACTCGTCATGGAGCGCGCAAGTAAAAACCTTACGCCCGTGACGCTTGAGCTGGGCGGAAAGAGCCCCTGTATCGTGGATGCGACGGCAAACTTGAAGGTTGCGGCGCGGCGTATCGCCTTTGGTAAATGGCTCAACGTGGGGCAGACCTGCGTGGCGCCCGACTACCTGCTGGTCGATGCGCGCGTGCATGACGAGCTGCTGGACCTCATCAGGGAAGAGGCCCGCCGTATGTTTGGCGAGCATCCGCTCGATAACGAGGATTACGGGCATATCGTCAACGCCAAGCATTTTGCGCGCGTGCGTGGGCTGATCGATCCCGATAAGGTTGTGCTTGGAGGCACGGCGCGCGAGTCATCGCTCAAGATTGAGCCGACGATCCTAGACGGCGTGACCCCCGATGACGCCGTGATGCAGGAGGAGATTTTCGGCCCCATCTTGCCGGTGCTGACGTTTGAGAGCCTAGACGAGGCCGAGACGTTTATTACGGATCGTCCGACGCCGCTGGCTCTGTATATCTTTAGCCAGGATCGCGCAGTTCAGCAGCGCTTCGTGCGTTACGTGCCCTTTGGCGGTGGCTGTGTCAACGACACGATCATGCACTTGGCTACGAGCCATATGGGCTTTGGCGGCATGGGCGCGAGCGGTATGGGGCAGTACCATGGACGCGAGAGCTTCGATACGTTTAGCCACAAGAAGAGTATCGTGAACAAGGCAACTTGGCTGGACGTGCCGTTTCGGTATGCGCCCTACGCAAGCTGGAAGCACAAGTTCGTGCGCATGTTTGTGCATTAGAAAAGGGCGCAGGTAATACGAACAAGTGTTCCTATTACCTGCATTTTGCGTTAGACTACTGTTATGGAGCACGGATGGGCCAACTCCCTTTAGAAGGGATTTGGTATGAACGTAAGCGATGTTATTTCGTTATTGGCGTTGTTGATTGCGGCTATCGAACTCGGTCTGTTTATCGGCCGAATGAAATAGCCGCCCCCGCGTAAACGAAGACAGCCACTTCTCACGATGAAAACGTGTATCGGAGTTGGCAAGACCCGCGGCAACGGGTGCCATCCGTGTTCCTATCTTATCTGCAAGCGTTCTGTCGCGCAAGCGTTGAGGCAAACGATTGAAGGACGCAGACAGGATGTATTTGTGTCCGCACGGGACCGTAGACTTCTCAATAAGGTTACACACCGGTTTATCCGGCCGTTAGGGGAGTTGCTATGTACGAGCCTTCACGTGTTCTTCTGTCGTTTCACATCGCAGGATTTCAATATGCCGATGGCGCCTTGGTCTTGGGCGATCTTAAAGTGGGCGATAAGCTGACGCTGTGTGCCGAGCGCGATAATCCCCATGACCCTGAGGCGGTTGAGATTTATTACGGCAACACCAAGCTTGGCTATGTTCCGGGAAACGAGGTCGGCCCACTGTCCTTGATGATGTATTACGGCCACGAGGACGTATTTGAGGCCCGCGTGCAACAGGTTGCTCCCGAGCGCAGCCCGTGGCACCAGGTGCGCGTTGGCCTCTATGTGGTGGATGCTCGCTAGTCGGCAAGGGAGGCGGCCATGTTTGATGACGACGACCTATTCAATCTGACAGACGATTCGTTTGAGTGGGATCTGCTACTCGATGACGATGAGTTGGAGCAGGATCGTAGGAAACGGCAGGGCAAGAAAACTCAGGGTGACGCTTCGAAAAAGCAAGACAAACGCCGCCGCGGCCTGTTCGGCGGGCTCTTTGGCTAACCGCCGTATCGCTGTGTCTGTATACTTAGCACGAGTTTGACGCGTTGCGAAATGAGGGCATAGACGATGATGTGGTTTACCGCCGACCTGCACCTGGGCGATACGAATATCTTGCACGACATGGATCGGCCGTTTGATTCGGTCGAGGAGATGAACCGCAAGGTCATCGATGCCATCAATGAGTGCGTGGCTGCGGACGACCGCCTCTATATCTTGGGAGACTTTACGTATCGCTTGCCCATGGCGGAGGCGGTGCGCCTGTGCGAGCGTATCGAATGCAAGAATGTGACGCTCATCTGCGGTAACCATGACGGCGACTGGGAAGATCCCGACGCCCCGCAAATTTGGGAAGACGTGCGCGATTACCTGGAGGTTGCTCCCGGCTATGCCAAGGGCCATCGTCTGGTGATGAGCCATTACCCCATGCTCAGCTGGAATGGTAAGGCGCGTGGCGCCATCATGCTACACGGGCATATCCACAGCAGAGGAGACCGCACCAACGCACGCAACCGCGATCGCGAGCGCCCCATTTACCGCTACGATGTGGGCCTCGACGCCAACGAGTACAAGCCCGTAAGCCGCGACCAGATTCTTAGCTTCTTTGGGCTATAGGGCGCCAGAACCACCACAAAGGGGACACAGTGCGCCTTTGTGGTGGTTCTGGCGCCGTTGACATTATGGCGGCGGCGCCTTTTTTGTCCGTGCGGCGCGGTAGAGTGTAGGCGGTTGAAATTTGCGTCCATCGAGGAGCTGCTATGAATGAGATCAAGTGCCCGCATTGTGGCGAAGTCTTTAAGGTCGATGCATCCGGCTATGCGGATATCGTCAAGCAGGTGCGCGATGCCGAGTTTTCGCGCGACTTGGATGAGCGTGTGAAGGCAGTCCAGCGCGAGGGCGAGCAGGCGCTGGAGCTTGAGCGCTCGCGTTCGACGGCTGCTTTGCAGGAGGCAGAGTCTCAGCGCAACGCTCAGCTCGTTGAGCAGAAGAACGCTGCGGCTCAGCAACTGGCACAAGAGGTCGCCAAGCGCGATGCCGAGCTTGCCGAGTTGCGCGCCAAGCTCGAGGGCGCTGCCGCAGAGCGCGAGAGCGCAAGTCAGCGTGCGGCGGTTGAGGCCCGTGCCGATGCTCAGAAGGAGAATGCTGAGCTTCAGCGCGAGATCGATAGCCTGCGTGCGCAGCTTGGGCGCAAAGATGACGAAGCAAAGCTTGCCGAGTCGGCGGCGCGCAACGCTGCTCAAAACGATTTAGCTGCGCGCGACGCTCAGATTGCTGAGCTGCAGGCCAGGCTCGCCGCGGCGGACAAAGCCCAGGAGATGGCGCTTGCCGCTGCCGCGGCAGAGTCGCAGCGTGAGCTCGATGCCGCTCGCAGCGAGGCCGAGCGCGCGCTTACTGACTATCGCGCGAAGGCGCAGGAGAAGTTTTCCGCCGCAAAGGCTCAGTCCGAGCAAGAGGCCGAGGGCCTGCGTGCCCAGCTGCGCGAGCAGGAACTGATGGCAAAAATGAACCTGTCAGAGGCGGTCGCCGCGGCGGAGCGAGAGCGCGATGAGGCACGTGCCAAACTGACGAGCGAGCTGGCTGTGCGCGATTCTCGCGAGGAACAGGCCAAGGCGGCACACGAGCTCGAGCTTGCGCAGGCCAAGCGTGCGAGCGATGACCTGATTCGCTACAAGGATGAAGAGATCGAGCGCCTTAAGGACATGAAGGTCCGCCTGTCCACCAAGATGGTGGGCGAGTCGCTCGAGCAGCACTGCGAGACCGAGTTTAACCGTCTGCGCATGACGGCGTTTCCTAACGCGTACTTCGAGAAGGATAACGATGCGTCCGAGGGCACCAAGGGCGACTTTATCTTCCGCGAGTGCGACGCAAGCGGTAACGAGGTCATTTCGATTATGTTCGAGATGAAAAACGAGAACGACGAGACCGCGACCAAGCACAAAAACGAGGACTTCTTTAAGAAACTCGATCACGATCGTCGCCAGAAAGGCTGTGAGTACGCGGTGCTCTGCACACTGCTCGAGCCCGAAAGCGAGCTCTATAACGCAGGGATAGTCGACGTGAGTTACCGCTATGAGAAGATGTACGTGATCCGCCCGCAGTTCTTCATTCCCATGATCACGCTGCTGCGCAACGCCGCCATGGGTTCGCTGCGCTATAAGCAGGAGCTGGCGGAGTACAAGCAACAGAACATCGACGTCACGAACTTCGAGGCCAAGATGGAGAAGTTCAAGAACGACTTCGGCCGCAACTATGAGCTTGCGAGCCGTAAGTTCCAGACGGCGATCGAGGAGATTGACAAGACGATTAGCCATCTGCAGAAAACCAAGGAGGCATTGCTGTCCTCCGAGAACAATTTACGTCTAGCCAACAAGAAGGCCGACGATCTTACCATTCGCAAGCTCACGTGGGGCAACAAGACCATGAAGGCCGCCTTTGACGAGGCACGCGAGGCCGCAGCAGATGCGGGCGATGAGCCAGCCGAGGCGGATTCGTATGAGGTCGAGGATGCCGAGTAAGGCATAGCGTATAGTACAAAAGCGGGGCCGCTGGCGATGTTACCAGCGGCCCCGCTTCGTTCCAGCATGCTCGGCTAGTCTTCGAGCAGGTCCTCGATAAAGCCGACGCGGTAGTTTTTGAAGATGACCTCGCCGCCGTCTTGCGTGGCGTCCAGATCGACATCGCCCATGATGCCAAAATCGTGGTCGCCATCTTCGTCGGCAAAGATCTGGTGCACGTGCCACACGTGATCGGTCTTCTCGTCGGATTCATCGATGGAAAACATCGCGGCACTGCGGGCATCTCCGTCGGTGAGGATTTCCTCGTGTTGCTCATGGTAGGCATCGAGCGCCTTTTGCCAGCGGATTTCGCTCATGCCCCAGTCGTCGTCGAGCTCGCCCAGGTCGCGAACGTGCTCGCGGGCGGCAAGGGTCACGCGGCGGAAGAGTGCGTTGCGCACCAACAGCGTGCAGCCGCGACGGTCCGCAACGACCTCGTCGATGCCCTGCGGCGGTGCGGCGTCGAGTGCAGCGGGGTTGCCGGCGTTCTCCCACTCGTCCACCAGGCTCGAGTCCACCGAGCGCACCACAAAGCCCAGCCACGAGATGATGTCGCGCAGGCGCTCGTCGCGCTTCTCGATGGGCACGGTGCGCTCGAGCGAACGGTAGGCCTCTGCCAGGTAGCGCAGCAAAATGCCCTCGGAGCGGGCGATGCCGAGCTTTTGAATGTAGCCCTTAAAATCGCTCGTGCTTTCCAGCATATCGCGCAGAACGCTCTTGGGAGAGAGCTGATAGTCGTTGGCCCAGGGCACTTCCTGGCAGTACTTGTCAAAAGCGGCGTCGAGCAAATCCTCGAGCGGCTTTTCGTACGTGACGTCTTGAATGCGCTCCAAGCGCTCCTCATATTCGACGCCGTCAGCCTTCATTTCTGCCATCGCGCGGTCGCGCGCGGCGCGCTCCTGTGCACGCAGCACCTGTTTGGGATCCTCGAGCGTTGCCTCGACCATCGAGATCAGATCCATGGTATAGGTCTCACTCTCGGGGTCGAGCAGCTCCAACGCGGCAAGCAAGAACGGCGAGAGCGGCTGATCGAGCGCGAAGTCCTCGGGCAGATCGACCGTCAGCGCATAGTCGATGTCCGGCGCGGCGTCAGTCGGGGCGTCGGGCGCGGGCGGCACCTCGGTGCGAACGACGACGCCGGAATCGATGAGCGTGGCGAAGATTTCGTCGGCGCGAACCTCGAGCTTAGCCTTTTCCTCGGGAGTCTGCAGGCTCGTCTCGATGAGGTCGTGTACGCGGGTTCGGGCATCGCCGCCCTGCTCGACCACGCTAATCACCATGGAGTGCGTGATGCGCAGGCGCGGCTTGAGCGTCTCGGGCTGCGTCTCGATCAGGCGCTCAAAGGTCTGCTTGTTCCAGGTGACAAAGCCCTCGGGGGCCTTTTTCTTTTTAATCTTACGGAGTTTTTTGGGGTCGTCGCCCGCTTTGGCCATAAGCTTGGCGTTTTCGATCTCGTGCTCCGGCGCCTCGGCAATTACCATACCCTCGGTGTCAAAGCCCGAGCGGCCGGCGCGACCGGCAATCTGGTGGAACTCGCGGGCGCGCAGACGACGCATCTTGTAGCCATCGAACTTGGTGAGTGCGGTGAGGACCACGGTGTGGATGGGTACGTTGATGCCGACGCCGAGCGTATCGGTGCCGCAGATGACAGGCAGCAGGCCCTGCTGCGCCAAGCGCTCGACCAGCAGACGATAGCGCGGCAGCATACCGGCGTGGTGCACGCCGACGCCGCAGCCAAGCAAGCGCTTGAGGATCTTGCCAAAGGCCGTCGAGAAGCTCGTGCCTTTGGCGGCTTCCTTAATGGCCTCGCGCTGCTCCTTGCTGGCGATGCCAAAATTGGCGAGCGACTGTGCCGTCGCAAGGGCGGCATCCTGGCTAAAGTGCACGATATAGAGCGGGGCCTCGCCGCGGCGCATGGCGAGCTCGACCGTGCCCTCGAGCGAGGTCGTCACGTAGTCGTAGCTCAGCGGCACGGGGCGTGGGGCGTCGACAACCAAGTCGCAAGCAGCGCCGGTGTGTTCCTCGAGTGAGGCGGCGATGGCGGTGACATCGCCGAGCGTGGCGCTCATGAGCATAAACTGCGTGTGGGGCAGGGTGAGCAGCGGCACCTGCCAGGCCCAGCCGCGGTCGGGGTCGGCAAAGTAGTGGAACTCGTCCATGGCCACGCAGCCCACGTCGGCGCCCTCGCCCTCGCGCAGTGCATCGTTGGCAAGGATTTCGGCCGTGCAGCAGATGACGGGCGCCTTGGTATTGATATGCGTATCGCCGGTGATCATGCCGACGTTATCGCGGCCGAGTACCTGCACCAGATCGAAGAACTTTTCGCTGACCAAGGCCTTGATAGGGGCCGTGTAATAGCAACGCTTGCCCTGTGCCATGCCCATAAAGAGCATGCCCAGCGCGACGAGCGATTTACCCGATCCGGTCGGTGTGCCTAAAATGATGTGATCGCCGGCAGCCAGGTCCATGAGGGCCTCTTCTTGGTGATCCCACAGCTCAATGCCGCGATCGCTTGTCCATTCAAAGAAGCGTTCGAAGGCTTGATCGGGCGTGAGCCATGGTTCGGGCTCACTGCCGTCCTCGGGCTCCCACCAGGTGGGGGAGAGCGCGCCGAGCGAGCCGAACTCTGCCTCGGTTCCCGTGCCGCCCGAGAATGAGCTGGCGGCCCCGGCGCCGGAGACGGTGCTGGTGGCGGTATCTGTCGTGGTCTGTGCCATGTGGTTGCTTTCTCTCGCGATTGTCCGCCAACTATTATGGCGTAGCGGCGGCGCGGGGTGCCAGCGCGCGAGAAAATGCAGGAAATGGGCGTTCTGCCCAGCCGTTTGGTGCAGTTGTCGGCTAAGTGAGTAGACTTTTTGCGATGTCGCGAGCACATGGCTTTTGCGCAAGGGCTCTATCTGCGGTTTTAGTTTTCGTTATGCGGGTTGTGCTTTGCTATTGCAAAAAAGTCTACTCACTTAGGCTTGAGGGTCGTTCGCCGGCGCCTATTCGCGCTTGTTTGCCGACGTCGCGACCATCAGAAGCCCCTAGGACTCTTGCGGCAGACGCTTCTTGCCCTTGCGGGCGCGGTTTTTAAAGTTCTCGACGGCCTCTTCCATGCCGAGGGGCACATAGGTAAGCTCATCGAGGTTATCGGGCAGGTAGCAGGCAAGGCTTTGCTCCTGCGCTCGGCCTGCTGCGAGTTGCTCTTCGGTAGGCTTCTCGCCGGGTGTGGCACAAATGCCGTAGACGACGGCACCCATCTCGCGCGTGCGGCACTCGTACTCGGTCTCGGGATGCTCGGGATGGTCGCGGCGCACGTCATCGCTTACCCAAAGTGTGTCGTAGCCCGCCGCGGCAAACTGCCCCAGGGCGTAGTCGCGCAACGGCTTGCTGTCGGTGCGCAGCGTGACGGTAGCGCCGGCTGCAAAGAGCGGGCGGTACAGCATTAGGTGGTCGACATGGACGAGTCGCTTTTTGGCGTACTTGGCCTTGGGCTGCGGCGTGGGAAAGTTGATGGTGATGGCATCGAGCTCGCCTGCGGCAAATAGCTGTGGCAGCGATGCGGCGCCTCGGGGCAGGACGAGTGCGTTGGATAGCTCCTGCTCGCAGATTTTCTGCGCGGCATAGGCAATGCAGATGGGCTCCTGGTCCATGCCGATAAAGAGGGTGTTTGGCTCGTGGCCCGCGCGCTCTACAAGGTACGTTCCCTTGCCACAGCCAAGATCCAGGTGAAGGTGCTCGAAGGGCTTGCTGCCTGCGGGCGCACAGGCCTTGCGCCAATCTCCGGCATAGGCCTCGGGGTTCGTCTCAATCGCATCGGCGTAGCGCTCCAGGCGCTCCTCGAGTACAAAGTTCTTAGGCGTGCGAACGTGGACGGCTCCCATGAGGCTCCTTGGTCATAAGTTTGGAACGCATAGCTGCACGTTCCGTCAATGGATTGAAATAGGGCGGGCATAGCTTGCCCGAAAGATGCGGTGCAGCCCGGCGGCGAGTCGCCGATACCTACAGGCGCTTGAGAATCACATAGCGGTTGAGCTCGCCGCTGCGACCGTCGGCATGGAAACGCTCAAGCTCGCGCACGGGGACCTCGCCACTCTTGTAGAACGTACGGACGCCGCGCACCAGGTCGGTGATCTGCTGATCGTCAAAGTGATGACAATAGCGGTAGGCGTGGCGGTCGTTTTGCCAGCCAATGAGGTGGTCGCCGGCTTCAAACTGCGCGGAATCGTAACCCTCAAACGGCGGGGTGAGCTCGGCGCGGGCCTCGGCGCGAACAGCCTTGCGCGCCATGCGCTCGTCGTTCATAAACTCCCAAAAGCTGATGGCGATGATGCCGCCCGGGCGCGTCTGACGCACCAGAGCGTCGAGCACGCGTACACGGTACTCGCACGACGGCACATGGTGCATAAAGCCAAAGCAGACCGAGATGTCGGCGAGCGGGGCGTCGAAAAGCACGTCGGGCGTCTCGGCGGGGTTGAGCTTCATAAGGGCGTCGAGCACGTCGAGTTCCTGGAAGTGCAGGTTGGGAATGCGCAGCGCGTGGCCATGTGCATCGATGGCCAGGTCTTGGCACGAGTCGACACCATAGAACTCAAACGGGCAGCTGGCATCTGCCGAGGGGTTTGCGCCATCGACGCCCTTGGCGGCAAGTGCGCCGCCGGCGGCAAAGTTCTCGAATCGCATATTGCCACAGGCAAGATCGAAGACGTGGACGGGATGCTCGATCGTGGCGACGTCGAGCTGTTCGAGCGCGATATCCATGGTGCGTACCCAGCCGGGCCACGGGGCCTGGCGCGTATCGGAAAAGGAAGCGGAGTGCTCGCGATAGAACGTGTTGTTGAGCTGGATGAGCGATGAGGCGAAATCGCGGTTCACGGCGCGGAACTCCCTCCGTTGGCGGTGCGAAATAAACAGTACGACCATACTACCGTTAACGCCGCAACGGGGACAACCGAGCTGCGGCTCATTGCTTTGTTTGGACACATTTCCGCAGCTCATATGTGCCCGCAACCGCCAGTTGTCAAAAATCTCACTAGAATAGGTGGCATGCTTTTGGCGGTGGCGGATAGATTTTTAACTGTGCAAGGCGCCTTAAGAACACAAACGGTCCGGCGGCACGGCTGGCATCACATAGGAGGAACCATGAATGTAGAAACTGCGCAGCGGCTCGCCGACCTTCGCCGCAGCAAGGGCTTTAGCCAAGAAGGGCTGGCGCGAAAGCTGGGGCTGTCGCGCCAGGCGGTTAGTAAATGGGAGCGTGCGGAGAGCTCGCCCGATACCGAGAACCTGATCTCGCTCGCCAAGCTCTATGGTGTGAGTCTGGACGAGCTGCTCAATCCGAGCGATGAGATTGAGGACGATATCGAGTTTGAGAACGAGGACCGCGCTCGTCAGCGCGAGGCCGAGGCGGCAGAGCGCGCCCGCACCCATGAGGAGGCGGCGCGCGCCACCGAGGCGGCAACGCAGGCAAGTGACGCGGCAGCCAAGGCGGCGCAGGCGGCAAGCTGGAGTGCGCAGGCTGCCAATGCGGCGACGGCTCAGATGACGGGTACCGGTGCGGCTGGTCCGACTCCGGTGAAGGGTCCGTTCCAGTCATTCCCGTATTGGGCCGTGTGCTGGCTGCTGTTCTTTTTACTGATGTTCCTGTTTGGTGCCGGCCCCTTTGCTGCGCTGATCTTCTTCACGATTCCCATCTATCACTGGGCGGCGCGTGCACTCGATGGCGATTGGGCGCGCGGGGATATTCAGGTTGGTCCGGCACCGGTGGCGGTCAGGGCCCAGGGGAAGGATACTTCTGCGGAACCTGATGCTGACGTGGCTACCGCGGCCACCGCTGAGCCATGTGCCAAAGAAGGTGACGAATGATGAAGCTTTCGCATGAATCCAAGCTGCGCCTGGGCGTCGGCATCGGAGCGTTTGTACTGATTATCGGGCTTGTTTTTGGCGTTTCGCGGACTTTGATTCATTTTGATGGCCCGTGGGATCTCGACGATGTTATACCCGGCTTGTCCGGTATGGACGATGTGGTTGATGACGACGATTTTCTGAACGATGGCGGTAACTATTCCGCTCGGCCTCAGCAGCTTTCGTGTACGACCTTTGATGCCGATGAGTTTCGCTACCTCGATTTCGATATCGATGCGGCTACGGTGGACGTCAAGGTTATTGATGGTAACAAGGCTCGCGTTATCGAGCGGGGACGCGTTGCCAATGGTATGGATGCCTCCAAGGCCGCGACGCAGAACATCGCATCCGTCGAGGACTCGACGCTCAAGGTTTCCCAGTTTGGAAGTGATGACGGTAAGGCAATCGATCGCTCAGTTACGGTCGAGCTGCCGCGCCGTGTTGCCGAACATCTGAAGGGGGTCAACGCGCACGTGGGCTCGGGTGATCTGCAGATTGCCGGTGTCACCTGTGATGGTTTCGACCTTTTCCTGGGTGCGGGAGATGTAGAGTTTGCGGGCAGCGTGACTGATTCGCTCAGTGCTGAGGTCGGTTCGGGCGATGTGACGTTCGAGCTCTACCAGGCCCCCGCGAAGTCGATGGACGTGAGTGTGGGCTCGGGCGATGTGGAGATGATGGTTCCGAACTCGACGGGCTTTAAGGCGAGCCTTACCTTGGGCAGCGGCGACTTCGAGAGCGATTTCCTTCCGCTTGGCTACGATGGCGAGACCATATTGAATCTTGAATTCGACAACGGCGATAAGTCTGCTACGTATCGTTTCGAGGTCGGTTCGGGCGACATGTCGTTTGATCCGGAGTGACATGCGGTTATCGAAGACTTATATACCATAGCTGCGCTGTTTGATGGAGGCGCCGGAGCCGTGACGGGCTCCGGCGCCTTTGCCTTTACAATGGGGTCATGGAACAGATTATCTTGAACATACTCGAGGCTCTGCGTCGCGGCGAGACCGTGGACGACAAAGCGCTCGTCAAACTGATACATGCCGAGGCGCGCCGTGAGGGTGCCGACAAACGCGATTTGGCCAAGCGCCGTCTGCTGCCGTTCTACCAGCGGGTAAAACGTGAGGAGCCGGCTCGTTGGGCTGGGTGGAATGTCGATGCCGAGCTGGAACGTCGACTGCTGCAGGTGCTGCGTATGAAGCCTCGTCGCACGGCTTCGGGCGTGGCGACCATTACCGTTATCACCAAGCCCTGGCCATGCTCGGGCGATTGCCTGTTTTGTCCCAACGATCTGCGCATGCCCAAAAGCTACCTGCACGCCGAGCCGGCGTGCGCCCGTGCGGAGCAAAATTGCTTTGACCCGTATCTGCAGGTGAGCGCTCGTCTGACCGCGCTTTCGCAGATGGGGCACGCAACCGATAAGATTGAGCTCATCGTGCTCGGTGGCACCTGGAGCGACTATCCGCAAGGGTATCAGACGTGGTTTATGTCGGAGCTTTTCCGTGCGCTCAATGACGATGCCGTCGCCGGCGTGGCGGCCAACCCCATGCTGGCGCGTCCGGGCATCAGCCGTGCCGAGGCGGGGCGCCTGCTCGATGACGCTCCCGCCGATGCGCTGCCGCCGGTGGTAACAGAGCGCCGCGAGCGCTATCGGGTTGCCGGCATTGCGACAGACGAGGCTGAGCTTGCTGCTGGCGTTGCCGACGAGCAGGAGCGTGTGGATGCTGCCGTGGGCGGCTACAACCGCGCGGTGCGTCGTCTGTACGGCCCTGGTACGCCGTGGGGCGAGGTTGCCAAGTGGCAGACGGCAACGATGGAGGAACTTGAGCGTCAGCAGCGCATCAACGAGACGGCGAAGCATCGCGTGGTGGGGCTCGTTATCGAGACGCGCCCCGATGCCGTAACGCCGCAGGCGCTTACGCTCATCCGCCGCCTGGGCTGCACCAAGATCCAGATGGGTATTCAGAGTCTCGACCAACATTTGCTCGATATCAACGAGCGTCGTATTTCGGTGGCGCAGATCGAGCGGGCGTTTTCGCTTGCGCGCCTGTTTGGCTTTAAGATCCACGCGCATTTTATGCTTAACTTGCTGGGCGCCACGCCCGAGGGGGACAAGCGCGACTACGAACGCTTTATGACCGAAGGGGCCTTTATGCCCGACGAGGTCAAGGTTTACCCGTGTGCGCTCATCGAGGGCTCGCGTCTGGTGGGCTGCTACGAGCGCGGCGAGTGGCGTCCCTACACCGAGGAAGAGCTGCTCGATGTGCTGGCCGACGACATCGTGGTGACGCCGGCGTTCTGCCGCATCAGTCGCATGATCCGCGACTTTAGCTCCGACGACATCATGGTGGGCAACAAGAAACCCAACCTGCGCCAGCTCGTCGAAAACCGCTTGGCCGCTCGGGGTGACGGTGCGACGGTGCGCGAGATTCGCTATCGCGAGATCAGCACGGCGGGTGCCGACTTGGATGAGCTATCTCTTGATGAGGAGGTGGCGTACGAGACGCCGGTGACGCACGAGTGCTTTTTGCAGTGGGTGACGCCGCAGGGCAAGATCGCGGGCTTTTTGCGGTTGTCGCTGCCCGACCATTCGTTTGTTGCCGCGCATGCGGACGAGTTGCTGACGATGCCGGACGAGGCGATGATTCGCGAGGTACACGTGTATGGCATGGCGGCGCGCGTGGGGTATCAAGGCCAGGCGGCCCAGCACCATGGGTTGGGGCGTCTGCTCGTAGAGCGTGCGTGCGAGATTGCCCGGGATGCGGGTTATACGCGCATCAACGTGATCAGCGCGATTGGTACGCGCGAGTACTATCGCCATTTGGGTTTTTACGATCATGGACTCTATCTGCAAAAGGAGCTCTAGATGAACAAGCCGAGTGTTTCTGCTGGCGTCGTTGCCGGCGTTGCCCTGGGAGCCGCGGCGCTTGGTGCGGCCGCCGTCGCTGTTCGTGCTGCCTGTCTGCAGGTTGCGCGAACCCGCAATGGGTTGGCGCGTGTGAAACGCGTGCACGATGGGGACGGCGATGAGATTCGCGTGTTGGTGCAAGGCGGCGTCTACCAAAGCGCAAGCTACGTTGGTGAGCGTTGGGCGGAGCCCGTCTTTGCGTACTATCGTGCGTTTGACGACGTGTTTGAGTCCGAGGATGCGATGCACGATGCTTATGGTCACGGCATCAACCGCATGCTTGTGCTGGGTGGCGGCGGGTTTGCCTATCCTAAGTTCGCGCTGATGTCGCACGAGGGCTTGCGCATGGACGTCATCGAGTATGACGGAGAGATTACGCGCCTGGCGCGCCGCTGGTTCTACCTAGACGAGCTGGAGCGCGCGGCGGGCGATCGCCTGCGGGTGATAACCGCTGAGGCTCGCTCGTATTTGGGTGTGACGAGCGTGGGCCATCGTCGCTACGACGTGGTCGTGAGCGATTGCTTTGGCGGTGCCGAGCCCGTACGCGAGCTGGCGACGGTTGAGGCATTGCGTTTGGTGCGGGGCAGCCTAAATGTCGGTGGCGTCTACGTTGCCAATATCGTGAGTGCAAACGAGGGGAGCGATGTGACGTTCCTGCGCGACTGTGCCGCCACGGCGCTTGAGGTGTTCGACCATGCTTGGGTGGTCCCATGTGGCGATGCAGAGTTCGGCGGCGAGGAGAACTACCTGCTCATCGCCAGCGACGGCAACTACGCCTTTGCCGAAGCCGTGCCCTTCGACACCGACTTCCTCGGCACCGTTCTTCACGACAAATAGGTCTCCCCGTCCCAAAAAGACTGGTCTTAGGCGTGGTCGCGCCAGCCGAGAACGCGCTGCTTCATGTCTTCGATGTCGAGCACGCCTTCGGCAAAGCCTTTGCGCACGAGCTCTTCTGGAACGAATTCGTCGTACCGATCAAAGTAAGGCACCTCGCCGGGATAGACGAGGTCGATGGGGTCGAAGTCTTTCTCGGCTTCGGCGGCGAGCACTTCAAAGAACGTCTCCTCGTCGGCCTTCATCTTAAACTGCATAAAGTACGGGCGTGACGGGTCGAGTCCGCGAAGGCCCAACTCAGCGGCGCATTTAATCTTGAGCATGCGCTCGAGCGCCAAAAAGGCGTAGCTGCCCAACCAGGGGAAGAGCACCCAGGTGTCGCCACCCAGGTTGATGAGCGGCTTAGTTCCCGCGCCCGAAATCTCGGCCGTATGGCGAGCCTGCGCCAGACGGGCCCGCGCGTTACCCATCAGGTACGGATACGCCGCGTGCTCGTTGAGCGCCTTGCGCATACGCTCGAGTACGTGTGTATTGATGTCGCCGGGGCAGTCGCCAAAGTAGGCCGGCACCCGGCCCTTGACCTGCGTGGCAAAGACGGTGTGACGCTTCCAGTCCACTTCCTCGACAATCCAGCAATGGCCGGCGATGGCAATGCGCTCACCGGGCGGGGGCGGGTTGACAATCGTGCCCAGCTCGGCCGATTCGCTGCGAACGGTGAACTCCTCGTTTTCCTGGAACACGGCGTAGAACTTAAAGTTGTTGATGATGCGCTCGCCCGCGAGACCCACGATGAGCCCGCCGCCCTCGGTGACTTGGATATGGTCGATCTTAATGAGGTGACGCAGCAACACGCGATAGTCATCGGCCGAGATGCGATGGAAATAGCTGAGTGTGAGCACGCGCTGGGCAAGCTCTGCCGGCGTGAGTTCGCCGGTGCTGGCAAGCGTCGACATAGTCTGGTGGTAGAGCAGGCTGTAGGGGAGTCGATCGAGCTCGGGCGGCTCGACCCACTTTTCCTCGCGATAGAGTTGTACGAGCGCGATGCCCTGCAGGAGCTTCCACGGAATGGTCTCGGGCATCATCGTGCGCGGCTCGGGTTCCTCCTCGCGCATGACAAACCACATCTCGGGCGGAAGATCGCGGCGCCCCGTGCGGCCCATTCGCTGCAAAAAGGAGCTGACGGTAAACGGCGCGTCGATCTGAAACGCACGCTCCAGACGGCCGATATCGATACCGAGTTCCAGCGTGGAGGTGGTGACGGTTGTCTGTGCCTGCTCCTCATCGCGCATGAGTTCCTCGGCCGTTTCGCGCAGCGATGCCGAAAGATTGCCATGGTGGATGAGAAAACGGTCGGGCTCGTGCCGGCTCTCGCAGTAGCTGCGCAGCATGGAGCACACGGCCTCTGCCTCCTCGCGCGAGTTGGCAAAGACCAGGCACTTGCGCCCGCGGGTGTGTTCAAAGATATAGCCCATGCCGGGATCGGCGTTTTCGGGCGCGGTGTCGGTGGGGTTGAGGAGCGCCTGCTCATCGGCCCGGGGGATATCGACTTCGCCCTCGGGGGCCGAAGAAGTGCGACGGTCTTTGGGAGCGGCCTTGCCCCGTGCCCGCTCACGACGTTGACGGCGTTCCTCCTGTGTAAGCTGTCCGCTGTGGCGCACGTCTTGGGCGCCAGCCGGCAGCGCCGCGGGCGCCGCCGGCTCAATACGCTCGCAAGCAAGCATCTCGGCTTCTTGTGGACCCGTGCTCTCGAATCCCCGCTGCTGTGCCTGGGGACCCGAGTTGTAGAAGTGCTCCATGGAGATGCGCCACACGCGGCGCGGTTCCTCAAAGCGGGGGATGATGCAATCGCGTCCTGTTCCCTGTGAGAGAAAGGCGCCCGTGCGCTCGGGGTCGCCGATGGTGGCAGAAAGGCCGATGCGGCGGGGCTGCACGCCCGCCATGCGCGAGAGGCGCTCGATAAGGCAGAGCGTCTGACCGCCGCGGTCGCCGCGCATGAGCGAATGAACCTCGTCGATAACCACATAGCGCAGGTCGCAGAACATACGAGGGATTGCCATGTGCTTATGGATCAGGAGCGCCTCGAGCGACTCGGGCGTAATCTGCAAGATACCGCTCGGTTTTTTGATGAGCTTAGCCTTGTGCGACTGCGAAACATCGCCATGCCAGTGCCAGACGGGGATATCGGCCTCTTCGCACAGGTCGTTGAGGCGGACGAACTGATCATTGATGAGTGCCTTGAGGGGGCCGATGTAGAGGGCGCCAACGCTCGCGGGCGGGTTCTCCCAAAACTCGGTCAGGATGGGAAAGAAGGCTGCCTCGGTTTTGCCGGAAGCCGTGGATGCCGTCAGGAGCACATTGTCCTGAGTGTTAAAGATGGCATCAGCTGCTGCAACCTGGATGGAGCGTAGACTCTCCCAATCGTGGGAGTAGATGAAGTCTTGGATAAACGGGGCGTAGCGGTCAAAGGCGTTCACGGGGCCTCCTTTCAAAAACGAATCTCTCAACGCGGTGGGCAGTGGCTTGCTGCATTACTGCCTCGACGTTTGCCCAGATAAAGCCTGCCAAAATAAACCTGTCCCTTTTTGGCAGGTTAGATGGTGAATTCGGCGAAATTGCGGTCGCCGCTTGCGGTGCCGGTGTCGCCTGTTGCTGTTGCCGGCGCCAGCGCGTCGCCGCCGACGCTTTGCAGTAGCTCGGCCACGTTGGCGTCGGGGTTTTGGCATAGGATGTCGAGCAGCTCGATAAAGTCACGAATGACCTCACGCGGCGTCAGATGCGTGTCGGCTCCCACGCGGCCAAACTCAATCTTGAGGAAGTCCACCAAGTCGTTCTCGGTAAGCGTGGGCGTCCAGCCAAAGTAGCCGGCATGGATCTGCATGAGTTTTTCGATGAGCACCAGCAGCTCCTCGTAGGTGAGTGGCTGCAGACGGATGATGGGCGCGAGCATGTCCTTAAGGTCCTCGCGCGCAAAGCGGCCCTGAGCGAGTCGGCTGCGCAGGGCCTCGTAGGAGAACACACCGCGGCGCCGGTCTTCGATGGAGGTTGGCGTGCCGCCCATGATCATGCCCAGGTACTGCGCCTTGCCCTGGAGCGTGTCGTTGTACATGGTTAGGATCTTCTCGTAGTTGTATTGGCGCGTGATGGCGTTGGGAATCTTATACAGATTCACGAGCTCGTCGATGAGCACCAGCATGCCCTTGTAGCCGCCGCAGACCAAAAAGCGCGCAATGAGCTTAACGTAGTCGTACCAGTCGTCATCGCTGATGATGGTCGAGGAGCCCAGCTCGGCGCGTGCCTCACTCTTGGTGCGGTACTCGCCGCGAATCCATTTGGTCACGCGGCTCATAGCTTCTTCGTCGCCCTCGGATACGGCCGCGCGGTAGCGGCGGAGCATACGGGCGAAGTCGAAGCCGTGGACCATTTCCTCGAGCGGGGCCAGTTGGGCATTGACGGCAGACTCATCGGCATCGGCACACGAGGCGACCCAGCGATCGAGGATTAGGTTGAGCGCACCGCCCTCGGGGCGCGTTTTAGTCGATATGTTGCGGATGAGCTCGCGGTAGGTGGCAAGGCCCTGCCCCTGGCCGCCCTGTAGGCGGCGCTCGGGTGACAGGTCGGCATCGGCGACGACGAATCCCTCGCCCATGGCGTGCGTGCGGATGGTCTGGAGCAAAAAGCTCTTGCCGGCTCCGTAGCGACCGACCAGAAAGCGGAAGCTCGCGCCGCCGTCGGCGATGAGACTCAGGTCGGTGAGCAGGGCGCGGATTTCGACCTCGCGCCCTACGGTGATGTAGGGAAGGCCGATGCGCGGGACCACGCCGCCCTTGAGCGAGTTGAGAATGACGGCGGCGACGCGCTTGGGCACGCGGGGTGCTGCGGATGCGGTATCACTCATGGTCTAGGTATCCTCTCACGTCTGCTTCGTAGTCCTCAATAATCTGCGGCCCTGCCGCGCTAAATTCAATTACGGTGTCGCCCACCAGGTCAAAGAGCGCCTCGTTGATGGTATCGACGAGCATGTCCTCGCTCTGTCCCGAGTGCGCCACTGCCGATGTCGCTTGCGCTGCGTTTTGCTCGAGCAGTGCGCGAAGGAAGGCATCTGCGGCGGGCGCGAGTTCGTTTGTGGCGTCAGCGGGCGCAGCAGCTGCGAACGCGGGCGTCGGCGCGAGAAGCGGTGCCACGACACCAAACTGTTCGGTGGATATGGTCGGCTCGTCGGTCAAGTCCTGCCGAATGGATGCCACGACCGGTTCGACAATCGCGTCGGTTACGGGCTCGGCTTCCGGTTGCCCTGAGTCCGCTGCCTCGGCTTCTGCGGATGCGTCGTCCTCGCGTTCCTCATCGATCAAAAGCGCTTCGCGCGTTTGCGCGGCGGCGCTCCGAATGTGCCCCAGCTGGCTCAAATCGATATCGATCTTGATGGGCTGGTGTGCGGCGTCCCACGAAAGCCATGCCATGATCTCGTCATCGATGATCTTGGCCAGATATTTGGGGACCTTCTCCTCCTTCAGGGGGTGGGTGGGGTCTAGGGCCAGGCGTAGGCGTTGGTCGCAGGCGCGCATCATCTCACCAAGCTTGCTGCTTTTTTGCCTGCTGCCGTGAATTCGCATGCATTCCCAAAAGCCGTTTTGGCAGCGGTAGATGTGAATGGGGTCCAGGCGATATTCGCAGTCCTCGTGGCGCTCGGGCGCAAAGAACACGGCCGAGGCAAACATGGTGTAGGGCATGGCCGTCTCCTCCCCAAACAAGCTCGCTACGATGCCGGTCTTTCGGTGCGTGTCATAGTAGCGCGCCATACGGACATACACGGCGCATGCCACGTGGCGCAGGTCGCGATGGTGGGAACGGTCGAGCCGTGAGTTATTCAGGTTGTACGTGGAGAGGGCGTTTATAGCGGTCATGAGTCGCTCCTCGCCTGCCTCGTCGGGCGGAAGGGGGAGCGTGGGCTCGGAGGTTTTGCGACGCTTGGGGACTTGGTCGACGGCGCCGGTACAGGCGAGAGGTCTCGCGCTGCGCGGCGTAGCTCGATAAGGGCGTTATCGAACATGACGGTTTTAGAGTCGCGAAGTAGCTTGGGGTCGAGTCCGTGGAAAACGGCGTAATCCTGCAGCCACACGCGCGCAAACCGGTCGATGCCGGGCTCGAAGGCGCGATAGACATCCCAAAAGGCCTTGATCTTGTTAAAACCTTCGAGCGGATCATCTACGCCAATGCCGCAAATCAGCTCATAGAGATACAGAAAGGCAAAGGATGTAGACGTTTCCTCGACGGTTCCGCGACGCACTTGGGCACGCCAGGTAAAGTAGCCGCGCAACTGTCGATCGCTCATGGCATTGTAGGTGGGAAAGTACGACTTAAAGGTGCCGTTGTAGGGGCAGTCGTCCTCAAAGTCGGCCATCAGCAGGCCCTGACGGTAAAAAAGCTCGGCTTCCGAAAGCCAGCGACCCGCGCCGCCTTTGGGGTCATCCTGCCAGCGCGATATCTCGCGCATCTTGCGGTATTGGTCGGGAAGGAAGTTCTGCATCTGTCGGCCGGTCTTGAGAATCGGCTCGTCTGCATAGACTTCATGTGAGAAGCGGGCAGACTGATGGGTCCGGGCCTCGGCCATAATGCGCTCGATGAGCATCTTGATGTCCTGGTCGGCCACCGCTCCTCCTCTCGAACGCAGCCACGGTGACCTCATATCATAGCACAGCATCAAACAGGTGTTCGAGATACCGCTGCGTTGATAGATTTAGAACAGGAGGGCGTAGATGACGGCGATGACGACGGAGGGGAGCATATTGGCCGTGCGGAAGGTCTGAGGACGGATGAGGTTGACGCCGACGCAGAAGATGAGCATGGAGCCTACGAGCGAAAGGCTGTTGAGGGCTGCCGTAGTCATGATGGGGGAGAGCGCGCCGGCAAACAACGTGATCGTCCCCTGGAACACGGCGACGGGCAGGGCGGAGAAAATGCAGCCGCGGCCAAGCGACGCCGTCATGGTGCAGACGATGATGCAGTCCAATGCGCCTTTCAGGGCAAGCGTTGACCAGTCACCGAGCAGACCGTCCTGGATCGATCCCACAATGGCCATGGCGCCGATACACACGGTGAGTGAAGTCGAGACAAAAGCGTTGGTGAACTCGTTATCGCCCTCGCTGCCGGTTTTGCGCTTGAGCCATTCGCCAAGGTTCTCGATGGCGGCCTCCAAGTTGATGGCCTAGCCGATGAGCGAGCCGAGGGCGAACGAGACGATGAGCATGGTGGTGCCGGTGGTCGCTAGCGCCTTCCCATCGATAAGGAGCATCTTTTGCATGGTGCCGCCAAGGCCGATAAACAGGACGCACAGCCCCGATGCTTTCATGAGCGTGTCTTGGATGCGCGGTGTAATGAAGCGGCCGCCCGCTAATCCCAAAAGACCGCCCGCAACTAAAAGCCCAACGTTGATGATTGTTCCCAAGCCCGGCATGAGCCCTCCTGTATTGATGCCAACGTGGCAATCGTAGCAGAACGAAATGCGAGGTACATCGCGACTCATCTAATACGTTATATAAGTGGTATTAGGAATGATGCGCGGCATTTAAGCCTCAGGTGGTTGTCGGGACATAGGGATAGTATTCAAAGCGCAGTGTTATAAGCCGCTGTGGGGATTCAATAGCCGCGGCGATGATATTGGCATCGCGGGCACGATCAAACCCTTCGAGTTCGATCTGATACGAGACGTCTTGCATAATGTCCAGACGTCGCCAGGCCAGGAGTGTGTCGCCATCGAATTCCAAGGTCTTGCCTCCGTCTGGAGCAACGGCGTATAGACGCAGCTTGGCGGTGGTTGCAGGGTCGACAACTGTGACCTTTTTAATTTCGTTTCGAGTATTCTTGGCGCCCAACAAGGTGAGCAGTGTTGGGGCCACGACCTCGCCCGATGGCAAAAAGACGACTTCGATGGATTCAGGAAATGCGATGATAGCCGACTTGCGGACGGGCTGATTGGCGGCGGCAACTTCGATGTTCGCAGCGTCGATGACCTCTGTGTGGTCGAGCGCGGCAAGCACGCAGCAGTTACCTTCATCGATCTCTTGAGGATCAGCAAGCCCCAGACTGTCCGCGAGCTCGGGATCGTTTGGATCGGCAGCGGGCTCATTCGGCGCTTCGAGAGAAGCTGGGACGCTGTTTGTCGGCGACGGCGTGTCGCCCGCACCTGCTTCTTTGTCCGCGCTCTCTTCTTGTATGGTTGCGTTGATGGGTTCGTCGTTTGGGGGGAGCGTCTTGGCGTCAAACGCGGAGGGGAGAATTCCGATGGCTCCGGATCCGTTCCACTCCATTTCGAGAAGCGCCGGGTCGGCAAGAATGCGTTGCCTGCTTTGCGCGTGGGCATCGATTTCAATAGGGCCTGCCTCTATCCCTCGTGTAAGGCTGAGTGATCCGACTGGCTTCTCGAAATGAGCGTCTGTGTCTTTGGTGCTGACGGCGTAGAACAGCAGGGACGCTTCTCCCGCCGCGATAACATCGGTACCGGCTTTGGTCAGCCGAAACGATGCCGTGAATGAGAGGGTGGGCTGCGCATCGTCTGCATTCGCGGCGGCGCAGCCCAGACATATACCGCCTCCTTTCTCGAAAAACGCACCGTCGAAGGCGACCTTCGCTCCGTTCGCCGAGTCATCGACCGAAGCGATGTCGATGCGCAGCTCTAAATTGCATGGATCGCCATCTGCATCGAGCACAACCGAGCGCCACGTGCAGACGGCGCACCCCGCCTGGGAGCCGTTTGCCTTGTTCGAACGCTTGATATCCACGACTATCGAGCCGTCCGTATTACGACGAAGGCATCCCGAGGTTGAGATCACGGCCTGTGCGATCGAAAAACGCTCGCACGCAATGGCGCTCGACGGATTTGGTGCGGAACTTAGGGCTACTGGTAAGGAGTCTGCCATGACGGGAGTCGCCCAAGCGGCGACAGGCGTTCCGGTTGCGAGCGCGCCGCAGAGTGCGACGACGGGCAAAAGGTTCTTCGATGCCATGGGGTCTCCTTAGCTAATTTAGTGCGGCCTGTCCGTGTTTTGTTTCTGGCTGCGTTTGATGTGCAGACCGAGGCCGGCGGTTCCCGCGCCTGCTGCTGTGGCGCCTGCTGCCAAGAGCCATCGTCTGTCGCCTGTCTGCGCCAACGGTTCCTCGCGGTCGCCGCGGTCGAGCTCCGAGAGGTCGACCGTCACTTGCGTGGCGGCCTGCGCCTGTTCTTGCTGGGCAAAGGCCATGGCTGGCCCAAACGCTAGGATGCTGACGGCGGCGGCCAGGGCGACGGCCTTATGCCGTGTGCGCACCGGGCTCGACCGTCCAGGTGATCGTCGCAACCTGATCGCCTTCGCCGGTTACGCGGAAGATGTCGCGCGTGACGCGGGCGACGTTTCCGCTTGTCTTGAGCTTGATTTTGTCCGTGCCGCCGGCAATGCCCTGGTAGCCCATGTCGAAGGCTGCATTCTTGGAAAGATCGAGGCCCGTCCCTTGCGCGGCGGCGCTGGCGTTCTGGAGCGCGCCGTCGGGGCCGACCTTAAAGTCGATGGAGTTCTGCGCGGTTCCGGCCTTGGCGTCGGCGGCAATGGTCCAGGTGTTCATGGCGTCGATCTTCATGTTGGTGACATGGATGCCGTAGGCCGAATGATTGTCGATGGTGGTCGCGTCTTCTGAGGGGCCCTGAAGCGTGCCGTCGGCCTTGGCGACGAAGGGAATAACCGTCGGAACTTTGAACTCAACGTTGTCGATCTCGGTCCTGACCATTACCTTCGTGGTTCCAACGCGCCCGGCTGCCATAGCTGGCGTCGGGGCGGCGCCCATTGCGAGCGCGAGCGCGAGCCCTGTGCCCACGACGAGCGCTCTGACTCCGTTCATGTTCCTGGTGATGTCCATGGTCGTTCCTTTCTATTCGCCGCGGGCCGTCCCCGCGATGATTGGACGAATGCTGGTGAATTGCATGCGGTGCCGTGTCGGCCGGAAGGCTAGTTCTCGGTTTGCTCAACCCGTACCTTGACACGTGTCGGATTGCCGTGGCTGTCGAGGGTCTTTGCATCGAGTGCCTGGATCTCGATGTACGCCTCGCCTTCTTTGATGTCGCCGGCGGGGCACGTCTCGATTGTCTTGCCGGTCTCGACCACACCGGATTCGTACATGGTCTCGTCGTTTTGGATGACGCGGAATCGCTGGGGAAATTTATTGTCTTGGACGTTTTGCACGTTGACGCGCAGTTTGCCGTCCTCCTGCAGCTGAGCGACCGGCGCGACCGAAATCGTCATCATGTTGTCGCGGACGATGGCGTCGAGCTCATCTTGGATTTCCTGGCGCGTTTTGCCCTCGGCCGTCGTAACCGAAGCGCCCGCCTCGGGTACGGGCTGCGACTGCCAAACGTATAGTCCTACGGCGACAAGGGCACAGACGATGGCCAAGCAGGCAACGATGAGCTTCTTGCGACGACCCAGGCCTGCAAAGTGGGGTGGCTTCTTCGCGCTCATGCGGCATCCTTGGCGGTATAGACGCGCGCAAAGGTGGACGGGTCCGCTCCAAAGAGCATGTGAAGCATCAGACGGCGCGAGTAGACGAGCTCGTTGAAGTCGGGAGGGAGCTCGATGTCGTGGATATGCGCGATGTGGTGGGCGAGCGCCGAGAACGACTCGGGGTCGCAGATCACATCGGTGGTAACGTGGTAGACCGTCGTATCGGGGAATGCCTCTTCGTCGAAAGGCAGGAGATGGGGATCGTCGTCGACTTCGATGGCGATGCCGTACTGGGGCCAGTAATATGCCATGGGAACCTCCCTGCTTCTGGGCCAAAACTTCTATCGGTTTTGGCTGTCGACGCCGACCTTATCAGCCGCTACTTGACCAATTTCTGACCAAATGCTTGACGGATTGGCGTCTCCGCAGGTAAAAGGCGGCAAAAAATACTCCAACTTTTTTCGAGCGACAATCGCGCGGTCGGCGACGGCGGGGCCATATGTGTCAAAAGCATCGTCTGCCGAGGAAATCAAGCCGCTCGCCGAATTGCACGAACGTAAAAAACGCCAATTATGGAGACGGTCTCGAACACGTCGACGAAACGATGCGGTAACATCTCCCTGCAAACACTGTAGTTAGCTAAAGGGGGAGTTCGCGTGTCTGCAACCATCAAACCCTTCACCGACGAGTTCGAAGAGTATGGCCGCGATGAATCTCGCGCATCGGGCGAGGCCTCGAGCATCTCGTTTCCGACAACGGAAAACGAGGTCCGTGCCATTTTGGAAAAGCTCCATGCCGAGCGTGTTCCGGTAACGGTTCAGGGCGCCCGAACCGGCCTTGCCGCCGGCGCCGTGCCCCACGGCGGGCATATCCTCAATACTTCCCGTATGAATCGCTATTTGGGCCTTCGCCGCGATGAACAAGGCCAATTTCTGCTGCGCGTGGAGCCGGGCGTTGTGCTCTCGGAGCTGCGCAAGCAGCTGAGCAAGAAGGTGCTGCCGACCGCTGGTTGGGACCAGGCATCGCTTGAGGCCTACGAGGAGTTCCAAGAGGCTCCCGAGCAGTTTTTTCCCACCGATCCCACCGAGGCGTCTGCCTGTCTGGGCGGCATGGCGGCATGTAACGCCTCCGGTGCCCGCAGCTACGCCCACGGCCCCATGCGCCCACATATCACGGGACTCCACGTCGTGCTGGCGGATGGCGACCTGCTCGAACTTCACCGTGGCGAGGTTTTTGCACGGGGTCGTCGCCTTTCGCTCGTCACGGTGCAGGGCCACACACTCGAGCTCGATCTTCCTGGCTACACCATGCCCAAGACCAAAAATGCCTCGGGTTATTTTGTTGCGGACGATATGGACGCCATCGACCTCTTTATCGGCGCTTGTGGCACGCTCGGCGTTATCACTGAGCTCGAGATTGCCCTGCAAGCGGCACCTGCGGTCGTTTGGGGTGTGAGCTGCTTTTTCGATAGCGAAGACAAGGCCGTGTCCTTTACCGATTCCGTGCGTCCCGTGCTGTCCCATGCCGCCGCTATTGAGTATTTCGATGCTGGTGCTCTGGATATCCTGCGTCGCCAGCGCGAGCAGTCGACGGCGTTTGCCTCGCTGCCGGCGCTCGACAAAGAGGCCAAGGTCTGTGTTTACGTGGAGCTCGACTGCGATGACGAGGCCCAGGCGACTGAGGAGCTGTATCACTTGGGGTGGGTACTAGAGCTTGCGGGCGGCCGCGACGATGCGACATGGGTCGCGCGCACCGAGGTCGATCGCGAGTGCCAGCGGTTCTTCCGCCACGCGGTGCCCGAGAGCGTCAACATGCTTATCGACGAGCGTCGCCGCACGGATCCCACCATCACCAAACTGGGGTCGGACATGTCGGTGCCCAACGCACGCTTGGCCGATGTCATCGCCCTTTATCGCCGTACGTTGTCCGAAAGTGGGCTTGAATCTGCCGCCTGGGGGCACATCGGTAACAACCATCTGCATGTGAACATTCTGCCGCGCGATGCGCAGGATTACCGCCGCGGCGGAGAACTCTTTGCCCAGTGGGCTTCCGAGGTCACGGCCATGGGCGGTGCCGTCTCCGCAGAACACGGCGTCGGCAAGATCAAGGCGGGCTTCTTGGAGACGATGTACGGTCACGAGGCCATGGTCGAGTCGGCGCGGCTCAAGCTCCAGCTCGATCCCGACGGGCAGCTGGGTCGCGGCAACCTGTTTTCGGAAAAGCTCTTGGATGAGCTCGTCCAGAAAGGGGGCGCGTGAAGATGAGTGATTTCCATATGGTGGTGTGCGTCAAGGCCGTGCCGGGCAGCACCGAGGTCAAGATGGACTCCAAGACCAATACCATCGTGCGCGATGGCAAGCAGGCGGTCATTAATCCCTTTGACGCGAGCGCTTTGGAATGCGCGCTGGCGCTGAAGGACGACTTTATCGGCTTTGGCATGGACGTGCGCGTAACGGTGGTGTCGATGGGCATCCCCGCGACTGAATCGCTATTGCGCGACTGCATCGCCCGAGGCGCCGATGACGCACTACTGCTGACCGACCGCGCCTTTGCAGGTGCCGATACCCTGGCAACCACCTATGCCCTCAAGTGCGGCATTGAGGCGCTCGACGAGGACTTCGACCTGCTCATCTGCGGCAAGATGGCGGTGGACGGCGATACGGCCCAGATTGGTCCCGAGCTTGCCGGTGCCTTTGAGATTCCCTGTGTGACCGACGTGAGCTGCGTGCAAAGCGCGGGCTTTACGACCTGTGGTTCACTGGCGCTCGTTCACGGATGCGATGCCGGCGAGGAGACGGTCTATCTTGAGATGCCGTGCGCGATGACGACCGCCAAGGAGATTGGCCAACTGCGCATGCCGAGCATTGCCGGTATTCGTGCGGCCGAGGAGGCGGACGTGCGCGTGGTCAACGCTGCCGACGTACATGCCGACCCTGCGCGTTGCGGTCTTGCTGGCTCGCCGACGCAGGTCGTGCGATCGTTTGTGCCCGACCGCGACCAAACGTGCGAGGCCGTTGACGGAACGGCGTCCGAGCAGGCGGCAAAACTTGCCAAGATTATCGAGGGGATGGCATAGATGAGCGGACTGATTATCGATAGCGAAGCCTGTATCGGCTGCGGTCGCTGCGTTCGCGCCTGTGCCTCGGGCGGTATCGTAGTGGAAGGCGAGCGGCCCAACCGTTGCGCCCGCGTAACCGACGGCTGCATCCTATGCGGCGGGTGCGTCGACGCCTGCCCTGTCAACGCTATCTCGATCGAGCGTGACGAGGCCGCTGGCGCGGTGGGCCTTGATGCATATCGAGACATTTGGGTATTCGTGCAGACCGACGAGCACGATACGGTGACTCCCGTTGCCTATGAACTCATGGGCAAGGGACGAGAGCTTGCCGATGCTCGCGGCTGCCGTCTGGTGGCACTGGTCGGCATGAGCCCCGAGGGCTCGCTCGGGGACCTCGAACACCTGGTTTGTGCCGGCGCGGACGAGGTCCTAGTCTGTCGCGACGAGCGCCTGCGCCAAAACGATGCGGAGGTCTACGCCCGCTTGATCTGCGATTTGGTAGCCGAACGCAAACCCGAGGCCATCCTATACGGTGCGACCGCTTTTGGCCGCGAACTGGCACCCGGCGTTGCCGTGCGTTTGCAGACGGGCCTTACGGCTGACTGCACCGTACTTTCGATGGATACGGAGACGGGGCTGCTGCAGCAGACGCGTCCGGCGTTTGGCGGCAACCTGATGGCCACCATCGTCTGCCCCAATCATCGTCCCCAGATGGCAACGGTTCGTCCCGGCATCTTTAAGGCGCCCGACTTTGACTACGACCGCTCTGGCACGATCACCCAGATATCGCTTGCGGATGATGCTAAGGCTCGTGTCGAGATCTCGATTCCCGCCGAGGAGTGGGGACAGCAGACTTCGATTGCCGATGCCGAGCGCCTGGTCGTGGTGGGCCGTGGCATTGGCTCCAAGAAGAATCTGCCCCTGATGCGAAGGCTCGCCGAGGCTCTGGGAGCCGAGCTTGGTTGCACGCGACCTGTCGTGGAGGCCGGCTGGTTGGAGTATCGCCATCAGATTGGCCAGACCGGCGTATCGGTTTCGCCCAAGCTTCTCGTGAGTATCGGTGTTTCGGGCGCCATCCAGCATCTTGCCGGCATCGGTGGGGCGGAGTGCATTATCGCCATCAACGAGGACCCGGATGCCCCTATTTTTGGTGCTGCCCAGTACAAGGTTGTCGGTGATGCCGTCGAGGTCGTCGAGGAGCTGCTGGCCCAGCTTGAGCGCTAGGCGCGCGCCAGCCAGTCGCGCATCTCGTCCTTTAGGCGCTCCCAGGTCGCTTGCGTGGCGGGATTGGTAAAGGGGCGCGTAATGCCAAAGGGTGCGTCGAGCAGGCGGTAGATATCGCCCTGCTCGCGCGCCAGCGCGCGGCTCGCTGGATAGACGAGCTCAAACATAAAGCAGATGAGTCCCACCAGGTAGTCTGCGGGCTCGTTGCGTTCATCGCGTGCGACGCAGCGGTGCTCGTCAAAGGCGGCAAGTGTCGGCGACGAGAAACGGCTGCCGAGAAACGTCTTCTCGTCCACCTTGAGGATAGTGTCGACAGTGCTGTCGGCGATGGTGCGCATAATGTCGATCTTGTCGCCATCGCGCACGATATCGCAGAAGCGCCGTGTGCGCTCGTCGAGTTGTGCCGCCAGGCGAAAGTCGCTGTGATAGGCAATGCTTGCGCGGATGAGCTCGTCGTGCTCGTCAGTCTCGATAAAATCTCGGATGCTTGTTGTGGCAGGCGCGTCGTCGGGATTCTCGCCAAAGAGGACCTCGATGCCCAGCGCCGCATGGCTCATGCTCTCGGCGTCCTTAAAGGTGTCCCGGCGTCGCAGCTGCTCAAAGCGGCCCATATCGTGCAGCAGGCCGCAAAGCCATGCCAGGTCAATATCTTCTGACGACCAGTCCTGCTCGCGCGCCACGGCATCGCATGCCTCGGCAACGTGGTACGTATGCTCGATTTTGAGCGCGATGCGTGGGTTGGTGGCGTCGTAGGCATCGGTGTAGCTTTTGAAGGCCGCGCGCGCCCGGTCTCGATCGATAGCTGTCATAATGACTTCCTAAAAAGTTGTGTCTTTCGATCCGGTGGCAATTGTAGGTGAACTCGGTTGCTGTCGGATGATGATTCTGCCGTGTCGCTACATGCGGTTCGGAGACCTTGTCAGGATGAGAAGCGTATGGTGCTCAAAATCGTTAGAACCGTCTGGCCAGTGATGCTTACCTATGTTGCAATAGGCGCGCCGTGCGGAATGATCATGGGGCAGACGGGAATGGAGCCCTGGATGGTCTTTGCCCTGAGCAGCACGTTTGTGACGGGCAGCGGCCAGTTTATGATCTGCAATCTTTGGCTGGCGGGCGTACCGGCACCTTCGATTATCGCGAGCGTCGCCGCCATCTCCTCGCGTTTTGCACTATATTCGGCATCGCTTGCCCCGCATCTGAAGAGTGCCTCGAAGTGTCAGACGCTGGCGGTCACCGCGACGCTTACCGAAGAAGCGTACGGCATCTCGCTAGCCAATTTGGTCGAGAAGGACGACTGGGGCCCGCGTGAGTCCTTCGTGCTCAACGTGATCCTTATCGCAACATGGGGCGTTTCGTGTACGACGGGCGGCATCGTCGGCACCGTTGTCGATGTTCCCACCGCCATTGCAGCCTTTGTCTGCACCTCGCTCTTTATCTGCCTGCTCTTTTCGCAGCGGCTGTCGCGCGGCAACGTTGTCGCGGCGGTTTCGGGCGCGGTGTCCGTCGCCGTATGCAAGTTCTTGGGCCTCACGAATATTGCCGTGCCGGCAAGCGTCGTGGTCGGCATTGCCATTGCGCTGGCGTGCGATGCTGTATTTGACGGAAGAGGTGCCCGCGATGCCCGTTAACGAGTTCTTGGTTCTGTGGCTGTCGTCGTGGGCTGCTATCGCGTTCTTTCGCATCGCGCCGGCGTTCGCCTTGCGCGGGCGGACCCTGTCGCCCCGCATTACCGAGGCCCTGGGCTATATCCCGCCCGCTGCCTTTGCCGCGCTGGTCGCCAACGACTTGGTGAGCCCCGGCGCGTTCGACGCGGGACTCTGGCCTGCCTTGGTTCCCTGGATTGCGGCCGCCGGCGTCGTGGTCGTGGCGGTCAAGACAAAATCGATGCTGTGGTGCTGCGTCTCGGGCATCGTACTCTATATCGTCTTGAGCCTTATATAGGGGTGGCGTCGCGGGCGCCGAATCTCGTTCCATCCCAACTTGTCGAATTTTTCACCGAGCTGGTCTATTTCTTCTGGTACCATGGTCAAACTTTACTGTAGCAAAGCGTGACGTGGGCTTTTGTACCCCGTCAGCGGAAATGGGGGTTTCATGGCACAGGAAGCAACCGCCAACGAGCAAAAGAAATTCAAGGTCCCGCGCATTCCGGGCGACATCATGATCTATCCGATGATCGTCGGTCTTTTGCTCAACACCTTCTGCCCGCAGGTTTTTGAGATCGGCGGCTTCTTTACGGCTGCCTGCCGCGGTGGCTCCAATACCATCGTCGCCGCGATCCTGCTGTTTGTGGGCGCCGGCATCAGCTTTAAGTCCACGCCGGGCGCCATCAAGACCGGCATCGTTGTGCTGATTCCCAAGCTGGTCGTCGCAGCGGCTCTCGGCCTAGGCGTGGCATATTTCTTTAACGACAACTTCCTGGGTCTGAGCTCCGTGTCTATCATCGGCGGCATTACGTTTTGCAACATGGCGCTCTATACGGGCATCATGGGCGAGTTCGGCGATGAGTCCGAGCAGGGCGCTGTCGGTATCCTGTTCTTTACGGCCGGCCCCGCCGTCACGATGACCATCCTTGGTGTTTCGGGTCTCGCCAACATCCCCGTCGGCACCATCATCGGATCCATCCTGCCGCTTGTTGTCGGTATGGTCCTGGGCAACCTGTTCCCGTTTATCAAGAACCTGCTGGTTCCCGGCGCCAATCCCGCGATCGCTGTAATTGGTTTTCAGCTCGGTGCGTCCATGAGCCTTTCGAGCTTCATCGCCGGTGGCATCTCGGGCATCCTGCTGGGTCTCATCACGCTCTTTATCGTCGGCCCCATCACCTTTGCGTTCGAGCGCCTGTGCGGTGGTAACGGCAAGGCGGCCGTTGCCTGCTCCACCATTGCCGGCACGGCCATGACCACGCCGGTCGCCCTCGCCGAGGTCGCTCCGCGCTATGCCGAGCTTGCGCCCACCGCGTATGCGCAGATCGCCACCGCCGTCATCATCACGGCAATCATGGCCCCGATTCTGACCGGCTGGGTCGATAAGAAGTTCTGCCACGGCGAAGAAGATCTGTCGCCTGCCGGTGTCGAGGCCATCGAGGAGGCTGTCGCGACCGACATCGATGGTGAGTAACGGCCGTTACCGATAATTGATTCCGGCGTGCAGTTCGCGCCGTCCGAGCGCCCGAACAGAAACTGTTTTGCAGTGATGTTCGGGCGCTCTGCTATTATTCCCCTTACCCCTGCGGAGTAGGGGGTGTTTGTTGCCCAGATTCGAATTGGGCGATTCTGACCACTTGGATATTGAAGGGATGGCGCTAGTGGTTAAGGCACTCAAGATTGAGATATTCGTGCTATGCATGATTGTTCTTATCGGGCTTGCCGTGCGAAGTCGTCGCTCCCTGTTCTCGAGCACCCAGCAGCTATTGTTTAGCATGCTTGGCTACACCTCTGCCGCGTACATATTATTCGATATGATCTGGACGCTTTCGGACGGTGTGGACGGCACGTTGGGCATTGCTGCCAACTGGATTTCCAACGCGGTTTCGTTTTCGCTCTTTGCCATCGCGTGTCTCATTTGGTTTATCTATTCCGAGACGGTGCAGGGTTCTCGCCTTTTGACCTCGCGTTATAGGGTGGTGCTTGTAGCGTTGCCTACGGCTCTGGTGGTCGTGCTGGCGTTTACCAGTTACTGGACGCACGCCCTGTTCTATATCGATTCGCAGGGCGTGTATCGTCGCGGCTTTGCCTATATGATCCAGCCCATCGTCAGCTACTGTTACGTTATACATACGTCCCTGCATGCGTTTGTGCAATCTCGCAGGGTCGAGAGCCTGCAGACGAAGGCTATCTATCGAACCTTAGCATTTTTCGCCATTCCGGCCCTGGTGGGCGGTACCTTTCAGGTCGTATACTCGGTGCCCGGCCTTTGTGTCGGCATAATGATTAGCATGTTGCTGCTCTACATCATCTACCAGGAGCAGCTCATCTCGACCGACCCGTTGACTGGCCTCAACAATCGCAACCGTTTTGAGACCTATATGCTGTCGCTCTTCTCAAATGTGGATCAGGCCGAAGATGTGTATCTGCTTATGATGGACGCCGACGGCTTTAAGCAGATTAACGATCGCTATGGACATGTGGAGGGCGACCATGCTCTTCAGGTTATATCCGCTGCACTCAAAGAGGTCTGCTCGGCGTCTGGTGGCTTTATCGCACGCTACGGTGGCGATGAGTTCGTGGTGCTCCAAAAGGCAGTGGCGGAACAGGATATCATGCATCTGTGCGCGACAATCAACGACGAGCTCGCGTGCGCCGAGGTGCCGTATGCATTGCGGATGTCCATCGGTTACGCGCGGGTCGGCGATAGTGTTGATACCTGGCAAGACTTACTTCGCGCTGCCGATGCGGAGCTCTACCGCGTCAAGGCCGAGAAAAAGAAAGCCGGCGTTCAGATACGCTAGGAAAAGGGGCGCACGCTTGCGTGCGTGGCGGCCCTCAGCTCATCGATGTATTCCATTAAGCTAAAGTGTGCAAACGCCCTCCCTAAAAAGGTGAGCTCGCTAGGCTTTTTTGGGTTTGTTGACGATGATGATGCCGCCGCAGACCAACAGCAGGGCAACGATGACGGTAACGGGGCTCGTGCCAGCGCCCTCGCCGAGCAGCAGCGCACTCAGCACCACACCAAAGACGGGGTTCATAAACCCAAAGACCGAGACGCGGCTGACGGGGTTGACGGCAAGCAGGCGCGACCACAGCGAGTACGCGACGGCGGAAATGAGTGCCATATAAATGATGAGCGCGATGGCGGGGGCGATTTCGGTGGGGGACAACGTGCCGCCCATCAAAAATCCGATGGCGGTAAGGACCACGCCACCGACTAAAAACTGCCACCCGGCAAGCAAGACGCCGTCGTGCTCGCGCGAGAAGATGCCGATCAGGCAGGTCGATAGGGCGCCTGCAACAGTGGAAGCCAAGATAAAGCCCTCGCCGTCGAGCGTAAAGCCAAAGGTGCCGTCCGCGCCCGAAAGGTTGACGAGCGCGACGCCGGCAAAGCCCAGCGCACAGCCAAGCACCTTGGCCGTATTGAGCTTCTCGGTGTGAAATGCCAGGGCGGCAAAGAGGATTGCGAGGAAGTTGGCGCTGGCCTCGATGATGGAGCTCGACATGGCGCTGGCGCGCGAGAGGCCCAGATAGAAAAAGAAGTACTGCCCGATAGTCTGGAAGAGCGACAAGACAAAGATGGGCTTGATGTCGCGCGCTTGCGGTATGAGGGGGCGGCGTTGGGCCGCGCTCATCCCAACGATAACCAGGGCGCCGGCAAGCGTAAAGCGTAAACCTGCAAAGAGCAGCTGCGAAGCGCTATCGTGCGCTGGGATGCCAAAGAGCGCGTAGCCGATCTTGATGCAGGGAAAGGCCGATCCCCAGAGTGCACAGCAAACAAGACAGTCCAGGATGAGTCCGGGCAGGGTGGCGAGATACGGCTTGCGGCTTTCCATGATGTCCTTCTCCTATACGCGCAAAGCAAAAAAGAACCCGCCACCGGGGGTGCCGGTGGCGGGTGTTGTTACCCGAGGGGATTGTACCCGATGGGAAAGGTTTAAGCGAAGTAGGCCACGCCGCTCTCAAAGATCGGCATGAACTTATCGCCGGGGACATGCTCGGGCACGTTGCGGTACAGGCTGTCGCCGCGACGCTCGGCATGGCCCATCTTGCCCAGGACGCGGCCGTCGGGGCTCGTGATGCCCTCGATGGCGAGTGCGGAGCCGTTGGGGTTGACGGAAAGGTCCATGCTGGGCTTGCCGTCCTCGCCCACGTACTGCGTGGCGACCTGGCCGTTGGCGATCAGCTGGGCGAGCACTTCGTCGTTGGCGACAAAGCGGCCCTCGCCGTGGCTGATGGCGACGGTGTAGGGGTCGTCCAGGCTGCACTGCGACAGCCACGGGGACAGGTTGGACGAGATACGGGTGCGCACCAGACGGCTCTGATGGCGACCGATGGTGTTGAACGTAAGCGTGGGCGCATCAGGCGTGGCGTCGACGATGTCGCCGTAGGGCACCAGACCGAGCTTGATCAGGGCCTGGAAGCCGTTGCAGATGCCCAGCATCAGGCCGTCGCGGGCCTTGAGCAGGTCGCGGACTGCCTCGGTGACCTCGGGAGCGCGGAAGAACGCCGTGATGAACTTGGCGGAGCCATCGGGCTCGTCGCCGCCCGAGAAGCCGCCGGGGATCATGACGATCTGGCTTGCACGGATGCGGCGGGCAAGCTCGTGGGTGCTCTCGGCGACGGCCTCGGGCGTGAGGTTGTTGATCACGAAGGTGTCGGCCTCGGCGCCGGCGGCGCGGAAAGCGCGGGCGCTATCGTACTCGCAGTTGTTGCCGGGGAACACGGGGATTACCACGCGCGGGCGGGCGATCTTGGCGCCGCCGTACACGTGGATATCCTTGGCACGGAAGTCGATGGTCTCGACCTCGGCGGACTCGCCGGCGCTGCGGTAGGCAAAGACGCCCTCGATGCCGCTCTCCCAGGCTTCCTGGAGCTCGGAGAGCTCGATGACTTCGGAGCCGGTGTCGATGACATAGCCCTCGACGGTGGTGCCCAGGGGCTCGACGACAACGCCGTTGGCGACCTCGGGCAGCTCGGCATCCTCGGCGAGCTCGACGATAAAGCTGCCGTAGAGCGGGGTGAAGAGGCTCTCCACGTCCACGTCCTCGGCAAGCTCGATACCGATCTGGTTGCCGACACACATCTTAAAGAGGCTCTCAGCGCCGCAGCCGTAGCCGGGCGTGGAGACGGCCAGGGCGTCGCCGGCGGCGGTGAGCGCCTCGACGGCGTCAAATGCGGCGAGCAGCTGCTGGGCATCGGGACGGTAGTCCTGGCCATAGGTGGCGGGGGCGATGCGGACGACGCGGTGCGTGAGGCCCTTGAACTCGGGGGAGACGGCGCGGGCCGCCTTGCCCACGGCGACAGCGAAGCTGATCAGGGTCGGCGGAACGTTGAGCTCGCCGGCCTCGTCCTCAAACGAACCGCTCATAGAGTCCTTGCCGCCGATGGCACCGGTACCCAGGTCGACCTGGGCCATAAGGGCACCCAAGACGGCTGCCATGGGCTTGCCCCAACGCTCGGCCTCGGTGCGCAGGCGCTCAAAGTATTCCTGGAAGGAGAGATAGGCGCGCTTGTGCTCAAAGCCGGCGGCAACGAGCTTGGCGATGGACTCGACCACGGACAGGTAGGCGCCTGCAAACTGGTCGGCCTCCATCAGGTAGGGGTTGAAGCCCCACGCCATGGCGCTTGCCGTGGTGGTCTCGCCGTCTACGGGGAACTTGGCGACCATGGCCGAGCTCGGGGTGAGCTGCGTCTTGCCGCCAAAAGGCATAAGCACGGTTGCGGCACCGATGGTGGAGTCGAAGCGCTCGGAAAGGCCCTTGTTGGAGGCGACGTTAAGATCGGTGACGAGCGAGGTCATGCGCTCGGCAAGTGTGGTGCCGGCCCAGCTGGGCTGCCACACGCTGCGGGCGCAGACGTGGGCGACCTGGTGCTTGGGTGCACCGTTGGAGTTGAGGAACTCGCGGGACAGATCGACGATGGCGACGCCGTTCCAGGCCATGCGCATGCGCGGCTCGGCGGTAACCTCGGCGATAACGGTTGCCTCCAGGTTCTCCTCGGCGGCGTAGCCCATGAACTCCTCGACGTCACCGTCGGCGACGGCGCAAGCCATGCGCTCCTGGGACTCGGAAATGGCGAGCTCGGTGCCATCCAGGCCGTCGTACTTCTTGGTCACGGTGTCAAGGTCGACATACAGGCCGTCGGCAAGCTCACCCACGGCGACCGAGACGCCGCCGGCGCCAAAGTCGTTGCAGCGCTTGATCATCTTGCAGGCGTCCTCGCGGCGGAACAGGC